>Ga0325410_1000251_pt1 | contig 53220 bp, 22 predicted proteins | sample PopdelMetagenome_16_FD_206182 | JGI IMG/M metagenome (GOLD analysis project Ga0325410, IMG submission 206182) | Populus deltoides microbial communities from Bellville, Georgia, United States - Xylem-PdIQD-R3 | ecosystem: Host-associated > Plants > Phyllosphere > Stem > Wood/Secondary xylem...
AAAAAAAAAAGGCATTTATTGATTGAAAGAAAACGAGGGAACTACAAGGTTAGCCAACTTAGAAAGCAAATGCTAAAAATATTTTACGAGCCCTACAGTAAACAAATGAAATATGTCAAGCTCAGTTGCAGGAAGGTAAACTTCAAGATTAGAAAAGAATATGCCTTTCACTAAGAGAAATTTTTCTTTAAACAAGTTAACAAACCACCCATTTCCACTAAATTCCACTGGACACAAAGAAAAGTCCCAAACAGGAATAATATGCTAAAGATTCTTCCTTATACACTCAGGTTCAAAATTATCACCCTTAAAGGTTCACTTATATAAAGAATGGCCACAATAAGGAAATGCGTCAAGGTGCAGTTTTTCAGAACAAAAAACAATCCCATCAATTCATAAACATCACTCAAGCACATTAAAAATACACGAGTAAAGAAGTTATTGTGGAATAATAGTAGTATTTAATTACCCGGAGGGAAGATTATCTACATAGCTGATTAACATCTTGAGCTTGCTACCACCCTCAGATGCAAGGCCGGCATGCATCTCAACAGCCATAGCATCAGCCACCTGTCTCAACTTCCCTATAGGAGTCCCGCAGTTTTCCTCAAACTCCCTTAGCATCGCCATAGCCCTGGCCCACTTCCCTGAACATCTCATCCTGATCCTAACCACCAACGCCGCCGCAGGACACAGTGCCGCCGCGCAAGCAACCGCTGCTCCGACCGCCACCTTCGCCATCACAGTAATAATAGGAAAACTCTCCAAAACTGTCTTATTTGAGATTGAAAGAAATGAATCGGATATTTAAGTATAAAGACAAGGATTTGAAGCATATGTTTCGGTTGATGAAGCTGGATTTGACTCGGAAAATGAGGTCGACCAGACTAGAAAATAAAATAAAGGGGTGTGGAAATAAGAGCTGGATTTGCTTTCTTTTCACTTGTCCTTTGTTCATGTATTCTTGTTTATTTGATCCTCAAACTATTTACTTTCCTGTATTTCATCCTTATTCAATCTCCTTACAATACTCCATGTGTTTGTGATAATTTAAGATAGAAATCCGTTTATTTGTTTAAGGATATGAATTAGCCAAATCTATATGGGTTATGACTTTTTTTCTAAATTATACTCAACATTATGATATATTATCATTTCATATATATTAAGGGGACCAGATTGAGACAAATTCAAGATACAGGGACCAAACAACACTATTAATGTATTCTTGGGATTTGATCCCCTTCTTCTTATCAATATATTTATGAGTTCGAGGGGGGAAAATAATACAAAATCCTTTGCTAGAAAAGCAGGCATCTATGCGTATTCGGACAAGACAAAAGTCCTTCGCGCTCAAAAGATCATTTTTACATCCCCCAGCTCCGGCAGATCGCATAGCCCCCGTTCATCTTCGCCGGAGAGAATAGCTCGGAGATGCTCTCTCTCAGGGCGGAACTACGGGAGGGCCTCAGTATGATTTCTTTAGGAATCTCAGATTAACGTGTTTGGATTTTATTTTGTTAGCACGTCAGTTGGATTCTTAAAAAAATAATTGCGAAAAGTATTTGACATGATCTTCAAAAAGGACAAAATATTTTCTTATTATTGAGAATTTAGCCAAAGACTTTTGTTTTTGTCTTTCGTCAGATACAGTGGGTGTGGGCGTCTCTATTATATTATAATAATATCTAAATAGTGCGAGGAATTTACTATTTCTTCACAGATACAGATACAAGGAATTATTATTTTTCTAAATCATTATGGATTATAATAATAATTCATAATTTTTTTTTTCCAACCTCGTTTTTTTTTATATTTTTTTTTAAAATTACTTTTTTTTTTCAACTTTGCTTTTTTTTCCATTTATTTTAAAAAAAAATTATATTTATTGATTTTACTTTTTAAATATTGAACTGGTTAAAAATTATGTTTTGTAATTTTTTTCCTTTAAAATACTTTGGATTGCTACGACGTTTTCCCACATAGTTTTTCTATTTTATTTTTTTATTTTTTAAAATTATATTTGTTGATTTTTTTATATTGAGCTGATTGAGAATTTAGTTTTATAATTTTTTTTCTTTAAAACATTGTTTATTGCTACAGTGTTTTTCCGCATGGTTTTTTATTGTTTTTTTTTAATTTTCTCTGAAATTATCTTTTTTTTATTTTTTAATATTAAACTGATTAAAAATTACAGTTACAATATGTGAGGAAAGCACTGTAACTTTCCTCGCAAATTACTGTGAATTGCTACAGTGTTTTTTCTCATATGGTTTTTTTCTGTTTTGTTATGTTTTTCCCTAAAATTGTCTTTATCAATTTTATTTTTTAAATATTAAGCTGGTTAAGAATTGCAATTACAAGTAAATATAAGTTTTTCTTCACAAAACACTATGGATTGATACAGTTTTTCCTCACATGTTTTTTTCCAGTTTCTTTTGTGTTTTCTTTTTTTGTAATATTTTTTTCCAAAATTATCTTCATCGATTTTATTTTTTTTAATATTAAGTTGGTTAGAATTTAACTTTGTAATAAAACTTAATCATGTAGGGAAAGCGATGTAGCTTTCCTCGCAAAACATTGTTGAAAATTACAATTACAAGTCATTACAAATAAGGTTAAATCATGTGGGGAAGCACTGTAGATTTCATCACAAAACACTATGAATTGCTACAGTATTTCCAACATGATTTTTTTCTCTTTTTTTGTGTTTTTTTCCCTAAAATTGTCTATGTCGATTTGATTTTTTTAATATTGAGCTGATTAAGAATTTAACTTTATAATTTTTTTCTTTAAAACACTGTGAATTATTGTAGTGTTTTCCCATATAATTTTTTTATTATTTTTTTCAAAATTATCTTTGTCCATTTTTTTAATATTAAGTTGGTTAAGAATTATAATTACAATAAAGTTAAATTATATGGGGAAAGCATTATAGTTTTTCTTACAAAACATTATGGATTGCTACAGTATTTCTCTAAATGGTTTTTTATTTTATTTTATTGGGGAAAACACTGTAGTTTTCCTCACAAAACATTGTCAATTGCTACAACGTTCTTCCTCATGGGTTTTTTTCCTTCCAAAATTATCATTGTTGGTTTTTTTTTATTAAGTTGGTAGAGAATTTAGTATTGTAATTTTTTTTGCTTTTTATTAACAAAAAAGCTAAATCATGTGGCGAAAGCACTGTATCTTTCCTCTCAAAACACTGTGGATTACTACAAATTATTTTATTCAGTCTCTAAATTTTGATCATCAACATAACTTTTTTTTCCGTTATGAAATAGTGGCTCCATCATACCTTTAGTTTCTATTACTTATCTAGCGATGGTTCACAATTATAATACTATTAAATATATTTGTTTTATAAGCCCACGGCAACGCGGACATGCTTCTCATATACGCTAGAAAACATGACCAGCAATAATACCATTATTTTACATCAAAGAGGAGAGTTGTTTAACTTGGGACTAGTTTTATTGCTTGCACTGCAGTACTGTAGTGTGGATGGAATTCCATATTAATTTAGAATATAATAAAATAGTGTCTTAGTATTATGGAATAGTTATTTTTTTAATTCACAAACACAAATATATTATCCATGAAAGTATCTTGTTACGTATAAAACTTCGAGTTATGTTTTAATATAAAAATAATTATTATTATGCTATGAATATATTTTCATGTATTATATTTTTTTAATATGAGATGTTATTTATGCTTTATAAAATAAACTAAAAATAAATAAAATATTTTATCTTAGTGGCTAAATGTTAGTGCTAATAACAAATTATTTTTATTTTTTATACAAATTTCATACAAATACAACTAACTCATATAAAATATAAAAAGAAGAAATTTTTCTACTACTTAAACAAATCTCTTTAAAATACCATGAAACTAAAAATTGTAAAAAAAAAATCAAAATTTAAATAAAAACAATTAACAAAAAGGGGTGAAAAAATAAAATAAAAAGATAAAAAAAACCAGGTGTTAATAGATCAGGTTCATATGCCTGGCCTTTATAAAATAATCCAGGCACACTTTGTCATGGAAGCCTAGGCTCTCGTTAGGATTTTTTTTATATTTTTCATCTCTTGTATTTTTTTTTCTAAAGGCATGCGACTTGTTACTATCTTGGCTTTCTCAAGTCACCTTTAATGATTATAAATTTAAGATTTATTTTTTTAGACCATAAAAACAAAGGCACACTTGCTCTTAGAAGCCTAGGCTCTCATTTGGATTTTTTATATATATTTTTAATCTCTTGTATTTTTTTTTCTAAAAGCAAGCGACTTGTCACTACCCCGACTTTTTCAGGCCACCTTTCATGATCATGAATTTAGAATTCATCTTTTTAGACCATAAAAGCTCGATTTTCAACTCTTTTTTACCTTAAAACACCTCCAAAACACCATTTAAACCCTGAAAATAACTTAACAACCCTTAAACACTCCCAAAAATGAAAATCAATCATATCAAAATAAATTAAATGGATCCCGATCTACCTTTTCTGCCCTATTTAAAGAAAATAATCATCTTCATTGAACTCAATAAGAGGAACCCACTAACACAAAGATTATTCTTTTTAGTGGTTTTAATGTGGTTAACAAACAACTTTAATATTTTTCTATGAGTTTGAACAAAGTAAATTTTTGAACCCAGATAATATCTTTCTAAAAATTTCATTTTCTTTGTGTTCCATAAGTTTAGTGGTGTTTTTCAGTTTTCTTCTTCTTTTTGTGTTTTCAGCATCTTAGTACAAAAAAGTGTTTTTGTTTTGTTTTATTGCTATCCCTAAACATATCAGCAACATAAAAAAGCTAAAAAAAAAAAACAAGAAGAAGAATAGATGCTATTCAAGCTAGTTTTATTATGTTGTAAAAAAAAGAGAAACTGAATTAAACCATCTTGAAATCACTTCAAAATTGATATACTGGTTATTTAGGGTGAAATTGCACTTTATATTAAATTTGGAATCTTTTTTATATCGTTTGATTAGGGTTTCGAGTTTGAGTTAAATCCTGTCGCAAACTGATCATACATGAGTTTTTAATAACTAGGCATAAGAGAATGATCAATAAACTAAGATTTGTTGTTTATTAGGTATAAGGGCATTACATATCAAATCCAAGGTTGTTCCACTATTGTTTGGTTGAAACAATAAGTTTACATTTTTCGAGAGTTTTAAGGATCCCATTAAACAATATAGAGTTGTTTAGGGTATGAGTAAAGATTACTTGAAGATTAGATCTTCTTTCTGAAGTTTAATCAAATTCTCCAAGGTTAGATTATCACAAACCATAAGTCATCTAAGTGTCCAACCTCTAACAGCAATCCACACAAATCATCAGTGAGAAATCTTCTAAATTCCTTTTAGAAGAGATGAATCACTATGTCTTTTAGTGGTAACTCTTTCTTTTTATGTTTTCAAGTGTTTCTCTGTACCATATGTTCTGTTACTTAGCTTGTACAACTCTCACCATATGTTCTGTAACATACTTCTCTATCTAATTATATCAAATCTTACATAAAAAATTATGATATATGCAATTCTTTTTATAGGAAAAACCTCATAACCCTATAAGTGGTAAAATACCAAATTGCCCCCTGAATAATATAATATATATATTATTTCAAGATAATTTTAAAAATTTATTCAATCAAGTCCCTACTTGATTTTTCTAGGTCTAGAATTGTAATCCCCTATATTAATTATATTTAGTCCTTAATTTCTAAAACTTATTCAAAATCAAGTCATACTTAATTAATTATCCTAGTTTAATTTCTAACTAGTAGTTCTTAATATGTGTTACCCATTGGATTTCTAATAAGTTGACACAAATATAAATTATAATCTTAAATAAACTACAATTAAATGATTTAATTTATTATCAATTGAACAATTTACTGATTTATATTTGAAAATCAAGTGCATTATAAAGCAACATATCATTATACCCCATGTAAACCCCTAATTTAAAATTTTATGGTGTTAATAAAAAAATAAAAATTAAACCCAATGACAAAATGAATCAATGTAAAATTCAAAACGAAAGAAAAATAAATAATTGGAAAGAAATTTTTATTATATAAATCTTTAAGTGTGATATTTTAAAACAACGAAACGAGATGGAATATTCAGGTAAATAAAAAATATAACACATGAGCTAAACATAAAGACATTGTTGTAAATAGCTTAAATTTGGACTATATAAATGGCTCTCTCTTAAGCCATGGTTGGTGGTTCAACAAGGAAGAAGGGCTAGGGTTATTTTTTATTTTTTTTTTATCAAATTATGAGAGAGAAACAAGATTTAAAGCTTGATTAAGAGACTAAAAATAGGTTTATATGATCTAAACTAGAGATCTATAGACTTTTATTTAGTTTTAGAACTCAAAAGTGAGAATTTTAGGAGTTAAAAGGAGACAAAAGAGACGGTGAAGAACGCTTGATTTCCTTTTCAATTTCTCTTTGATGTCTTGTGTTTAAAAGTTAAGAATCACTTTCACCATGATTGATTTTGACTTTAGCATAAATTGAAACTTAGTCAATAATGTGTAGAATATGGAATTTTGAGTTTCATGAGTTAGATTACTTGAAATGGTGTTTTGTTTTTAGAATTATTTCTTAGATATGAAAAAAAAATGGGTAATATAAGAATTGTGAAGAATTTGAAGAAAATCATGTTCTCTATTTTGATATGAGATTTCAGCATAGATTTAGAAATAGAAAATGAATTAGATTGGTTTAAATTATTATGGAATTTGTGTTAAATTATGTTGGGATAAATAGGAAATGGATGGGTAAAAAGCTAATTATATATATTAAAAAACTAAACTAATATTTGATGTGTTGTATAAATTGATCAACCATTTAGGATTACAAAATGATTTGGTCGACCAATTGATAGGAGGAACAATGAAATTGACTATTGTCTTATTTGGTTGATCAAACTGGTTTACCATTTGTTCGAACTTAAGGACACCAAGAAAATTTAGTAGTAACCAGTCAACTAATTGGTTATGCTTATATGAACTCATTGACCATTCTAACTAATAATCAACTATTACTATTTCAAAAAAAAAAAGGTGAAAACCTTACTTGATTGAAACTTATATTCAAAGGAGTATTGGTTTAAAGTTTTTATTAAAATAGATGTTGATGATTATATGCATGTTGGTATAAAAGAGGCTGCGAGATTCATCTAGTAGCAGGAGACCATTGCTTGAGTGTAAGCACCAGGTAAGTGTTTTGCACCACTACCCGTTGTTAAATATAGAACTTTTAATGTTATAAATAATTGTAGTCTTTTTTAAATGTGCTCTTCGTAATTGCATGTATGTATATGTCTCAACAATGACTAGAATAATATAAAGGTGGCTTATTTGACTTGTACCTTAAGTGGTACTAGTGGTGTTTGTTTATCTCACGACTGTAAAATTTATTTGACTAGTACTTTAAGTGGTACTAGTAGTGTTAGTTTATCTAACGACCAAAAAATTTATTTCACTAGTACCCTGAGTGGTACTAGTGGCATCACTTTATTTAACTACCAATAAATTTATTTGACTAGTACCCTGAGTGATGCTAGTGGCATCAGTTTTTCTAACGACCAGGTTTTTATTGACTAGTTATTCTAAGAGGTACTAGTAGCATGAAGTATGAAGTAAGAAAAGTCAGAAGTGGTTTGACTTAACTCTTCAATGATTAGATTCAAATGTAATTATTATCCATTCTTCAAGAATATTGATTTAGATATTATAGCATGAAGTATGTCTACTATGTCAAATCATTTTTGTTCTCAATACCATAATCATTGATCATTTGAAAAAGATCTGGAACTCTTTTTAAATCTCATTATACCTTGCGCAAGGATTTGACAATCAATACTAATTCATTTAAGATGATCAATCATATCTTGATCACTTAAATACCTCATACAATTTATATTATACTCAATATCTACTCACATGTTATCCTTGATTAGGACAACATGTAATCTGGATCAAAGTACAACATTTTCTATATAAGATAACTTGGTGATCTTAAATTTAAGGATCACTTACATAACTACCATTGGTTCTTTTCAAAGACATATGCAATTTCTCCATATAGAATCCTCAAGTAGATTAGTTTAGTGTACATGTCATCTAAGAAGCATGATATGATTAAGACTATATCAAAAGATCAATTGCAAGTTTCAATTGGGCTAATTACAAGATCAAAAGCAGAGAAGTTCAAAGATGCATTTAATGAGCTTATTCAAAGTGTTTGGCCCAATGTGAATTTCAAGGAGACTACATATTTCAACATGTGATGATTAGATCCTTTAATTTAATCCATGTATAAGAGGGGCATGCTCCATTTACTTCATGGACTAATTAATTTTGGTAACTAGAGGCTTATTTTTTCTAATGTATAATTTTACTCTAACAATTCTAAATTTTGACTCGATCATTGGATCAAGCTATAGTTTTACCATAATTTTTTAGAGCTCTTATTCTATATTGGATTAAAATTTTAAGGTGATTGGACATCGAGAAGGCCTTGCAATAAGGATTATAATATGTTGTGTGAGAATTATATTAATTTCTAGTTTATTTAGGATTCTTTTTTCTATTTTATTTTGAACTTTTTTATTATTTTTCCAGCATTTTTTAGGATGTTTTTACATATTATAAATAATGTTATTTAGCTTTTATTCAGATTTTTTTGGGACAAACATTGATTTCAACAATTATTATTGTATGTGTCAGGTTTTGTTTTTACTTTTTAGTTATTTATTGAACTCTTTAACTTATTAAATAATTAACCAAGATTCATGATATTTTCTATACTTCTTGTTCATGTTTTTTTTATAGGTGTTGAGTGAGGATTCAATTATTTATAGTCTTGTTGTTTCGGTACAAGTTATCATTGTGTCAAACTCAATTCCAAACCTAATCATAGCTTTCTTGGGAAGAGTTGATTGACTATGGGTTTTTAAATTTATATATCTATGGGATTCATATCAGTTGATATCAAAGGAAGACTCTACATCAGGTTATATCCCCTTTATCTTCAAGTTTTCGTATACTTCATTGTTGTCAAGTTCTTTATATTCTCTAAAAACTAGTTGCAAGTTGCAACATCAAGTAAAAAAAGAAATTATTTGCAATCTTGATTAAATAAAGTCTTATAAAAAAAAGAACAAAGAAATTTGCAAAAAAAAAAAAAAAACTTTTAGGGTTTGCTGCAAATCTTGATTCAAAGAAACATATAGTTAGGCCTCTTTATTTAAATCTAAAAACAATCTTAATTCTTGAGTGTTTCTTGGAGATAAATCTTGATTTAGGATATTTTAGGTTTACTTGAATGAGTTTTCTTAAAAATTACAAAAAAAAAAACATGTAGTTTTTGCATCATTTTTTTTAGTTTCGGCCACCATATATATAAAAAATTGAAAGTGCTTTTGTTATTTTGAGTCATTTAAATCTTATTTTATTAGTTTCTTAATTTTCATAGTTTTTATCATGTTTTCGTATCGTTCATATTTTGCAAGAATTTATATTGATATTCATGATTTTGTTTTCGTAGTTTTGTATTGATAGTTTTCATTTTTTTTATTGCTTCTTAAGTTTTTACATTATTTTATTGTTCCATTAAGATATTAATCTTTTATTTATTATGAATTAGTTCCTTAAAGAGCTGAAATCTTGAAAATTGAATGGTAAAAGGTAAAAGTGAGCATATTAGAATGTAAAGCCAAAAATTTGTATAAAATATGAGAGGAGTAAGCAATATGGTTGAATTGCAACACTATGTTAATATTGTCATGATTACCATAAGGAAATGGAGATTGTCATTATTAGAAATAATGTTGTGAAGAATAAAGATGCTACAATAACAAGGCTTATGAATAGATTGAGTAGAGAGATAACCAATCTGATTAAGTTACAATATTATATTGATCTTCAAGATATGGTTAATATAGCTTTCAAAATAAAGAGATAGTTGAAAAGAAAGAGAAGTATATGTCAATGAGGTAATTCAAGTTTTTTTTTTTCTTAGAGTTTGAAGTATAGGAGAGAAATGGTTGCAACATCAAAGCCAAATTCTGTAGGTAACAAATCAAAACCATCTAAGGCTTAGAGGAAAGATTCGTCCACTAAAACAAGAGGTAAAATTGAGATCCCATGTAATAGTAACTATGATATTAAGTGTTTCAAGTGTTTGAGGAGTGGATATATAGCTCCACAATATCCAAATTAAAGGATTATGACTATAAAAGAGCATAGGGATATTGAATTAAAAAGTGACAAATCCAAGAAGGATGAAATGCCACCATGAGAAGACTATAATAATGTTGAGTATCTAGTTGATGAAGAGGCTTTGGTGATTAAGAGAACACTTAATGTTCAAATTAAGAAGGATGATATAAAACAACAAAGGGAGAAAATATTCCACACTAAATACCACATAAATAATAAGACATATAGTATGATTATTGATAATTAGAGTTGTGCTAATATTGCTAGTATAACACTTGTTAGAAATTTTAATACGAAAACTATTAAATATGAAAGGCCTCGTAGATTTTAATGGTTGAATGATTGTGGAGAAATAAAAGTTACTAAGCAAGTTTTGGTTTACTTTTTGGTTGGAAAATACAAGGATGGGGTTTTATATGATGTTGTGCTCATGCATGTTACTCATTTATTATTGGGGAAACCTTAGTAATTTGATAAAAAAAAAAAAAAGCTAAGCAATATAGGTTTAAGAACATGTATTTTCTTGAGAAGGATGAGAAGACATTCATAATTGTATAATTGTTCCCTAGATACGTGTATGAAGACTAATTGAAATTGGAAGAAGAAAGTGATGTTAAAGAAAAAGATCAAACATGTGAGATTGTGAGGAAGAGTGAAACTATAATAAGTCAAGAGAGAAAAAGGTTAGATTAGGCCAACATATGAATTATTAGGGATTCAACTGAGATAAGAGAAAAGAAAAGAGGAGAAGAGAAAGGAAGAGTGAGAAAAAAGAATGTGAAAAAATATAAATAAAAACATGTTAATTTTTATACTAAGAGGAGTGAGTTTATGAATGCTTATTTTGTCTGACATGCCTATGATTTTACTTGTATATAATAAGATATATTTTAACACCAATGACCTTGATCATTGTATTCCTAGTTTTGTGTTTTTTTATTACGTTATTATAAGAACATCTTTTCTAATAAAAATCTTATTGAGTTATCACCTATTAGAAAAATTAAGCACCAAATCTTGTACCTAAAACATCTATATCTAATTTGTCAGTCTATAGAAGTAATCTCAATGAGACAAAGTAACTTCAAAGGTAAGTGGGAAAATTGATAATAACAAAGTACATAAAAGAAGACATAAGTCCTTGTATAGTTCTAGTGCTAATAGTACCAAAAGAGGATATGACTTGGAGGATGTGTGTTAATTATTATGCCATTAAAAATATTACAATAAAAAATAGATACCTAATTCTAAGACTTGATAATATGTTAAATGAATTTCATGGGTCTTGTGTGTTTTTTAAAATTAATTTGAAAGGTGAATATCATCAAATAAGAATGAAACAATGAGATGAATGTGAAAATGTATTTAAAACTAAATATGGTTTGTATGAGTAGTTAATTATATATTTGAAATTATTAATGAACCTAGTACTTTCATGAAATTAATAAACCATGTTTTGCGAATTATATAGGCAAGTTTGTTGTGGTTTATTTTGATTATATTTTGATTTATAGCAAGAATTTAGAGGAGCATGTAGAACATTTAAGAAATATATTGGTTTATTTTGTGAAAAGAATGTTTATATGCTAATATAAAAAATATGACTTTTGCATGGAAAAGTTTGTATTTCTTGGATATATTGTTAGTGAAAAAGGTATTGAAATAGATGACAAAAAAGTTAGGGCTATCTAAGAATGACCTACACCTAAGTCAATTACTAAGGTAAGAAGTTTTCATGGTTTGGCTAGTTTTTATAAGAGATTTATTAAAGATTTTAGTACTCTAGTTGCACTTTTAACTAAGACAATTAAAAAATCTGTGGGTTTTTAAATGGGATAAAGAATAATAGCATGCTTTTAATTTATTAAAGAAAAAAATAATTTCAGCTCTATCATTATCAGACATAACTTTCAACTCGACTGTTGGATCAGACTGATATTTTGAAAAACGTTTCTAGACATGTTCTAAATGAAGTTAAAATATCATGTCAATTAAAGTATAGTAAGTGATTATTTCAAATGGTCAAAGTTACTGGGTAAATCTTGTTAAATTTGTATATCTGGACCTTTGTTTGTTGTTTTTACTATATCTATAGCTATAGAAGGAATTATGCTAAGATTGGGTTGGAAAGTAGACATTCATACCTTTTCGTTTATATAAGGTAGGATTGTTAATTCATTCAGACAAGAGAGAACCACGTGTTTAATGTCAGGACTAAAATCCACGAGGAATGTGCGAAAATAGGAGAAACATTGTTTCCTTGTGAATTATGGATTCCAATTAATACAAGGATTTCTTAATGCTTTTGGAAGCATGTGTGGTAACAATTGGCTTATCTATTCTATAAGGATTTCATATCAAATAAGAAGACATTTATGGTAGCAATATTATTTATGGTATGCAAGAATTCCGTATCCATTATGGAATGTATATAGTGACAAGGAGACTTATGATTGTTTTGTTGTTCTTTTCCTTATTTTACATGATTTCCTTATTCAAAAGAGAGATTATAGAAGCCTATTTAAATTAGATATTTCAGTCACTTTCCTTTCTATTTTTGAGGGCATACTTTTGGCTAAATAAGGGAAGAAACTTCAACATTCAAGACAACATATTTCAAGTAAGGAAAAAGAATTAATGGACGGCACAAAAAGATACCTTTTCTTCTAAGTTTTGGATTCGTCTCCAAGGGATCCAATGCAAGGAGATATGGTTTTAGGGTTGTTTCGATAACTTGTATTAATCTGAATATTTCTTAAAGTTTATTTATTGTTTTAATTAATATTTAGGATAATTATATTTTAGTTTTAGGGTTTTTATTTATGGTAGGTTTGTTTTGACCAAAACCAATGCTTATGTTTATTTTAGGCTTTAAGCTTGTGCTTAGCTGAGTTTTAGTTAAGATCCATTGGTTTGTAGTCTAATATAGGACTATTAGAGTTATTATCTTAGGATTATATTTTGTTTTGTTTTGCTGCAAATTTGGTAGCTTTTAAACATCAATGAAATTTAGTTTTGCTTGAGCAAACTTCTTCTTCTTTGTTGGGACAAAGAGTAAATCCGACTTATAAAGGTATATCTAATCTTGTAGCATCATTCGCTATCATCCAATACCTCTAGTTCTTAGTTATAGATTAGCTCTAGGTAAATGTTCAACCGAACATGATTATTCAATTTTCTCGGGGAAGTTATCATCTTCGTTGTGGGTTGTGTGACTACATGATCACGAGGTTCACATAAAATAATACACCATCAACTTTGATCGAAGGATAAAATTAAAAACAAATAAAATTTTAATAAAAAAGGCCAAGAAAAAAAAATAAAAATAAAAAGAATAAGAACCAAATTGAAAAACATAATATATTACAAATTGTAATTGAAAGACTAAATTGAAAATAAACAAAACGTTTATAAAATGGTCAAGAAAAAAATTAAAAATTAAAAAAATAAGGATTAAAATTAAAATACCAAATACAAAAATGGCCAAAGTGTACCTTTTACGATAAGAGAGAGAGAGAAAAAGAAACAATTACTAGCATTAAACCATCCATTAGCCTCCATCGCAAGCCGCATTGGGAGGAAGAGAATGAGATGACACTTCCAACAACATGGTAAAAAAACCGATTTAGCTACCGAGAAGTATCCATATTTTTTGCAAAGGCGCTGCACACATTGCTCAAAAGGTGTGGGCGCCTCTTACATGTTGATGCGTGAGGTAAATAAGCCAATAATTTTTTGATTAAAAAATTTAAAATACTGTTTATGATTATAGAATTAACAAAAAAGCTCATATAAAATAATAAAAATACCCTTAAACGCCTGTTTTAATTTTTTTTTAGGAGAGAAAAAAAAGGAAAAAAAATAGAAACACGCTACTTAACAACTCTAATATTTTTTACTTTAAAGTGAATCTGAAAAAAATTAAAAAGGTGAAAATACCTCCTGACAATTTTGTGTTTTAATGACCAATTAACTATAAAAAAAAAAAATCAAATTACCGTATAAAACAAAGCACCTCAATTTTTCTTCTAATGACAAAAGCAAAATTTAACTTTAACAATAAATATTTTTTATGTGCTTTCCACGTTATTTTTGCTAGTGTGGATGAACGGGGTAACAAAGTCATTGCGAGGTCGTACACGTGTCAAATGTCCTACTCTTTATGATGTTCGTACGTTCTTCTTTGGCCAATTCTTGTTTTGTCCTTACTTTGTCTTTGTCTTTGCAATAAAAAAACCCAGACCGAATTTTAGCAAAAACCTCAACCGGCATTAGTTCCTTCCCTCTTTATTGCATCATCACATCACTTTTGTTATTATTATTATTTTTTTTGTAAAAATATCCCCTCAGCTAAATCCAAATTTATCATTTTATAGCTACTCTGTCCAAGTTCACAACTCTTTCCTTCGCTCTAGAAAGAAAAAGAAACAATCTATTCTAGGGTTTTAAACAGTGAATCTTTCCTTATTAATTTGATAGGTAAGAGTATCTATACTGTTTCATTTAGGGTTCTTGACGAGTAAAGTTATTGTCTTTACTATATGGGGTAGTTACTATTATTCCTTTTATTGTCTGACCATTTTTTTTTTTTTTGTGAATTTTAGAGGAATAACTTTCCTGGATACTCGTGTTTCGTTGTTTATTTCCTATCATTTCTGTTTTCTTGAATTGGGTTCTAGTCATTTTATTTGTTTATTTTCTTTGCATTTGTGGGGTGTAAGCGACTGTTTTTGGCCTGTGTTTATGCAAAATGGCTGCTTTTTTGGACAGCAAGGGATTGTTCTAGTGCCAGTTTAGAGAGAAGGTACTGTCCTAATATCTTTTTTTTTTTGTTGATGAGGAAAGCAAGAGAATAGAAAAGTCCGGAACTTTTTTTTTCTCCTGATTTTCAAATAGTTAAGAACTCGATTCAACCGGGTTAGAGTGAAGTGCTTGGTTCTGCCGATAGGAAGTCTTCTTTTATCTTATTTATTTAGCTTTTGTTTTAGCAACCAACTAGAGAGTCTTAATGTTGTGAATTCTTTTGCTGATTCTTTCTCTGTGTTTTCATAGCCATATGCATGGTGAACGACTTCTAATTGAACCTAAACCCCTCACAATGGCAGAAGGGAAACTCTTTGGGACGTTGAATTAAACGAACCAAGATGACAATTTCTCTCAATGCACTTGTGGTTTTATGCAATTCTACAATTTTCTTTACAATCTAGCATTTATATGTCTCCAAATAGCCGAGTCACATCTTTAGCTTGATATTTCCTTATTACTCATGACCATGGTAAATTGATGCATCTTTTTCAGGGGACTATGTGAGATATCCTGTCACTCCTTAATTAGGAAAGAGCACCATAATAATAATAATTTAGCAATATGGCAACGGAAAGTCCACTTAGAATGCCCTCGCACAAGGAGCCAGCAACCTTTGCGCCACCAACTCCTAATATGGCAGTGGAGGAGTTGGGATTTCCTAGAAAGGGTCAAAGATTCCATGGAAGTGGGAGAGACACAGTCCCTAATCGAAGTGGAAGTGCACCCCCAAGTATGGAAGGCTCCTTTTTGGCCATAAACAACCTCATTTTCCACCAAAATTCCAACCTTAATCCTAGGTTGGGGCGTTCAAATGATGCTCTTCAAGAGTTTGACTCAGAGAAGCACTCATATGTATCTTATTTTGGTACTGGTGCCAACCCAAACACCTCACCCATCCCAAGGGAGAATCAGCTTGCAGAACACCATGCTGTTAAGTTTGGTACTAATTGGGGATTGACTCCAATAGATGACAGCAGTAACAGTTCCTTGCATTTGTCGCAAGGAGTACTTTCTACACACAAGGAAGAGTTGGAGGATGATCACTCACCCAAGCAGCCCGTGGAAAGTTTAGTCAACACAACAAATGGGTTTTGGTCTGGTGAGGCTGCTGCTTCATTGGCAGGCCAATCCAAAAGCTTGGTTGATTTAATTCAGGTAGCTATTTTCATTTCTAGGAAATGCCCATTGATTTGACAGTTAATTACTGTGCTTGGATACCTCTTTATACAATTTACTTTCCTGTTGGGTTGACACTTAATTTCCCTGCCTTTCAGATAGCTTCCCTTGATAATTGTTAGCTACATTACTCTGATGCAAATGGAAGAGTTGTTAGTTTTAGCATGTAAATTCCATAACTGACAGAAGTTTGTCATTACTAGCTTCTAGTCGTGTTCCATTTGAATTTCGTCTGTGTTGGAGTTTGTCTGCAACAACATGTTCTTCATTAGTTATGCACCACTCATGCTTGGATATATTTCATATGTAATAGTGACTTCATTGTTAACTTCAAATTTTGGCTTAATGTTTCTTTCTTTTGTATTTTTGTTGATTAAGTTAATCATGGATGTACCACACTATAGTTCAGACATGTTTTGGTTTGTAAATTTAACTGTAAATTTTCATTTGTTCCAACAAAACAACAGTAAACATAGCAATCCTAATTCTTTAAGGTTGAACTAAAATAAAAATCGACCCATCATTTAATGTAATTTATATGCTCAGTATGCTGCTTATTGGCTTAACATTAGCATGAAAAAGGAGATTGATTCTTTTATCTTTGTTCCTTTTGAATTACATTATTATGCACGTGTTATTTATTGATTCACATTTACAGGAGGATTTCCCCCGCACTCCATCTCCTGTTTATAACCAGTCTCGCTCCTTAAGCTCTGGAATGACAGATGAACCTGCTGATCATGATATTGTTTCTAGTTCCTTGCCTGACCCCACTGTTAGCACATCCAATGCTGTTCCATCAATTCTAGGTACAAAAACTGTGGGGCTACCTTTGAATGCTGATCCCCTTGTTGCTCCTGTTTCAAGCTCATTGTCTCGTAATCGTACAGGAACCATACAACCCAAACCACCTCGTAGCAAAGGATTTTTAAATACTGCAGACGTCAACGTTATTGAACCTGGAATGAAGGATCTTAATATATCTAGCCTTCAGAATCCCAAGGAGCAAACAAATCAAGAGCAGTGGCAACACAGCTACCAAAGCCATGTGCAGCAACACCAAGTCCACCAACAGCCGAACAATTCATTTCAAGTTCAAAGTGCCAAGTCTCAAATGGGTCATCAGGGAGTAAATTCTGCATACATTGATGTGGACCAAGCTCTCCATGGCCCATCAAAGTTCTCAGCGGAGGTGCAGCCAGTTTTGCAGTCATCTGGGTTCACACCTCCTCTTTATGCAACAGCTGGCTACATGACTTCACCAAATCCATTTTACCCAAATCTACAGGCTCCAGGATTATGTGCTCCACAATATGGCACAGGGGGGTATGCTCTGAATTCAAATGTTATTCCTCCATATGTTGCTGGATACCCCCCTCATGGTACAGTTCCAATGGTTTTTGATGGCGCTGTTAGTCAAAACTTTAATGCCGGAATGTCTGGGGCTTCAAGCGGGGGAGGCATTGCCCACGGAGCTGATGTGCAACACTATAACAAGTTCTTTGGGCAGCTTGGGTATGCAGTTCAACCTTCATTTACTGATCCTGTATATATGCAATACTATCAACAGCCTTATGGACTGGCATATAATACGTCTAGTCAATTTGATCCGTTGGCATCTGGAGGTGGTGTTATTGGGAGACAAAACAATGCTCCTGACTCAAAGAAAGGATCTGAGGTTGCTGCTGGCTTGGAGGATCAGAAATTGCTTCACCAGAGAGGTGGAGCAAGTAATCTGAATCAAGGTAGAGGGCAGATGATGAATCTTCCCTATTTTGGAAATTCTCCAAACATGGGTATATTGCAGTACCCCACATCACCACTTGCTAGCCCTGTTTTTCCAGGATCCCCAGTGGGGGGCACTGGTATTTCTGGAGGGAGAAATGAATTGAGGTTCTCGCCGGGCAGTGGAAGATATGCGGCTGTACATTCTGGTTGGCGAGGTCAAAGAGGATCAGAGAGTTTTAATGATCCTAAAATATATAATTTTCTTGAGGAGTTGAAATCTGGCAAAGGCCGCAGATTTGAGTTGTCTGATATTGTAGGGAACATTATTGAATTTAGGCAAGTCCTTACTGAGTTTGCTTTCTTTGTTTTTGTTTCTTTTATATTGAAAAGTTGAATGATGAAGACTTTTTAAACTTCAGTGCTGATCAACATGGTAGCCGATTTATTCAGCAGAAGTTAGAGAATTGCAATGCTGAAGAGAAGGCATCTGTATTTAAAGAAGTTCTTCCTTATGCTTCCAAATTAATGACTGATGTTTTTGGCAACTATGTTATTCAGAAAGTGAGTGCTTAAAATATGCAATTTTTTGGTGCTATGTTCACCACTTGCTGACAATGTTGATTGTCTTGGTGTCCTTTTCCTTTGTTTACTTGCAGTTTTTTGAGTATGGAAGCACTGAGCAGAGGAAGGAACTTGCTATTCAGCTTACTGGTCAGATTTTACATCTAAGTTTGCAGATGTATGGCTGTCGGGTAATCCAAAAGGTATGTGTGATTCTCGTGGGACATTGTTATCATGCATTCCGCACAACCATTTAGTAGCTTCTGATTTTCTGTCCGTGATTGACTGCTTGCATGCAAAGAAAACAAATGCATAATGATTCGGTATAACACATGCATAATGATTCTGTATACAAGGTGTGGGAATAGCCATAGGATGTTTCATTGTGTCTTGCACTGAATTTTGTTTACTCCAATGTGGCTAAAAGAATGCTCCAAGTACGCCTTAGGGACTAGAAACTTGCCCCCATGATGAAAACAATTTTTATGCTCTAGCCAAAGCCCTTCACCTAGGTGTGCCTCTAGAGGCACTCTTTTTTGCGTCTAGATGAAGATGCCTCTACTTAACTAATTATTTGTTTTTCTGAGGATGTATTTCTTACTAGTTTATCTATTTTTTTTAAGGTGGTCACGCAGGCATATTTAACCATATCAGTATGATTAATAATGTTTTGGAAATTATTAGATAGGATTAAAAAACTTACATTGTCGATGTAGAATTTTGATTCACAACCTTTCAGCGGTGGCACAATGTTCAACCATTTGAGGTGATAGATAGGCTACATAGATAATTTATCATTCATTTTTGCTTTTTTTTTTTTACTTATACTATCATTTTTTTTTTCAATCCGCTTACTATAAAAAATCATATATTTACAATAAAGGCGGTGCCTTATTTTGCTTTGGTGCACTCCTCACCTAGCACCTTGCATCTAGGCTCTATTCTCTAATAGCCTTTAGCGCTTCAATGTGCCTTAGCACTGCTTTACACAATGGAAATACCATTTACTCACGTTTCTTTTGGCCAAATTCTCTGGTTACAAGTAAGAATTGCTTTGGGATATCACTGGAGTGTACACCTTTTGTAAATTTTGTTAATCATGTGAGCTTCTTAGGAGTTTATGTAACATCATAAAGTTAGGCATGGTTGAGATTCATATACTTGTGGAGCTCTTCCAGCAAATTTGTGGTTATTTCTATTGCCATCTGATGTAGATTGCTTTCAAATTCCAGTACTTTGCTGGTTATTTTCGTTGGCATGGAAATGTACCAGTCAATGAAAGATACCTGGGATTTCTGATTGCAAATGTTGTCACTAGGCTTTTTTTTGCTGGAACTTTTTCCCATATCTCTCCTAAGTGTAATAATGGCTTATATAGAGCAACTTTTGGAAAGTTTTTGGGTCTAAACCTCTGTCCATGATATTTATGTAGTCTTGTATTTTCATTCATTTAGATTAAGGTGCATTTGATCATGTTGTTTTTCATACTGGTTGCCTACTTGATGTTCCCCTTATGTGTGCTATTGAATGTATGAAAGTATAAAAAGAAAGGTAAAAGAAGGGAAATTTGAATCCTGAATGGATACTTGCTGATGTGACCAATTTCATAAAGTTAGGTTGTGGTCCTTGTGGATATTCTAATGGTTCTATTTGTCATCTGAGCGGGCCTGAGAGAGAAACCTACCAGAAATTGAGATGTTCAGGAATTTGGTTAAATCATAAAGATGGATACAGCTTCAATGAAGCTTGATCCATTTCTTTGTATACTCAATATAGTTATATGAGTTAACTTGTGTGACAAGTATGATTGCTTGTTTTTATCGTGTTCCTAAAATTCCACAACACTTTGGTTGAGCTGGGTTTTAAACTGTTTTGTGTTTTAGGTAGATAATTTTGTATTCAATTGGTTGCAAGATTAGAATGATTGTCAGATTTGCATTAGCCCCAATATTGAATTTCTGCCTATTCAAAATAACAACTATTAGTTTGGCCATTTTTTCTTATAATCAGATTATTTTTATGTCTTGATCTTGAGTTAAAGGAGAGCATCCTGTCTTCCATTTCTCTTCACCCCTACAATAGGCAGCCTATTGAAGTCTGTCCTGGGCCTCCTGGCAGTTTCCTCAGATGGGGGTGCCTACCCTCATTGAGTTCAGCACCATGGAAATGTGTAGACACTTGCATACATGCTGTCAGTACTGAGCAAGAATAGGAATGCCAAGCTTCTTATTGGTGTTAGGTGCTCAATCAATACTGATCCCACATCAACTCTGGCATTAAGCCATTTTTATTGTCTGGTGCAGGAATCAAGAGGGTTCTTTATGCATGCTCTCTGAGGCTAATCACAAGATGCTAGCCTTTACGTTTCTGAAAGATAGAGAAAATGGATGGGCTTTAGGAAATTAAAAGGAATCGTTTAATTCAAGACATAGTTTTTCAATTCATTTTATGTACATTGTGTGAATTTACGGACCATTAGGTCTTATCTCACCACCGGTCCATGATGCAGCTGCGGCACAAAAATGAGACTCCTGTGGTTCTGGTCCTTGCCACAAAATTCCAAGTGTTGGTGAAAATCTTAAAGAGTTGTGGATCAATCTGAGTATCTGACTAAATGGATATCTTACCTGAACCAGCAACCAAGCTAAAGAAACCCTATTTTGCCTGACCCAATTGGGAAAGGGGCAAGTTTTCAGCAATTTAGGGTTTTTTTTTTTTTTTCCTCTGATGTGCAGTCATCATGCAGAAAAGTAAATATTTTTAACACGTCCAATGTCTGTCGTGGAAGCCTTGATTGAATAATGCTTTTTTTTTTTGGTTTCTTTAACTGATGTCCGGATGAAATTTGATGTTAGATATTTAATTAATTGCTTCCTATTCAGAATATAAACCTTCTCCTCTTTGTGAATCACATTGATTTTGATCCTATGATGTTCTTAGGCACTTGATGTGATTGAACTTGATCAAAAAGCACAACTTGTTCGTGAATTGGATGGACATGTTATGAAGTGTGTACGTGATCAGAATGGTAATCATGTCATACAGAAGTGCATTGAGAGTGTTCCGGCAGAAAAAATTGGATTTATAATCTCTGCCTTCCGTGGTGAAGTTGCAACACTTTCCATGCATCCTTATGGTTGCCGTGTCATACAGGTATGTTAGACTTGACTGGTGTGTTGGAAGCTCACCTGCTCTCTTTTCCTCTCCCGCCTATGGTTGTCTGTCAGAACATTATTGAACATTGATACATTTGGTTTATTGTAGAGAGTTCTAGAGCGTTGTGCGGATGAGCTGCAATGTCAGTTCATAGTGGATGAGATCTTGGAGTCTGTATGCATTCTTGCGCAAGACCAATATGGAAATTATGTTACTCAGGTCAGTGCATCTTTTGTGCTGTATCACCTCGGAATTTATAGCAAGCAATTCATTCTTTCTAAAAATCTTCTTTATATTTGGGGTGGGTTTGGTATAGGGTGAAATGGTTTGATAGTTGATATAGTGACAATTAATTTTGTTTGTTAAATTTTGGGGGACGGGAATTGTTATCGGGGAAAGGGGATTAATATTTATGTTTGGGGGAGGAAGAATAAGAAATCATTAGATACTTGAACTCCCAGTGTACAATTCCTGAAAGATAGATCTTGTTCCCTGAAAGATAGATCTGCGTCAAGTTAGAGTGTTACAGTGTAGCACTATGACTTGGATGCAGATCTATTATCCAATTGAAACACGGAATTCAGCTTAAACCTTCCTCCTATTCTGTATTCAATGTGAATTCATGTTTTAGTTGCTGTGTTAATGGTGAATTCCATGAAAGTTGCCAAGTTATCCAATGGGAATTTAATTCCATGTTTCAATTGCCGTATTAATAATGATGTGTGTATTCGTAACAGCATGTATTGGAGAGGGGAAAATCTCGTGAAAGATGCCAAATTATTAGCAAATTGTCGGGGCATATTGTTACACTCAGCCAGCATAAGTTTGCGTCCAATGTTGTTGAGAAATGTTTGGAGTATGGTGGTGCCACTGAGCGGGAAATAATAATTCAGGAGATTCTTGGACAAAATGAAGGAAACGATAATCTATTGGTGAGTCTAGTGAAACTATTTTTATTTAGTTTTAAAATCCTTCAGCATATCAACCTTTCTAACAGGTAGCTAACTTGGTTGCTCTGCTGAGGTCACCGTGAATAATTAAAATCAGAATTTATGGAATTTCTCTAAACTCATTGACAGAAAGCATATTAGCTGCTACTTTTTATCACCAACACATGTTGCCAACATTCTCATTGCCTTCAGCTTCTAAATACTATATATGGTGTATGTTCGTGTGTGTACCATTTTAAATAATTTTTTTCTTATATTGTAAACAAATTGAACTCCGTGTCTGTGATTGGCATCGAAGGTGAAGGGAAAGCAATGCACTTACTAGACTTAAAGTTAATAAACTAACATGCATTTCTCCATTTTTCCAACTGCATTTAAATCATGCTTTATAATGTCAAGAAGCTATTTTTTATGCTTAGGTATCAGTATGAGTTGCACAACTCCTTTGTTATGCAATGATCATGATATCATACTTTGAAGCATTTATGTGAATTTGTTATAGTTAGACTATTACGGTATTCCATTTTCTTTCATAAACTTTCAAGGCTTCGAAGGATGAAAATCTTAGCATGTTTAGGATTTCTCTATTGTTCATTTTTTGTTTGATATACAACAGTGTTCTATTAATAACTGCAAAAGAAATATGAACTTGCATCTTAAATCTTTTTATCTCATATGAGAATCAAAATCAACAATCTCCAAATTGTCATTTCATTAGTGTGCCAGAGTCCAAGATTTACTCTAATCATCACTGATAGTTATTTGCAATCACACATGTTTTCTTTACTCCTTTAGCAGTTTACACGAAAATTTTCCAGATTTTCTCAAATTTTCTCACTCTCAGAGCGGTTCTTGCTCATATATTGAGAATCTCTTTCACAATCTTAATTGTAGGCACAAATGGGTCTGTTTCTTGTTATAATGTTTCCCTTGCGTGCTTGCCAATACCTTCAATCTCTAGTTCAATTTCACTTTGAAGTTTGAAATTCTGCATTTCCTTATGGGATTGTATTATCTAATTAGTTTTTGAAAGAGTTCTAAATGTTTCATTTTTTCCCTGTTGCTATGTTTAGATAATGATGAAGGACCAATATGCAAATTATGTGGTCCAGAAGATTCTTGACACTTGTACTGATATTCAGCGGGCAATGTTGCTTAATCGTATAAGAACACATGTGCATGCTCTGAAGAAATATACTTATGGGAAGCACATTGTTGCTAGGTTTGAACAGCAATTTGGAGAAGGTATAAGCTTTTTAGTTTCACTAATTCTACATGTATTTGAAATTTTGTATTGCTTCACTATCTATTGCAAGTTGGACATCAGGAGACCCCTTTAGAGTAGCTTGACTGCAGGTTTCATTTGATCACAGCTTCTTCCAGCTCCCAATGTCTAGTTAAGTATTATTTGTTGGGAAATAAAAAATGGACGAATGAATTCTACCTTGAAGATTTATTTGAAGAGATATTGAGTTCATAATTTGGAAGAGATGTCACTTGAATAGCAGGTTAGAAAATACAACAGTCTGGGGACAATAAAGTGGTAACTTTTGTAGGAAACTCAGGAATTTTTAATTCCATGAAAAAGCAATAAATGTGATTGGAAATCTTATGTCCCTGTGCCAGAAGATCCCATCATTCCCAAAATGAAGTATGGTGCAACGTAGTCATCTTTCCATGTCAAAAACTACTCAAAAGTCCCCTCTGGGAATCCATTTCCCTGGAATGACTAAGTGGGAGAATTTCAACTTGAACTTCCCATAATATCTTCATATTTGATTTATGAGTTACAATATCAAGCTTGGACGAACACATGATTTCAACTTGTATGGGTGCACTGTTTAATACAAACCCTTTCAGTTTGGATATTGTCCTGGTTGAGAGAGAGGGTTAGATATTTTATGACTGGAATGTATAGGATACTATTGATTTTAAAAAATCTCTATGATAATTTTCATGTTGAGTTTCTACTTTTTTTGTGAATAATGTACTACTGGCTACTGATTCTGGCTGATTCATTGGTAAATGGAACACGAAATTAGCAGTGCCCTTTGATTATTTGAAAATTTGCTTGTGTAGCCAACCATAACTAGTTTGGGATTGAGGCTTTGTTGTTGCTCTCACTTTGCCCATTAAACTTATCGTTTATGCAGAGGGACAAACATCATGATATGACGCAGATGCACTGTCGTGGATTGTCTAGTACTAGCACAGCTGCAACATGTGATAACCTTACAGCTGATCCCGTTCTTCCAACATTTGCAGAAGTAGCATGGGACATGCAACAACCATATCATGCAAGCAATATTTGACTTGATCATGTTAAGAATACATGAATGCATCAGGAAAGCTTCCACCATTAGGAACAGGGTTGGAATTGTAAAGTCAGTAAACGTGTGCCATCAAACGGTTTGTATTTATGTTCTGTAGTTCAACAATTTGGACCCAAAGGAAAAGGAGCATCAGTAGGACAACAGTTTAGATTGCGCAACAGATTCGAAGGGAATGAATTATTTGGAAGGAAAAGCTTCCTGCTGGCAAACGCTGTAAAATCATCTGTTGGGTTTGTTTTTGTTTGGTAACTGGCTTTCCTTTATAAAAGTTGGAAAATATAGCAATATCATGTCTCTTTCTTTTCTACTGGGGACAAAGCAATAACTTCGTGATGAATTCCACATGTAGGAAAAATCTTATTCCTAAAAGTTTTCCCAGAAAATTAAGATGATCTCAAAGGCGTTCATTGCAAGCTGGGAGGAACTTGAATTCTTCAGCTCACCTCTTTTAGTAAATTTGCTCTTACAAGGGTGACTTGCGATATTTCTGTTGTAGGTACTGTTATAGTATTGTATTTTACTTGGGTTGCAAGAATCTGAATAGGTTTAAATTTCAGTTCTTCTAGTTTAACTTTATGAATGGGAGTGGCTATTTTCTGACTGGTAAAAAACATTTTAAATATAAGGGTAGGGGAGAGAATCTCTAAACAAATAAAAGGAGAAGTTTCCCTAGTCCCCAAGCAGACACAAAGATGCATTCTGTCACTTCGAAAAGTAAAGAAGTTAAACCTTTCGAAGTACGTGCTAACAATGTTACCTCAATATCATGTCTCTTTCTTTTACACCATATGCAAAGGAAAAGGTGGCATATATACTTTAGTTTTTTTTTCTTATTTTCATAATTCTTTCTTCTTATGAATTTGTTTCGCTATTTATGTTTTCATATTTGTAGTTTGATATTGTTAGATTTTGGTTTTTTATTTCTTGAGTTTGTATTATTTTGTATTGCGCTAACTTGTTTTTTGAATTTTATGAGTTAGTTTCTTAAAAAATCAAAATTTTGAGATATAAGGAAAAAATATGAGTATATATTATTATAAAAAGCTAAAGTTTTGAGTGAAACATAAGAAGAGTGACATCTATTGAGTGTAAACACATGAGAGAGTGTGATGATATACTTTTTTTTACTACTAACATGATTTGTAGATCTTGACGATATCAGCTATAGGTGGATTATCTTCGCCAAATGATAAGAACAATCTGGAATGAGGTTATTTGACTATGCAACAACAATTGAAAATGATGAAGTTGAGGTTTGGAATGTGATGGCTGGACTGAGAACTAAAGCAACTAGCCTTCAAGGAGTGCTAGCCAATAAAGATCTTAAGGGTATAAGGTTCACGAGACAAGTTGTTTCACTTTTAAAGGAGTCTATAACAAAAAATATAAATGAGGAGACCGAGGATTTTGATCATGGATATTGATGCAGCCATATTATTTGATAATTTTACCCACATTTACCTAGTGTTTTATACATAAAATGCATTGATATTCTTTGTTTTGTGTTTTGAAGGCACTTTTGGATGAAAGATTTAAAAAGAAGTAAATTGGAGATAATTGACAGATTTGACCTCCAGTCGATGTTTTGTGCAGAGCTTGAGCTCTAGAGGTTGAAACGAAGTGATTCTAGTGGAATTTGAAAGCTAACATCCATACCTTTCTACATATATATGGCAAGAAAAATAATAAAAAAATAGCATGGAAATCACAGCCTTCAAAATCAAATCTCGCATTCTGCCAATATTGACCTTCAACCATTTCAACTTGAATATCTTGACCTACAAAACTCCATTTGATGAAAACTCAATTTTGTTGGACTCTTGACTCGAAGACCTATCTGTCTACCAAATTTCAGCAGAAAACGAGCTCATATGAGAGAGATATGATTTTTCTAAGATAACACATGAATCTAGCCAGCAGACGGGTTTTGTGAAGAAAAAGTTCAAATTACTTCCCGAAGCATCCAAACCAACATCCAAGTCTTTATTTCAGCAATTTAGCTCCTCTAAGTCAAAAGTCAAAGCTTGAAGATTTTATGTAAGGCTATTTCTTGTTTTTTAGGAAAATAGTTATTGAACTACTTAAATGTAAATTGTCTACTTAGAAAAGGACTATTTTGTAGAAAAAGAATTATGGTTTCCTAGGATATAAAAAGAAAGAGAGAAATGAAAAGAGGGGGATGACCAGTAAAGAGAAGAAAAACACATATTCCTCCAATAGAACCTAAAATCATGTTTTCTTCCTTCTTTTTGATTAATTGTTCAGTAGACATGCAAGGCTAAATTCTTTTTCTTGGTTGCAAGGACACAAAAACCTTCGGATTTCAAGAACTGTGAGATTTCTTTTACCTATTATTTTCAGTTTATATGATAAATGAATATGTTTGTTCTCCTATGCTTATTTCCTATAATTGTTTATTATAATTGCTAGAGCAGACTCTAAGTATTATTGTGAACAATTTATTGCTAAGTTTGCTATCAAAACTGTAGTTATGGTATATTCCAGATTAATAATCTTAGGGAGAACATTCGATTGATCAAACCAAACACGGATTGCGGACAATTATATTGTCTAAATTAATCAACTCATCTAGTTTTTAAGGCTGCCATTGAATTAAATTACTAATGCAAACATTGTGGTTGTTTGATGGTTATAATTAGTTATACAGCGGATCTATTAACTAATCAACGTAAGAAAAGAGAAATATTTAGAGTATAAATTGACGTTTCATTTCCATGATCAGTTCTGATTTCCATAGGTGGATGTTTACTTGAAACTAAGGTTTGCTCTCTTGATAATTTTCTTATTTTATTTACTTTTGCTTGATAATTTTCTGTTTTCTTTTGCTTTAGCCTGGATAACTTCCAAGCCCCCAAATTGCATATCATACAATATAAAAATCTGAACTAGACTTTCCTCGTGGGATTGATCCCTTGCTTGCTTTATACTATCTTGTGTGTGTTGTTTTAAACTAGGGTAATTAATTTATGCGACCGCGACATTGCAACAGACATGGTGATAGGTTTTGGTAGCACTGAACCCACATATATAAGGGAGTTCAACCATATGATTATTATAATCATAAGAGCAGACATAGAGGTTTTTTTTTTTTTTTTTTTGTCTCCCCCTTCCTAGCAATGGTGGCCTGGGTTTTTACATGGTGGCCTTTCCAATTATTTTTAGGCTAAAAGTTGTCATTTTCATTCCAATTGGTTAGTTTCCAAGCAACATCATTTTATTTTGGTCCCTTATTGTTTTACTTTGCACTTTTAACCAACTTGTGTATTTTACTCTTTATTTTGATTTTTTTTTTGTATTTTGGTTTTTTCAAGAAACAACATTAACATTGATTTGATAAGAAAAGTATTTAAGAAATACGAATTGGATATAAATGAGTTAAAAATATATTTTTTTGAATTTAAATTTTTTAAATAGATGTCTACTAGAGAAAATTAATTTGAAAATTAGAAAACGTAGTGTGAATGGTCAAAATGCATAGAAAACATATTTTGATTTTTTTTTTAAATATTTTGAAAAAGAGTATAAAATTGGGTTATAACAATTGTCCCTTATTTTTACAGTATTTAAGGCACAAAGTCTTGTAAAAGGCTTTGTGTTGTAAGCTTGTAAAGAAAAAGATAATGTTTTGTCATTATCGTGTGGATTCATAAATAAAAAGGAAAGTTGTATTAAAGATGCACAATTAGTATGATCAAAATGCAAAAGAGAAACATATTAAGTATCATTTAAGAAGGAAATTCATTTAGATTAAAAAAAAGGTAAATGTTGTTTATAATGTTATTTAAAAGATTGTATCATGATGAGTTGAAAAAAAGGGTCCTACTTTTCATAAAGATAGCTTGAATTTATGTTCTAAATAACTTGTAAATATATGGGATGTTACTTCGTAGAAATAAACTTGAAACACCCCTATTGTTTGCTACCACATCATGTTCTTCAATTATCCTTTTCTTTTCATCATAAAGTATAAGAATTGCAAGGAATTTTTTAAAAAAGTGAAAAGACCTTAAAATTTACTTTAATCTATAAAGGATGTACCATAAGTTGTTTGATTTGGAATATTTCTATGAAGCTAACTTCTATAATCTTACAAAATTACTCTATATAGTTGATATGAGACTATAATTTATGATGTCTTTATCATTCATTATTTTAATAAATTTGAAATTTTTTCTTTAGCATTTATGCAATAAGAGTCACATGCCATTGTCTCTTAATTTTGGTTTGCATAGTTCCTATTTGTATTCTTCATGGAGGACACCTATCCTCCATTCCATCATCATTGTTTCCTTTTATTTTATTTGTTTTTATGTTGTTCATGTATAATAATAAAAATATGTAGACATTAAATAATTTATAGAAGATGGACAATATAAAAATTACATCTAAAAAACACGTTTTAGTTTCAACTCACTTGCAATTTGGCATGACAGATCCGACACATATATCCCACTAATATTCTTATTTTTTCTTCAACAGATCCTATACTTCTATTTCTATTAACTTATAATCCAAGTGAATGAAAATAGCTACATTAAAAAAATAACACTGGAACTTTTTAATAGCTCAAAAGAGATCTAGAAACATACAAGTTTCATTGAGAAGTCAAGGTATTTATTCATTCTAGTTTAAGAAAGGTACAAAAAAGGCTTACCATATTTAACACTGAAATTGTCCAAATGATTATGGTAAAAAAATCAAAACTTTATTTAATCAGTTTATAACACAAGTAATAATAAAGAACAAAAAAAAATTATCATTAACAATGAACAAAACTATTATCCACACTAAGTTCTCTACCCCATGTTGATCATTTTGCTTCGGTCTCTAGCATATCACGTACTAAATTACAATGAACCATCTCAAGTTTTTTTCAAAATTAACAAGAATTAATTAAGGAAGGGAAATCACCATTCTCCTCCTCACATGTTACTTCATTGGAAAGGTAACATGACTTTTTTTTTAATTTTATATTTCAATAATGAGTTTATTGAAAACTAGACTTTGTTATTTATTTCATTTACCTTTATACGAGATCATCATGGTCTCAGAAAAACATCATGGTATTAGGTTGATGCTCAGTTACAATCATCTACTCATTTCTATCATATTATTAAATAAAAAATTGGTATATGGTCTATCATATTGTTAAATAAAAAATGTAATTATTATGAATTGAGCTTCCTAATTTATTTTAATTTACTTTCTATAAGGTTATCACGAATTTAGAAATACTTACCGGTATTGGGTTGGTGCTCGGTTTTTTGAGCATCTATTTTTTTATCATATTATTAAATAAAAAATGATTTTAGAAAAAAACATAATTATTGAGAATTAAACTTCATAATTTATTTTGATTTATTTTTTATAGGGTTATCGTGGTCTCTGAAAAACATATTGTTATTGAGTTGGTGCTTGATTTTTGAAGTATTTATTTTTTATCATATAATTAAATAAAAAAGTTTTTAAAAGTTATTAAATTCAATGAAGTTCATGACTCAGGTCGTGAGTTTGATGGGTTAACCTATATTGACTCGAGTTGATCCAATGTGTTGCTGTTTCAATAGTTTTTTTTAAAAAAGATACCATCTTGAAAATATCTTTAAAGTTAAACCAAATTTTTACCAACCTTCCAAGTTTTCTTTAACTTGCCAAGGACCGGGTCACGCCGAAACAACTCCTATACAATTTAATGTGAAGCCCGAGCTAGGTAAATAGTATGGCCGGGAGGTTTTAGGTTCAACCCACTATGTTGGGTTTAATGACACTATCTGGGCATTTTTTTTACATGAAAAAAGATTTAGTCCCGCCACAACAAAGCATATGGAATTATATAGTCTAACTTTAAAACAATTCATTTACTCCCTCTCCTCTCGGTGTCGTCCATAATGTTATTATCCACTAGACTTGCTTCCAAGATTTTCTCTTGGTCAATATTTTATAAATGCTTGCCAACAAAATAATATGTGTATTCTTAAACTTTGTCTAATGATTCTTCTTACATATAGTCTTAAGCAAAAGTGATTAAAGTTAAAATTACACATTTTCTTAAAATGTCATTTGCCTAGGATTTGCTAAAAATATGAAATTAAACTTGTACTTGTACTTGTTTATTCATAGATACAAAGAAAGCACCTTTATCCTTTAACCATATTTCCAAGGTCAATAACCTTAAAAGTAATGTGCCAACTGAAAGCATTCCAACCATTTAAAATATTCATATCCACAACCAACTTATTAAGTTACCTCACTATCAATGTAATTCAATCCCTATTTTGTCTCCTTTGCCATTCTTTATGATTCACCTTCATAGCCATTATTTCAATTCAGATCAATTAAATATTTTCAAATTAATGACACTTCAATCCTTTTTTTTATAGTAAAAATATATTTCCCAACTTGACTAAGTGATAATTCACTCATCACCACTAAATTTAACACACACCAAGTGTCTCCAAAGTTTCTTTAACTTCTTTGACACATAGATCAAATTCTAGAAATGAACATGAAATATATGATAAAACTATCTAAAATACATGTCGTTAAGGTTAAAAGGGATAAAAAATTGGGTTAAAAAAGACATGAATGAAATAAAATACATAACCTATCATTAGTGAATCTCATTTTAGGGTTTAAAAAGTATTGTAATGATGCAGTTTTATTATTTTATGTAAGTTCCCATTGAAATTACATCCAACAAAAAAAATGGCTAGATGAATAAAGATAAATTGGCAAGGACTGGCAGATTGTGTTTAATTTAATGCACACAGACGAAATGAAAAAAAAAAGCCTTCATGCTGCTCTAATGATTAACCATATACTTCACATAAGTAAATGTATAGATAACCATATTAATGTTTAAATATACACAACACTCTTTTCTAAGTATACATAATGTTTATAATTTTTTATATTCACAAAGGGGTTACTTAGAAATTATGTCAAATAACAACTAAACTATTATTTTTAAAATAAATCTATCCATACAAAAGGTATAAGTTGCCAATCAATCTTATTGATGATGGTAATTAATAATAACAATAAGCAATTACATAAAGAGCAACATCATCTAAAGTTATCTTTTAATTGTTGGTGCTTTAAAAAAAAAAAAAGGGATTTGATTCCCACCGATCTTGACTAGTATTAAAGGTCTCCTAAACTTTTTTTGACTGAAAATCTCCATCCTTATCCATAATGCCAATATGGTTTACTCTTACAGGTTACTTTCATTATCAATTCCTAGATAAAAATATATTTAGGAATAAACCAAAAATGGTAAGAAGAGGAATTACAAATACATCAACTAACTTATATTAACAAGATGCAACATGAAGATCCTAGAGCAATACATAGTGTGGGCAAGCATAACATATTTTTACAACATGTGAATTGAAAGGTGGATAAAGAGACAATTGTGAGAATGCATAACTTAGCAATCAAATTATATCACAAGGAAAATAACAAAAGACATTACATTTAGGACCTTTGGTGAGATGTATGAATGAGTAAGTTATAATCCTTAAGAAGACATAAAATCAAAATAAAGAGTTAGTTAATCTAATTAAAGAGATAACAATACTCACATATAAGAACAAAAAGCCAAATATATTTAAGAAGCCACAAAAGGAGAAAGTAAAAAAGCAAGATATTTTTAGTAACTAATTTGAGAAAATTTTACCCATAAAACTCTTTACATGATTTTTAGATTTGATTATGTCAACAAAAAATGGATCATCATCACCAAAGGATAAGAATAATCCGGAATGGGGTTATTTTGTTATGCAAGAACAATTAGAGATGATGAACTCAATGTTTGGAGAGGTTATGAATGAGATGACTAGATTGAGAGCTAAAGTAGCTAGCCTTCAAAATGGGCTAGTCTATAGGGGCTTCAAGGGCAGAATGCCTACAAGATGAGATATTTAACCTCTAGAGAAGTTTATAGCTGAAACTACAAATAAAAAGGCTAAGGATTTTGATCATGATTATGGTGTGAGGATTCAACAACTTAGAATACACAAACATGGGGAGTTTAGCCATATGATTATTTCATCCGTAGAAGAGCAAATAGGAAGGATGGTTTTTATGATGGTTTGGATAGAAATTTGAGGAGTATTAAGATGAAGATTCTGACTTTTTAGGGAAGAAACTATTTTAAAGCATATTTAGAATGGGAGAGGAAAGTAGAGTTAATTTTTTTTATTGTCACCATTACTTTGAGAAAAAAAAGGTAAAACTTGTTGTTATTAAGTTTTTGACTATGCTATTATTTGGTGGGATCAGATTATTTTAGATATGATAAAAAATAGAGGAAGACATGTAGAGACTTAGAATGAGATGAAAGAAATTATAAGAAAAAAAAAGTTTGTTCTTGGACATTATTACAAAGAATTATATCAGAGACTGCAAAGTTTGACTCAAAGGTCTAAAAGTATGGAGATTACCATAAAGAAATGAAGATTGCCATGATTAGAGCTATTGTTGTGAAGTATAAAGAGACTATACTAGCAAGTTTCTGAATGATTTGAATAGAGAGATAACTAATGTGGTTCAATTACAATATTATATTGAGTTAGAGGATATTGTTCACATGCTTACCAGGGTAGAGAAGTAGTTGAAAAAAAAGGGCACTACAAGCCATATGGGTAATTCAAGTTCTTTTTCAATTTTGTGGCCAAGTTATAGGAGAGAGAGGGTTGCCCCTTTAAATCCTATAAGAAGCATAGTTGAACCACCTAAGCCTACAGAGAAGGATTCAACCACTACTGTCCAAGATAAACTAAAACTCAAACAATTATAATCATGATATTAAGTGTTTTAGGTGTTTGGAGAATTGATATATAGCTTTACAATGTCTAAACAAAAGGGTTATGATTATGAGATAACATTGGAGATTAAATCCAAATGTGACAATCTGAGGAGGGTGAGATGCCACTACTTGAGGATTGTAGTGATGTTGAGTATCTAGTTGATGGAGAGGCTTTGGTGATTATGAGGTAACTTAATATTCAGATTAAGGATGATGATTAGTTGATGGAGAGGCTTTGGTGATTATAAGGTCACTTAATATTCAGATTAAGGATGATGATGTGAAGCAACAAATGGAGAACATCTTTCATACTAGATGCTATTTAAATAACAAAGTATGTAATATGATTATTAAGAATGAGAGTTGTGCTAATGTTTCTAGTGCAACAATTGTTAGAAAATTGAGTCTAAATATTATTAAGCATGAAAGACCTTATATACTTTAATGGTTGAATGCATGTGTTGAAGTAAGAGTTACTAAACAAGTTTTGATTTCTTTTTCAATTGGGAAGTATAAGGATGAAATTTTATGTGATATGGTTCCTATGAATATTACTAATTTATTATTAGTGTGTCTTTTTTTGTGATGTGGTTTCTATGAATGCTACTCACTTATTATTAGTGTGTTATTGACAATGTAATAGAAAAGTCAAGCATGATGGGTTTAAGAATAAATATTCTATTAAAAAAGATGGGAAGACATTCACACTTGTACCATTATTACCTAGACAAATTTATAAAGCTAAATAAAAAAGGTGAAGCTAAAAGTTCAGAATAACCATGTAAAGATGTGAGGAAGAGTTAAAAAATAAGAGCATTGAGATAACAAATTTGGCCAAGGTATAGACAAATAGGCTTTTAGTTGAGAAAAGAAAGAAGAAAATAGAAAAAGAAAATAAAGATGAGAAAAGAAGAGTGTGGAGAAAATAAGAAAAATTAGATTTTATTAAAAAAAAAGGAAAATAAATAAGCATATTTTAACACTAATGAACTTGATACTTGTATTTAGTCATGTTTTTTCTTTTTGTTTTCTTGGTTGTAAGATTATGAGGATGTATTGCCCATAGATGGTGTTCATATTATTGATTCAAGGAAGAATCATTTTGAGGAGAGGGAGAATGATACGAGTCAACAAGCATCACCAAAGGATTCATTAGAGGTGCTAATTAGGCTCATTACAAGATCTAAAACTAAAAAGATCCAAGAGGAATTGGTTGTACTGATTATAGATATTTGGGTTAACAAGTTGCTAATCTACCAAACTAGATATTTGTGTACTATTTGGGACATATCTAGATCTATATGTTGAATTTCAATGTGATTCTAACAGGTTTAAAAACTAGACATCTCAATCTTTCCATACATATATACTAGGCCTAATAATTCATCTAAACGAGAGAGAACAACATGTTTGAAGTTAGGCTAGAAATTGTTATACAAGTTTTGCTATTTGTTTCCTTTTGATTTATGAACTTCTTATTTAGCAAGGATTCCTTTTCTACAAGGAAAGCATATATGGTGTTGTTACCTAATTTTTTGACCCATTTTTTTTTTAAAAAACCAAAAAATAGCAAAACAAAATAAATAAAAAACCCAAAAAATATGTTCTTGATGTCTTCGTATCATTTTTAGCATTTTCAACATCTTTTCCAAAGAATTTAACATTAAAAAATATACTTTCGACGCGTTTTAAACACGCTCATATAGTTTACTTTGATGTTGGTTTTTTTTTTTAAACTCAAACCATAAAAAAAAATGCATTTATGATTTTAGTGGTCTACTTGTAATTGTGAAAGGAAAAATACCGATTTTAAAATTAGAAACCCTTCACAAAGTAACCTAAATTTTAATCAAATGGTCCACAATCAATATAGTTAATCTAATGGTCCATTTTTCTTTGCTTTGCCTCCAAATTGTTCCTACAAAGCAACAACAATCAAATGAGTGATAGAGAATATTTCACTCTAAACATTTCACCATTCTAGACCGAATTCTTGATTGAGAAAACCAGGGTTTGTTCATTGTAACAAATCCGCTATAATAGGATGATAGAAGCATCATCAGATTATGACAAATAAAAAGGAAAAAGTTATGGGTTCTAGCAACCTACATTAGGTAAAACGTACTAATGGTGCTAATACCATTCCTTTATGCAACTAGTCAATTTCCTAGAATCTCTAAAAGACCAATTAGGGGCGCCAGTAATCATAATATTAGGTGATGACTCCTTTATCAAACCCAAGACCATTCCAGAACACCACCCGGGAAGTGTCGTCGCGACGCCACGCCCCCATGAAGAGGGTACGATAAGATAACGACTCCACTAGGGAGCTTTGGACTAAGCTTTGTTTTTTGTTCATGCTATGATAAGATTGATGAATGTTTATTTTTTATTTTTTTTTGCAATGAATGATTTACTTTGTTTAAGAGCTTTAACATGTATCCTTTTTAGAACTTGTCATGCAAAGGTATTCATGCATCACTTATATTATTTGTGAGGGCACACATTGAAAAACTTTAAGTTAAGTGAAGGACTGACAGTTTACCTTATGACTTTTAGTCAATGTTTAAGTTTGTGTAAACTCCAACTCTTCATTGAGTGCTTAGACTAATAATGATTGGTACACATGTTATCCCATTACCTATTAAGCCCCCTCATATTGCCTTCACTAAGGTGATCACTAGGATAACAAGAAACCTTTTTTAGATATCAAGTAGTAAACTTACCCTTTGTCTCACATAAAAGAATTATAACCTATCTCTAGGGTGTATACACCCTACACATGTTTTGCATCAAGGCAAGCCCTACATGTAGCATCTTGAATTCAGAACTTGCGAGTGACACAATAGCCGTCACTTAGAAAATTCTCGATGTAGAGTTGAGGTAAGAATCAAAATTTTTGTTCATCATACAAGAGTAACGACCATGTATCATCCTTTGAAGGACAAGTTCATCATATAAATACTTGCTCATACATTTAACATGCATGTTCATAGATTGAAATATAGGTACCCTAAATCTAGTTTTTCTTTAAAGAGTCAAGAGTTGCCAATGTTTGGTGATAAAATATGTACATCGGTATTTCCATAAGAATATAATGATGTGTCATATAGCCAACAAAATTATCATCAAAATATTTATTGATTTTTATTATTTTATTTCTTCGGTAATTATTGACAACACAAATTCCATCGTTAACTCTAGCAGTAAATGTAGATGAAAATTACTTGTCATTTTGTGTGTGTGTGTGTAGAATAAACTAAAAGAATTGGGTGAAATTAATTCTTCAATTCACTATTTATAAAACTTATTTCACAATGAATATTTCATTGTTCATTTTTATTATTATTATTATTATTATTATTATTATTATTATTATTGATTTTGTTTTTGCAATATGATTATTTCAAGTTATATTAGCATGATTTTATGTGTCAAGATATTTTCTTACTTTGCATACTTTTGTATATATGAAGTGGAAAATATTTTGATGTTAAATTAAAGATGGATTATGTGAAATAATATTTTAGATTGTAGTTAAATTAGGTTTGATTTAAATTAAGATTCTATGTTGTGGGTTGGTTTATTTGGCTGAAAAATGAACCAGTTTTCAACCCGTCAAATATTTTTGTTACATATTATGATTCCATTTGTTATTTAGTGAACAACTTAGCATACATTTTATACTTACTTGATCTAGTTCAAAAAGGTTAAAAAAACTTATTTGGTAAAAAATAAAGTTCGTATATATACTTGACAAATAACAACACAAAGTTCATGTACTAATTAATTAATAACTCAATTTTTGATTGGTCAAATGTTTTGCCTACCTGGGTTTCAAGGAAAAAAAAATTATTGAGTTTTAAATAATTCTATACGATTTTATCCCTTGATTGTAAAAATTCATTCAAGTCGCTATATTTTTCTCATGCAAAGCTCGCTTTTGTTAAGTCGTCACTGTTCTTCCTTCACCAACTAACCCGGCTTATTCGTGCATAATCCAAACCTCATATACATGCCTTTCCTCTCATTTGCTTGAAAAGTTGAAGAATTTAGAAAAAAAAATTCATCCATTCCCTTGGAACTACAAGAGAACAATATTTATTTGGACTGATACTCTTTTTTTTAAAAAAAAAATTCTTGAAGGTGTTGATGGACTCTCCTTAGGATCGGACGTTTCGAGGGAACTACTAGACTCACGAAAAAATCATTTCAACAAAGTATCTACGTATCTTCATTTTTTTACTCTTGACTATGGCTTTTAAATACAACTTATTGTAGCATTCGCAACTCTCACTCTTATAATAATAATAATAATAATAATAATGGTGGTGGTGACAATCAAAGGCTCTTATATAGTGAAACCTGCCAAACTAATATGGACCGGCCGCGTTTCCCTTTCTGAGTTGGATCAAATTGGAACAATAATGCATGTTCCCACTATCTACTTCTACAAACCATTGCCAAACTGGCTAACATCATCCAATGATGTTGTCAATAACCTTAAAGATTCATTGAGAGATGTTTTGGTGCCATTTTATCTACTAGCTGGCCGTTTACACTGATAGGTCGTGGCCGCTTGGAGCTTAAGTGCAATGCCATGGGTGTTATGTTCACTGAGGCTGAATCTGAATCCAAGCTTGAAGATCTTGGCGACTTCCTATCATTTTCAGAGTACAAATACCTAATCCCAAATGTTGACTATACCGTTCCAATACATGACTTGCCTCTATTACTAGTGCAACTCACCAAGTTCCAATGTGGTGGTACGTATTACCCTAAGTTTAACAATATCTCATGTTGTTGTTGATGGGCAAAGTGCTCTTCACTTTATGTCAGAGTGGGCAAGAATTGCCCGTTGCGAGCCATTAGGCGTGGTTCCTTTTCTTGACCGAAAGGTCTTGCGAGCTAGGGATCCTCCAATAGCTTCACAGTGTCACCACGCGGAGTTTGATCTTCCACCATTACTATTGGGGCAGTTGAATAACGATGAAGAGAGAAAAAAGAAGGCAAATGTAGCCATGTTGAGGCTAACCAAAATTCAGGTTGAAAATTTAAAGAATGTGGCAAATGAGGAAAGAATCAGTACAGATAGTGGTCGTGGTTATACTAGATATGAGACCTTGTCTGGACATGTTTGGAGGTCTGTTTGTAAGGCTTGTGGACACAACCTAGAGCAGCCAACTGCTCTAGGTGTTTGTGTTGATTCACGTAAACGGATGCAGTCCCCTTTGCCTAATGGTTACTTTGGCAATGCTACTCTTAATGTGATCGTTGTTAGTCACGCCGGTGAGCTCATGTCAAAGCCCTTGGGATATGCCACAAGAAAGATTAAGAAAGATAAGGGAAGCAATTGAAACGGTGACAAATGCGTATGTGAGATCTGCGATTGATTTCTTGAAGAATCAACCAAACTTGACAAGGTTTCAAGACATTCACGCACTAGGAGGCACTGAAGGGCCCTTTTATGGGAACCCAAATATCGGGGTGGTTAGTTGGTTAACCCTACCTATTTATGGCCTTGATTTTGGGTGGGGAAAGGAGATTTATATGGGACAAGGAACTCATGATTTTGATGACGACTCATTGCTTCTGCCAAGTCCTAATGGAGACAGGTCTGCAATATTAGCAATATGTTTGCAGGTGGCTCATATGGAAGCTTTTAAGAAATACTTCTATGAAGATATATAAAACAATCCAGCTCTGGCGCAAGAAATAATAGCAGTATAACTAGAGATCAAGAAGAAATAATCAAGAAACAGAGAATGACTAATGGATATGTTTACTTTATTACTATATTTTGATAAATATTGATAATTTGATGTGTTCTTGTATTAATAATGAGATGTTCAAGTTAAGGTTATTGCCTCATTATTAGTGGAACAATTGATTTTATTGCATTGGTATCAAAGCTTTTATTGTTGTTTTCGAAATGATAATGAATTAACAACGAGTGTTTTAATGATCAGGTATGATGTATGGTAACAAATTTCCTTTTACGGGAATCAAATAAAATTTTATTGATCTATAATAATTAAAGTTATAGAAATTGAATTTGAACAATGATAAATATTCAAGGACTGAATTGTATGAGCATGAAAAAGGTTCAAAAATTTATTTAGTCACCTATTAATTTTTATTTTTATTTCAATTAAATCCATTCACATTGTGTTTATTTGGGGTTAGACATAACCCTTTTTTTAGTTGCCTAGCTATTAGGATCTTTCGATGTCGAGAAAAGATTTTGGTGCATGGTTTATACTCGATTTCATAAAATAAAATAAAATTTTATTAATCTAAAATAATTAAGGCTTAAGGGACCAAATTTCAAACTCAAACAAATAAGAAAAACTAGGCTAAACGAGCATGGACAAACTTGCTGACGCTTGCATTGCATGCACCAACACTTGAAGGACGCTGATACACTTTAGTGGCGCGTGCAACTTGCTCTAGTGGCTGAACATCATCTTCTTTGATGGCATTAGAAGCGACTCAATAAGTTTTTTCCATTGGGGTAGCACATGCCAACGAGTAGGCGGTGGTAAGGATCCAATGACCTTTTCTTTTTTCTCCTCCTTTTCTTCTCTCTCCTCTCCTTGATTTTCATGCTGAATTATCCAAATTTGCAAGTTGTCCTGTTACATTTTTTCTTTTTCAATTTTAGTCATCTTTTTATCACTATTTGTTTTTTAGGTCCTTTTTTTGAATTGATATTTTTTTCAATTTTATTATTCAATATTGTCGAAACGTCTTTTTTATTTTTATACCGAGAGGGTCAAAAGCAGGATTCTTTTTAGCAAGTTCATTTGAAAGCCAGTCCATTGGCTAATCTTTTTCTAACAATCCCTTTTTCAAGGATTGAGTTTTGTAATTTTTCTCGTTTGACTTCTATAAGATAATCCCAGTCTCATGCCCTGAGTCATGGGTTTAGAAGGTTTCCAGCCTCATGCCTTAAGTCACGGGTTTAGAAGGTTAATACAAGTTAACTTTGGTCAATTTTCTTACATTTTTTTTAAAAAAATTCATTCTCTAATATTAGGCTGATTTAGGATTGGACTTCATGAGTTTTTTTTCCTGTAGGGTTATCCTAATCTCATTACCTAGATTGCAAATTCAGGGAGTTAGCACGAGATGGTTTGTTTTTTTTTTAAAAGTTGATTTTTTTTTATCATTCGATATTAGGTTTGTTCGGGAATTGAGCTTTATATTGTTATCTCATTTTACCTTATATTTGTTTATTGCACTCACGTAACCAAGTTTCAGTGGGGGTTGGTTAGATCACTTGGGTTTATTAGGATTTTTTTTTAAGTCCTTTTTATTATTTGAGTTTTTTTATTTCGTCATTTTACATTGGGTTTCTTAGAAATAGAGATTCATGATTTTGTTTTTCAATTATCTTTCTATAGGGTTGTTATAACCCATTTTAACCCTGAGTAATTTTTTCAGAAATAGCCAAAGTAATTTCAAAAACATTTGAAAACAAGAAAATCCAAAAAATATTTTTTGCATTGATTGGACAATTTTTTTTCAAGCTTTAATTGGATAGGATAATTGTTCCAATAATGTAACTAAACTAAATCAATTGTAATTATAGGAATTGAAGGATCAATGACCAAATTTGACAAATTGATATGATTTGGGAGGTTCTATTAATTCAATCAAGGTTTTAATTAGATAATTTTTTGACTTTTATAGTTTGTAACTTTAATTGAAAGTTTTGCAAGCTAATAGCCACTTTGAAAAATATAGAGAGAATGGAGGGGTTTACCTAATTTTAGCCACAGGTCCAATTGAAATTTTTTATTTTGTTTAACTTAAATTTGGTTGTAAATTGTAAAATTAGAACTATAGGACTATTAAAACCAAAAAGAAAAGATGTTAGTTTGTAAGGACTGCTTTGAACTTTCACCACATCAAGTATTGTTCTCATAGAGGTTCCATATATACACCAAAGCAGTCTCCTTTGTCTTCTTCCTTATAAGCAAAGTTGGAGGAAATAACCCTAGCCATTGTTTTCAAAGAGTCAAATACCCAACATTCTTCTTACTTTGACTTGTATAAAACCTTAGTAGCTAGCCCTTTTAAAGCCTCACAATCTACATGCCTCTTCACTGTTGGTTGGCTTAATTTTAGGATTGTTTGGAGCCATGTTAGTTGTCATCCTTTAATAATCTTAGCGTCGTCTAGTCTTTAATTAGTTTGTCTTTCACCATAAAAGGTTTTTTTTTTCTCCTTTTTCTTTTGCTGTTTTATTTAACTGCTTTTCCTCAACAATTATCTTACTACCCCTCACCATGAGAGCAATTGCATGCTCATGTGCAAAACTTGTGGTCTCAGTTTATGTCTTAGGCCTTTCAATGATTGATTTTGGGTTGCTTGCACATTTGACAATTCATGTCGATCTTATTTAGTCGATTATCTTGCCTATAAATAGGTCTAGTTAGAAAATAAAAGAGAAAGGAAGAAGAGGAACGGTGAGAAAGAAAGAAAATAGATTTTTTAGAGGGAAAACCTGAAAAGTACTAAGAATATAAAAATTAAGGTTTTAGGTCTCTTATTACTTTAGGGAAAAGCAAGTTGTAAAGTCTTAATTTTATATTGGAGCTTGAGATTTAGGGTTTCCAAAAGCTCTAGGTATTAATATATTTGTCTAATTAATCCTTAAATTACAAGTTTAGGTATACATCTATGCTTATATAGTTGATATTGTTGTTGTTATTCATTTATTTTATGTTTGATATTTTGATCTTTAGGCTTTTGAAAACATATATATTTATTCTATTGTTGCCCTTATTTTGCTTTTCTTTTAAATTTGATATTTGAACTTTAGGCATTGTAAATATACGTGTTGTTGTAAGTGTGTGTTTATAATTTCTATTGAAACTTTTAAGATTTTGAAATGGTCTTGTTAATATTTGGGATGTGTTGTGTATGTGATATTCTAACGTAAATGGCATGGTTGACACCAAGGCTCATCCTTAGTAAGTCTAACTAGAACTCTTTAACTTGATAACTAAACTTATATGTGTTACATACTCACCACTTGTGAGTTGTGTTGAGATTGCTTGATATTTGATCTTCTTGACTATTAGGTATCTTAAGTCTTTTGCTGAAGGTAATCACACACACACACACACACACACATACACACACACACACACATATATATATAAGTACGCATTATGTTTCCTTGTGATAATTGCATCAGTGTGGAGTTTGGGGTTTACATGACATATTTCAAGTTTAGCTTTTCTTTTTTGAATCTATAGCATCAGCCTAAGACAACCAAGATAGGTCTTTTGAAACTTTTTTGTCTAGAGTGTTTTCCTTATATATGGCAGAAAACTATGTTTCAAACTCCATCTTGCATTATTAATGTGTTCTTGAACATTTATATACTATTATAACCTTCTATTTTGGTTTTAAACCTCAAACTATCAAGCCATCAACAATTGTTAGTTTTCTTTTTGGATTTCAACTAAAACAATTCAAAATCATTCACTCATGCATCATTGGGCATTTGAACAAGTTTCCAAGGCCCATTAGGTTTTGGCCCACATTAAAAGGCACAATGGGCTAACATTTAAATTTTTTTTAAATAATTCATCTTTATTTCAAAAATCATGTCAAAAAATGCTTTGTTATTCACTCTTGGTATTTAGGTTAAATGCATTCAACATGGATCGTTTATGTGGATATTAATAGAAGTAACCCATTCTTTTGATTTTAAATAAAAATATAAAAAATTTAAGTATTAGAAATGTCTAAGTCAAATATTCACCGAACAATTGAGAATATTGACCTATTTTAAAAATTCTCACATATACATGTTAATAAGAATTTTGTTGATACTGTGATAAATAACCTAGAAAAGGATAAGAAAGGGGACTATGTTGGAGACCTCATAACTGAAAAGGACTCTCATGAGATGCTACCCTAGTTGATAGTGAAACACTTGAAAATACTCCGCTAACTAAATAGTTTTAAAGGAAATGTGCTAAAGGAGAGGAACTGGATAATTTGGAAGCTCATGAAGTCTTAAAAAAATTATCAATGTGTGCCTTATTTGTTTTGTCTATATTTACCTTAGTAGTAATCATGACTCAAATGTTGGTTAAAGGATGTTCATTGTGTTGAGCCTTTTCAAAACTTTTAATGAGATCATGTATTTTCTATCAAACTCTACCCTTTTTTTTTTAATCTTTTCTATATTTTACTTGTTTCTCCAATTTAGTTACATACTAACATTAAACAATTTTCACTTCTAGGAATCCTGAAAGTGGATCTTTAATAAATACACAAACTTATTATACTGAGAATAATTGGCCTATCTTCAATGAAAACTTAATTACCATAAATGAGAAAGAATGGGAAGAAGTCGATATCAAGTAATTTAATAAGCTAGTTGATTCTTCAGAATATACTTGGAAACTCATTAAAAAAGAGTTAGAATTAGTGAATGTGGGCACCAAAAAAAATAAAAAAGAGTTGAAGATAGGATGTTAATCTCAATATATGAGAGAAGAAGAGGAATACACAAATGTGTTTTCATGGTCTTATACAGATATATCCGGATTGGATACAAACATTATATTGCATAGGCTACCCCTGATGCCAAGGTATGAGCCAATCAAGCAGAGTTGAGAAGAACACAAAAATAGTGGGACGTTGACTTTCTAGAAATGGTTGAATATCCTTAATGGGTATCAAACATCATGGTAGTCCCTAAAAAGAATAACTAGATCTTGACATGTGTGGACTTTAAGGATTTGAACAAAGCTACCTTAAATGATGACTTTCTCTTGCCTTATATAGATATCCATGTATTCCTTTACTAACATCTTTTTTAGATATAGTCAGATCAAAATGACTAAAGAGGATAAGGAGAAAACCACATTCATCACTCCTTGAGGTACCTTTTGGTGTAAGATCATGTTGTTCAGTTTGAAAAGTGCTTGAACAACTTACTAATGAAAAATGGTAACACTCTTCCATGACGTAATTTAGAAAGAGATCGAAGTGTATGTCTATGACATGATTTCCAAATTAAAGGAAGAACACCATATTTAAACTTTTTGAAAGCTCTTTGAAAGATTGATGAAGTATCAGTTAAAGTTGAATCTATCCAAGTGTATATTTGGAGTAAAATCAAGAAACTTGTTAGGATTTGTTATGAGTGATGGAGGCATTGAAGTAGATCTTGACAATGTTAAGGCCATACAAACTATGCCTACTTACGAGACTAAAAAAAATGAGAAGTTTTTTTATGCAAACCTCTTGATCAAGTAGTCAAGCAACCCCTGACGAAGTAGATAACAATTGAGAAAGCTGAAAATCAAGTTGATAGAACCTTGACCCAAAGATAACATTGTACCTAAGAACCAAAGGTATAAGAAAAAGATTTGAATCAAAGATAACCTTGTATTTAAGAACCCTAAGTATGCGAATGATGTCATAAAGCAAGTTAATATTCAATAACTAAATGTATAATATTTGTCCCATTTAATATTCAATAAGTCTAATAATAAAATAAACCTTAAAAAAAAGTCTAATGATCTAAAACAAATCTAAATTCAAAATAATTATTTTAAAATAAATAAATAAATAAATAAAATAGGATAATAAAAACAAATTGTTCATGCTAAAATTTCTTCATATAGCCCGAATCTCCAACTTCACATTCTTGGTAGATTTTAGTCTGAACTTCAAACATGTCATTCTCTCTCATCTAGATGTATTACTGGGTCTACCATATATGGTTGGAAATATTAAGATGTCTAGTTTTTATCTCAACTAAAATCATAGCAAACTCCCACCTGTATTGTGCCTATATGATGAGTGTGGAAGGATACACTAAGCCATATATTATTTTAGCTAGAAGTTCATAGATTGTGAGTCTCGTTATAGTATGCTAGAAAAACTATGTTACAGTCTTGTATGAAGCGTCAAACGACTTCAGTAGTATATACTAAATTACAAATGACTATAATAGAAAAATTATTAAATTAAGTTTGAAAATAGCGATGAGAATTTCATCTGAACTCCAAATATAAATCAATCCAAATAAGTGCGTTTTTTCAAATAATTACCTTACTCAATTGAAAATGAATAGGGTGTAGACATTTTCAAACCCAATCCAAACCTAAGTTGAGATATATACATTTGTATCACAAACATACACACACCACAAAAATGATATAACACACACACACACACATGACATTTAGAATTTCATCATATAATATACCAATATATATTACTATTTTATTATATATTGAATAATAAATTACACTCGGATAATGTTACCTCAATCTTGATAAATAAAATATGAATTTTTAAATTTTTTACTTGTTAGATAATTGATAGAGTATGAATATAGTATAAACTCAACCCATGTATATCCATTACCATTCCTAATTGCATATTTAATAAATTAAATAAGGTAATTAAGATCTTGTTTAGTTATTTTTATGTAATGAAGAATCTCTAAAATTTAATCAAGATATTGTTAGATATTTTTATGCAATGAAGAATCTCTAAAATTTAATTGCATTTATTTTTATGTAATGATGAAGAATCTCTAAAATTTAATCATGATCATGTTTAAATGTTTTTTTTATGTAACGAAGAATCTCTAAAATTTAATTGCATATCTACAATTAAATTATAGAGATTCTTAATTACATAAAAATAACAGAGATCTTGATTTTCTTATTCAACTTATTAAATAACAATAATTACAAAAAGAAAAAAGAATGCTAGCAACAACAATAATAAATATACTAATAAAAATATGATATATAAAATGAAAATATTTCCAAAAAATAAAATTTATTATTTATTCTAATTATTTTTGTGTTTGAATAATTCATCAAAAATATAATGATAAAAATTAATTATTTCTAAAAGTAAATTAATTTTGTTAGTAATTTATTTTACAAACATTAATGTGACAATTTATGATAGATTCTAGATTATTATAACATGTTACCATGAATTAAAAATTTTATTTGTATGACAAATATCACATCAATTACTAATATGGAAGTTAATTAATATTAAAAAAAGTGTGATTTTTCTGTGATTGTATTTTTTTGTTACCATCGTCCACACTGGTTATCATATTCATCATCCATGGGATAAAAAAAATATAAATATTTATATTTGTTTATCAAGTTTTAAATATTAATTTGGGTAACAATTTTCCAATAAAAGAGTAATATACATATATAGATATATGATACTAATATATATATTTCAATTAGATTGGAATCAATTTCAAATCGCATTTAATAATATTTATAATCTATCTATTTTCATCACATCAGATAAAGTAATTATCTAACAAAACCAATTCATGATTTGAAACGATGATTCGTAGTACATTATCATCCTCATACATCTTTCGTTATATATATATATATATATATATAGAGAGAGAGAGAGAGAGAGAGAGAGAGAGAGACACACACACACACACACACACACACACCATAGTCAATAGAACCAGTAAGATATCTCTTAATAATTTGTGACAACAGAGAAGATGGCTAAAATTATCCCATCTTATAATTGCTTTCCCCAGCTTTTTCTGCTTGCATTAGTATTTGGTGGGTATTATCTTCTCATGTATTCTCTTAATCATGGTCGTCTTTTTTCTTTATTTTTTATAATATGTTTTTAATTACATATAATTGGATTTTGATTCTCACACACACACAGGCAGGCACAATCATGATATCGACAGTGGAAGGGAGATGCTCGGAGAACGTGGAAGGGTTTGCATCACCACAACAGTCGAATAAAACATGCAAAGAGACTTTTGGTTTTTATCTGAGCGGGTGCAGGGATGAAGATTGTAATGTAGCTTGTTATAACAGACATCCTGGAATTCAACAGGGTCATGGCTCTTGCATCAGTGTTCCTCCCTACCTATCTTGTAGTTGCGCTTATTATTGTTAGAAGTTAGTTAATGTCTCTTGTCATGTCTGAACCTATGTATGTAGACATGGATTAATAATTCAAGAGATCATTTATCGTCCTCTGTTCTCGTATCTCTCATCTTTGAGTTTTATGAAAGTCATGTGGATATTCTACATGTAAGATTTCTTTTAAGCTATCATACGGGAAAAGCGCGCGCACAGAACTTTAATTCTATGTTGAACACTTTATTTTGATTATTAAAACTTTAAAAATGATTACAAAACGTTTATAAAAGCCAATAACTTTAATTCTTTACACTTTTAAATAAGAAATTCATAAATTGTATGTTGTGTTTTTTTACCATTAATTGCTACTACTATTAAAACAACACTCCTTTAAAGAAAACAGTTCATATCTTTCATTTTCATACATATCACATATAATTAAAATTCAAAAGTAATAAAATTATATCCAAATTCAATAAATTATTAAATTAGACCCTTTTTTCTTTTCTTTTCTGTACATTTTTTTGTATAATTTACCCTTGATTAATTTTTTATTTTATTTTTTACTCCTTAATTAAAAAGGATTTATACCTTTCGTACATTCCTTTAATGCTAATATAATAATTTTAAGATTTAAAAACCATTTGTTTACGAGATGGCGATTGTGGTTAAAACAAAACGCAGGAGTCAAATGTTTGGTAAAGATAAAAATAGTATTTATTGTTCATGACCCCAACACAGGGTTAGAAGAAGCAACCAAGGGCTGCTTTCACATGCTTCCTTCTTATTTCAGTAAATAATTGAACTCTCATTCTCTATAGGCTCTATCCATCGTATTAAATTAAATCCATGGGGTGCTAGATATTTATGCCCAGATAAAGTAATTTATTATACTCTACTATCTTAGAGATTCTTTTCTCTATATGTCAATGCCAAGCCATCACTAGTTTTCTTTTTATAAATGATGATAGGCCATGTTTGGATTATGGTTAAATTATTATTGTTTTGCTATTTTTTAAAATAAATATTATATTAAATTTTTATATATTAATATCAAAAATAAATTTCAACCTCAATTTAGAAACCATCAATATTAATATACCAAACCATCAATATTAATATATATTTTTTAAAATTATTTTACAACCTCAATTTAAAAGGCATTCTTAACCAAAAATATTAAACTATTTTTTTGTTCAACCTCAATTTCAACTTCAGTTTTAACCAAACATATATAAATATCAAACCAACCTCAACCAAAAATATTTTTTATTTTTTATTTTAAATTGATTTTTTTATGTTTTCATATGGTTTTAATATGCTAGTATTAAAATTAAATTTAAATAAAAAATACTATCATATATTTTTAAATAAAAAACACTTTAAAATAAATAAATATAATACCAAATATGTTTTTAATATGCTAGTACTAAAATTAAATTTTACAAAATAAAAAAAAAATATTATCATATATCATGGCATTGCGGGTAGGCTGGCGCCTTGAAATATAATATATGCACCGTATGTACGAACTGAATTCTAGTAAGGAAATTATCATTATGCCCAAGAATTCTTCTTTTCCTTTCTTTTTCTTTGACCAGCACTGTCCCATCCATGATTTAGTAAGGAAATTATCATTATGTTAAACAGTGAGACAAGAAAGATATACAAAATAATCAGAATGGAAGCTTTAAAGTCCTCTTTGGAAACAGAAGAAAACAATTCCAACCACCGCTTTAATTAAATATATATAAATATTAAATTAATTTTAATTTTAATTTTTTTTTTTTCAAACTAGGAACATAAAAGTTATCACAGTACTAAATATATATTCTAGAAATTCAAAGGATGGAAACTATTAACATAAAATATATAAGGAGTGGAGTTTTTACTATAAAAACAATAAAATTTTTATTTTATTCTTGAATGGAAAATATGAGGGTCTTGGTGGTAGGGTGATTTAATCTTTTCTAGTAACTTATTGGTTACCAAAAAAATTATTGTAAGAATATATAAGTTTTTTTTTAATTTTTTTGCAACGTATTTACATCCAAGATCAACAAAATCTAGAATGGTTTACCAACGGTTATTTTGTCTTTTAAAAAACTTTAAAATAATAAAATTACTTATTTATCCTGAGATCAAAAAAATTTAGAGTTGTTGACCAGGATTTTTTTGGTTTTTTTCCTTCTTAGAATACAATAAAAATACATTTTTACCTTTAGAAAAGATTAAAAAAAAAAAACAAGGCATACATCTAGGGATATTTTTGTTCTTTTAGGTAGGTTTGTTTTTATAAATTTCAAGCTCATAAAGGGCATTTTTGTATTTTTAAGTTGGAACAATATTTTTTTATTCAAAAAAGCTGACGATGGATGCTCATTACGAGTCAGCACGAGAGTGGCATCCACTTCTTTTTGGACGGCTTGTGCGACGCCATATGATAGCCAAACCTGCCTTTCTACCGTGTATTTGAAACCAACACAATATCATTTTCTTGCTGGTGTGGCATGTGGCGGTTGAGATGGATGATTTATAGCTAGTTGTTGTTTTTTTCCTTTTTTTTTCTCTTTTTTTCAGAGAAAGTACCATCTATACCATTTTTATTTTTATTTTTATTTTTAGTCCTGATGTTTTTTATTTCTTATTTTCATTCTTGACTTTTTTATAAAAAATTTTCTTTTGTTTTCAATTTAGTTGTTCAATTACAATTTATCATGTATTATTTTTTCCAATTCGGTCCTTATTCTTTTAATTTTTATTTTTTTTCTGGCTCTTTTTTTAAGTTTTATTAGTTTTTAATTTCATATTTCAATTAAAGTTTATGGTATATTTTTTTGTTTAATTTAATCCTCATTCTTTTGATTTTTTTCCTTATGTTAAAGTTTTTTTTTTTCTTTTCAATTCAACTCTCTAATAAATTGTTTTTGGTTGTCCTCTCATTTATATTTTATTTTTACCCTCATTATTTTAATTACATTTTGTTTTACTTTAGATTCTTTTGTGTAATTTCATTTTCTAATTTCATCCTTTAACGTTTGATCTGCTAGGAATTGAGTTTCATGATTTTTTCTTTTATGATGTTTCTCATCTAATAACTCGGTTTATGAGTTTGAAATGTTAATGTGGGTTGACATGCTTTTTTTGCTCATTTTCTTTTCGAATTTCATCATTCGACATTTTTTTTCTTATATTTTTTGTAATTTTGGTTTTTATTTTAATTGATGCATTTTTTTAAAATAATTTCTTAATTTATGTTTCAATTAATATCCCTCCTATATGATTTTTTATTTTTCTTATTTAGCCATTTTTAAAAGAAAGGTTTTCTTTAAATTATTTTGTATGTATTTAGTTTTTCAAGTTATTATTCTGATTCATCTATATTTTTTTTTATGTTTTATACAAATTAAATTTATTTTAAAAAATAAGAAAATATTTATTTCTAAATAATATTTCTATCACATGCAACCTTGCATGACATTTTTTTTCTTTTATTTTATTCAATCATTTTTTTGTGTGTTTATTTTATTTTTGTTTGATTTAATAAAAAAATAATTTTATTTGACAAATTTAGTAAATATAACCTAGTTAATATCACATGTTGCAAGATCAAATATTTGATCTACATCTATCTCTTGAGTTTTTTTTTTCGTTTTTTTTAGTTATAGCTATTGAATTTTTTATTTATTTACACAGATAGTTATTAATTTATTTAATTAAATGCTTGTATAAGTTTTATTGTTTACACTTAGAATTTGTTTTATGTAAAACAACATAAAAAAAACCTAAATATTCAAAAAAAATTAGATAGAAAGTCTATAACTGTGACAAAGTGCAAATTAAATAACTAGTTAATTCCATTACAAATCTTATGGGAGTTAGTTCAAATATTTAATGGGATTATATTATTAAAAAAAATGGGATTGGTATTGATTTTAAGACCAAATCTTATTAGCACAGACAATTTGGTCACGTTATTATCCGCACTTGATGATTTTCAATAGTAGTTTTTTTTTCCCCAAATAAGGGAGCATTCAATACTTATTTCCTTAAACTTTTAAATTTATTTCTCAAAATAAGATAGTTTTTGCAACATAAACATCAAATTAACTTTTAAAAAAAAACCACTAAAAGGTATTGGAACAATGTTATAATAATTTTTTCATTCTAAAAAAACTAATAAAACTTGCTATTAGGGGTAATTTTTTTTTATTTGATCCATGGGATATTACTAAATTGATTAGGAACAAATTTGTCTATGTATATATTTTTAACATCATGATTTTATTACCATTAAAAGCAAAATTATTAAAAATGGGATTCAAGGGTGTTTCGGTCTTTTTTTTGTTTTTGCTAGCACAGTAAAATGACTACATTACCTTTAAAAGCACAAAAATTAAAACAAACATCCAAGGGCTTCTTTGTAGTTTCATCATGGCCTTTTAGTTATAAGCAATGTGAATGGGGAGCAAATTAGTTTTCAACAAATATAAAAGTAAATAAAAAGTGGCTAACATGTGCAACGCATCCTCTAAAGATTAAGAGGCACATGTCCTCTTTAGGTTGTGTGTGTGGTGCGTCCTAATAATCAAACGCTACCTTCTGTGATAGGATTATAAGCGTAACGACGTCCTCTTCATGATGACCAGGTGCGTGTACATTGTTAAGCTAAGCAGTTAGGCTCTGATGGACTTTTTCTTTTCTTTTCTTCTTTTTTTTCTCGCTCCTCGCCTTTAATTTTGTGTCATCCCTTCTAAAAATAAATGTGTACTCTAGTTTATATTTATATCAATTTTAGTCATCATTACTTTGATTGTTATTTCTTTTGCTTTCAATGCTTTTTTAAGTTGTTTTTTTTTTTAATTTCATCCCTAAACATTTTATTTCATATAGTTTTTTTTTTATCCAATTTGGTTCTCAATTTTTTTATTACTATTTTTTATTTTTTATTTTTCTTGATTTGTTTGTTCAATTTCATCCTTCAAAATTTTATTTCATTTAATTTTTATATCTAATTTGGTCCTCATTCTTTTCATTACTATTTTACTTGATTTATTTTATTTTTAATTTAGAGCTTCATTGTTTCTTTCATTTACTTTTTATACTAGATTTTGTCCTCATTGTTTTTATTGATATTTACTTTATTTTTTATTTTTTTATGATTAAGAATTTTTCTTTATGATGTTTATTTGTATTTGCTTTGTATGGTGTAATCTTAGTCTCATGGTCTAGGTCACTTGGTTTTGAAAATTAATTTGATTTAACTAAGAAGTTTTTTTTAGTTTTAGTTTTATTTTTTAAATTAATTTTCTTTTTAATTTTATTATTCGACATTAGATTATTGGGCCTTGAGTTTCATTATTTTTTTGCTTTTTGATTAGTACTTAAAAGTGCATTTTTATCAAGGTTTTATATCATCATTTTGCACTTGAAGTATCAATAACTCCTTAACTAAAGCATGTTTTATAATAACATATCTAATAATATAAGATACCTTT
>Ga0325410_1000255_pt1 | contig 52791 bp, 40 predicted proteins | sample PopdelMetagenome_16_FD_206182 | JGI IMG/M metagenome (GOLD analysis project Ga0325410, IMG submission 206182) | Populus deltoides microbial communities from Bellville, Georgia, United States - Xylem-PdIQD-R3 | ecosystem: Host-associated > Plants > Phyllosphere > Stem > Wood/Secondary xylem...
TACTTTTAAAATAAAAAACAAACAGTAACTAAATCTTTAATTTGTAAAACCAGCTTTAACACCTTTGAAATATATAACAAGGAACGGTAATCTTCTCTCCACTCCACCAATCATGCTGCTGTACTTTTATTATATACGTGCATCCCACCATCTCAAAAGCGTCTCCTCATCAGAAGACCATAGAAAAATAAAATAAAATGGACCATCTGTCTGGCTATTTTATTTTTCTTAATTAACTAATTAAATTCTCATTTACATGTCATTAATTTACAATAATAATAGTAAATCTGCTTTCCAATTTTCTTTCTCCATTAAATAAAAAACACAATCACTCGGCTCTCCTCCTCCTCCTACCCCCAGCTCTCTCTCTAAAACCCTCTCCTATTCCTCTTCAAAAGACTCAGATCTGAAGCTTACGCCATTATTAACTCCACTCTCTAGTTTTCCATTCCTGTAAGCCTTTCTCTCTCCTTCTCCTCTAAAGACTCTGCTCCAATTCTTAGAGATGATAGCTGTGGTTTGCATTTCGAAATTTCTAGCTTGTTTTTCATCATTTTTTGCTTATTAAAACCTAAAAGAGTTTGCGAAGTTACTGATTTTGCACTAATTTTGATTCCTGGATGCATTTAGCTGTTTTGTTTAGTGTGTTTGTGCTTTGTTTGGTTGCTTAGATTACTTACACATTCGTTCTTTCTTTTTATATTTTTTTTCAAAATCTAAGTTGGTAAGAGAAAATGTAAAATCTGTTCTTTATTTATTTTGCTGCTAGTATAACGGTTTTTGGGAATTGCTGGTATTATTAATTTTGGAGAGGTCATGTTTGGTTTGTTTTAAAAAAAGAGTGAAAAATGCTCTCTAGTGGATTTTATTTCTCTACTGAATTAAAATTTTGAAGGGAAAAAAAAAAACGTAATTGCGTAGCATGGAAGGTTAAAACAGATAGAGAAGTAAAATAGGAGAATCCATTTCTGTTTTTTTCTCTTTGTAAATGAGTTTTTTGTTCTTTTAATTTTGTAGTTCTCGGATATACCAAACTAAACTCTTTTTTTTTTTTTTTACGATATTTAATGCTGTTACTAATTTTGGGTAGGTCAGGTCAGGTTTGGTTGCTTGTGATATAGGAGTAATAATTTGTATATCTATTTACTCTTTATTTAATTTCTGTTTTAAAAAAGCGAAGAATACCTTAAAAGATTTTATTTTTATACTGGGTATTAAATGGTGATTGGTGAGTACATTAATATTCAATTTTTTTTTTTAAAAATGGATAATTTTGTAATTTGGAAGCTAAAACCTGATAGGAAAAAATGGGGAGAATTCAATACTGTTTTAGATGTTTATTGATGGGGTTTTAATCCTAACGTGCAGGGATTTGTGGTGGAGTTGATATAATTAATTAATTAATGGCAAAGTCGCGGCAACATTATTCAACACAAGATGCAGCTCTTTCACCCACTGGTGTAAGATCGAGGGAATGGGAGGGTCCATCGAGATGGACTGAGTATTTGGGTCCTGATTTGAGTTCGCCAATGGCATCGAGGTTGTCTAGGAACAAGGTAGGTTCGGATGGACAGGTTCAGAGTTCGGGAGGTGGATCTCATAAGGGTTTGAATTTGCAATGGGTAGTTCAACTTACTGAAGTAGCTGAAGGTCTTATGGCGAAAATGTATAGATTGAATCAAATTTTGGATTTCCCGGATCCAGTTGGTCACTTGTTTTCAGAATCGTTTTGGAAAGCGGGCGTGTTCCCGAATTATCCGAGGATTTGCTTATTGCTTTCTAAAAAGTTTCCGGAGCATTTCAGTAAATTGCAGCTTGAAAGGGTAAGAATTTCTGTATTCTGTTAGAAGAAATGTTGTTTTGTCTTGTTGGCCAATAGTATAGTTCTTTAACTTGTGGACAACTGATGCAGGTTGACAAGGTTGCTTTGGATGCTTTGAATGATGGTGCAGAAGTTCATTTGCAGAGTTTAGAGCCTTGGGTTCAGGTATGGAGTTGGTTTTCTGTGCACCTTTTTCTATTATGTGCATGTACAATGCTCAAGATCTCAGATGATCATTACTTTTAGTGATTACTTTAGGAGATTTAGGACTAGGCCTTTGTGGCTGATTAAACCTCTGTCATAGTTAAACATGTGTTGGTTAATGTATGAAAGCATTCAACTCTATAAAGAATAGCTTTTGTCTCAATGACTGAGTATTCAAGTGCTTTTCTTAAGAATCATGATTGCTAAAGGAAGAATATGCTGGAAGGAACATGTTTATGTTTTAATAATTGAAAGTCTATCTCAATAGGTGCTGACAACCATATTTATAATCTGGTCCTTGAACTCATCAGGTTGTGTATCATACAAGAAGTCTTATAAGATTCAAACTCAGGGTAATTACTAATTAGGAACTATGGTTTCTGCCATTTAGTTGCTCAGTCTTGCCTTGGTACAAATTACCAGTAAGTTGAGCCCAGTTTGACTTTTGGCTGGAGCCCAAGTAGTACTGTAGCTCGACCTCTTGAATCTTTTCGTAGCATCGTAACTGGGTTTGATTTCATAAAGTCTCAACAGACCAGGCAACCAAGTGACGAGAGATATATCAGCTAGCATGGCTCTGCTGTAGCAGATTTATCATGCTTGCCATCTAAAAGTGAGAACCTTGCTGAGTTGCTAGTGTATGGAGCTAATTTGATGGTGCTTATTCAGTTAAATTCTGTTCTGTATTAGGCCCAAGAATTTCTGATATACTCTAGTATAATGATACATGATTTCATAATGAAGTGCAGTTCAATTGAGGTAAAACCTTAAAACTATATTTATGTTAATATAATGCCCCTAGTAGGAAATTTGAAGCCTTTTGTTTTCACCTGTGGACAATGGGACACAGTTGACGTATTTTAAAGACTGATTTACCATCAATAATTTGCTGTGTACTGTGGAAATGATCACTTGAGGAAAAATGTAGTACTACTGTTGGTTAAGTCATCTAACATTGCATGCAAACCAATATGAAGTAATGACGAGGTTAAATTCAATTATTTTTTGGTCTGAACCTGGAAGATAATCACTGGGAAGGGGAGGAAGGGATCTTATGGGGAATTGAATTATTGATATATAATATATATTTCAAGATACTTGTGCAATTGTTGGTTGGTCAGGCTTAAATCTGAACCATATAATTTTCCTTCTCTGTATCTATGTAAAACTTAATATCCTAAAAGGTTGATACAAGGGAGGCAACTTTAGGAGGAAGCTCTTAATTGCTCAACTACAGCTTTGTTGCGTTTTAAGTGCTAACTATCTCAGCCTAAATATAAATATCTCAAAGAAATGATCTTATTAACCTAGTCTAGTTTTATTGAGGTTTCTTGGTAGAATGGGATTATGAAAATTGTAAAAATGCTTAACGTTATCATGTCTAATATTTTTGCTGAATAAAGTTTTTACACCTATATACTAAGAAAGTTCCCTCTTTCATCATTTTTTAAATCATTTTCACCTCTTGAGAAAAAGAAGGGATTGTATTTGCTAGAGGAAGGTATATGATAAATAAACTCATAACTAATTACCTCTTGTCACTTAAAGAATGGTAATAAGCTTAAGGTCACATATTTCCTAGTGTTATGCAAGAACTCGTGCGTGCTCCTAATTTCTAAGCTTTCCTTGAGAAGCAAGCAATTGAGAAAGCAGCCATCCATAAAAATGTTGGCGATAGACAAATGTTGGCCCTCAATTGCACTTTAGGTAGTCCTGATTTCTCTGCGAGTATTATTCCACTATTGATCATTGGATTGATCAACATTGACTTTGGCATTGGTTGCTGACACTAGTTAAAGACTAAATACCCTTGCATGTATATTTGTTCGAACATTATCATGTATTCAAAGGTTTGACAAATGAATATTCTCTAACTAATCATTATACTAAGCATCGTTGTCAAATCAAGATTTGACTCATGAATTGGAAAGCCTAATTATGGTACCGTAAATCATATTGAATCGTGAATAGTAATATTGATTAAGAAATGAAAATAACACTATGAAAGATAATTAACATACCAAATATTTCTAAAATAAAGGAAAAATGAACCTTTACTGAACAAAATGTGCATCAATTCATCTAATAGTTCTTAGTCATTAAATGACCCAAGTCTCAAAATTCAACATATTGTTCATTGGAACTTGATCATTCTAATGACTCATCTTATAATACATCTTAAGCAACATTCTAACTAGTTACACCACTAGATTTCCTAGTTTAATAAAAAGTTATAATCTTTCCCAATTTCAATATAACCTTTGTCATGCTTGTTGTCTTTGGCACTCTTGCTTTCTTTCACCCTTTTCTATTTTTGTGAAAATTAATTTATTCCTTGTTTCAGTTTTCAAGTAGAAATATTTATCAAAAAAAATTGCTTATACATTGCTGTCAGCCATGACTTCTAGACTAAACCTTCCTATTCTTATCATCTCTTTTGAAATCATGTATTTTACTTTCATTTTCTATTTGAGTTGACTTGTAAAATCGAATCAAATCGCGATTGAATCGCAAGATTTATGTACATACGAGATTCACCCCACTCACCCCATGATTTGCACTTGTTTTCTTTGTGAGATGCATCGTATTGTATGTGAATTGAGATGAATTGTAAGATTTGAATTGTGAACTGTAAGATTTTAACAACCGTGATACCAAGTAGGAGCAGATGATAACATGATGGAAAGGAGAAAGGTCAATGAAGCAAAATGGGGACCGGAAGTCCTGCCAAGTACATGCTGTGAGATTGGACAGGTCGGATATGGGTGTGACTTGACAATCACTGATAGAAAAGAGAAATTGTTTTTGTGTGGCAAAATGTTTGCCCACTTTAGTACTTCTGCAGTAACAAAGACAGAAAATGAGAGAACAGTAGTTATAAAATTAGGATAAATTTAATAGTGAAAAAGAACCCAGATATCCTATCACTTACCACTTGAAAGGGAGACGAAAACCGTGCTCTTATTTAGATTATCTTAGAATCTAAGTGATCAGCGCCGCAATTTTTTTAGTTACCATATTATTGGATATGTTTGTGAGGTTTGATTGTGTCATCTTTTCTTATTCTTCCTTAGCTGTTGTTAGTTTCAATGGTACATGTTGGGAATGGCTTATGGTAGTTATTATGTTTGTTACCCAATATTTTGATTAAAAGGATTGTTTATAATTAACGATAAGAAATTGCTTACTTTCTGATCATTAGAGTTTGTAAATAAAGATTTATGGTTACTTGGTAATTGTTTGCTTTTGTGTGGCCAGTTACTTCTTGACCTGATGGCATTCCGAGAACAAGCTCTGCGACTCATATTGGATTTAAGTAGTACTGTTATTACCTTGTTGGTGAGTATCAAAATCTTCTCCTTCATCATGCAAAATGTATTCAGTTTGATACGAAGTACAATCATTCAACCTCGATAGCTGAAGGATCCATAGAACTTTGGCCTGTTAATATGTATGTATCATGCACTGGATGATTGGATGATGTTAAATTGATCCTTTCCTTGTTTACCTCCAATTCATTTAGAAGAAGAGAAACATAGTGGCTTGATTTGTTTATGGTATCTCTGATAACTTGGTGCAGTATTTTGCAGCCTCATCAGAACTCGCTTATACTGCACGCATTTATGGATCTCTTTTGTTCCTTTGTCCGTGTTAATCTTTTATCTGAGAAGGTGAAGTGGGCTTTGTATTCCCCTATTTCTTCTTTCTCTCTTGTAAATTCTTTGGGGTTTGTATCCTTTTATTTAATATGATGCGCATAAGCAGGCTTCTTATCTTGTTGACACCATTGAAGTTTGATGCCCCATACAGATACCAAGGAAAATGATGTTGCAAATGTATAACCTTCTGCATGCCATGTCAAGAAATGACAGAGACTGTGATTTCTATCATCGGTATGGAATACATTTGAGTAGTGCGGTTATCTTCATATGTCCTGGGCCTTGGGCCTGATGGGTAGCAACACAATTTTATCAGTCTCTGATAAACAATAATGAATTTATAGTTCTGGCTTTCCTTTTCTGTTTCTCAATATGCAATTTCCTGAATGAGGATTTCATCACAGAATGAAAATTTTGACTTCTGTCTAAGCATGCTGTGGATATCTGTGCTTGAACGGGAATGGAAATGTGGATGTCTCCTTGCTTTTTATGCTAGAACTGTAAAAGAAATTTGATAATCTTGATTAGTGAATGGGTTTAACAACTTGGTCAGGTTCTTAAAGGTTAAAAGTACAATGATCATTATCTTTATGGTTTTCTATTTGCAAAGAAATTTAATGGCAGGCAAATTAAATGCTTCAGTTTTGTAATGATGTTATTTTTTCACTTGTAGTAAATTTATAGTTCATGTGTAAATAAATGTGATAAGGTTATCTATGCAAAGCTCAAAATGTCTGGTTTTGATGGAATTAGGATTCTGCTTGTGTAGGGAATATAATATGTAAGTTTTGCTAGTATAATCACTCTTGGCTCTGCTTAAGATGTTTGAGGTCAATAAGACAACCTGGTCATTCTATTAATAGGAAAGAACTCAAGGCTAGCAATCTTTACCGTGAATCTTGAATTCTGAAGCTACCCATGAATCTGAAAGTAATGAGTTCAATCGACCTACTGAATCAGTTTTAGTACTAACAAGGCTGCAAAGATGATTTAAAGTGGTTCCGGATTGAGTTTGAGCTGCATTTCTAGAGATTTTATTTTGTGTCTTTGCTTGCTCCTCATAAAATATACCTTTTGTAATTGGCATCTCTAGCTCTTTGTCTTAGACTTTTTTTGCCGAGCCACCACTAGCACATTAAAGTAATGACAAATGGTTTACTGCTCCTTATTTAAGGTGCTTTCCTTTATATTCTAAAATTTAAAATGCTTGACTGTCTAGAAATCAAGGACAGCGAGGAAGGCTTGAAAAACACTTGGTTACTCTATGGATTACAGGGCATGTAATTGTCCTTTCTAATTGAATCTTCTCTTTATTATCTTATCTATCTTTGAAAATCTATTTTGGCTGTTCTTTTAGGTAGGCGTAGAAATGAGGTAACTATAGATACTAGTAACCACAATCACAAACCTGAGGGAATTTGGGGGGTGGGGGGTGGCGACTGCTGTGAGGGCAAACATAAGTGAAATAAACTGAAGAATAAAGAAATATGTATTTCACTGATTTTACAAATTCTCGATGCCTGGTGTTCCCCACTAACTAGAACAAGAGTAGTTAGGCTCCTCTACATATTATTGGCTAAATTTTTTAATTGACAGGCTCATGCAACATTATTCTTGAGTGGTAAAACATTCCTTTTTTATGTGTTCATGCTTGGATATTGATTTTTTGTAGTATTTTTAGCATGTTGCTTTAGTTTATGTTGAAGGCACTACATTGTATCTCATACACATTATGCATTTTTGATATCTCTCTCCTTTTGTATTGCAGGTTGGTTCAATTTATAGATTCTTATGATCCACCATTGAAAGGGTTACAAGAAGATCTAAATTTTGTCAGTCCACGTATTGGAGAGGTCATTTTTGTTTCTTTTCCATTGAAAAATTGATAGAAATATTGATGATCATATCTCTATTTGTGTGTTTGTCCATCTTTTTTCTTTTGGAATTACATGTTATAAGATATTGGTATCTAGCCTTCATCACTTGTTTTTCTCTCTAATCTTCATAGTGGGGTGATTCTTCTGTAATAACAGGGGGTTGGACCATAAGCTTTTAAAATTTATCATATAGCCTGCTAGTATCAGGATGGTGAGGAGATCTCTTCCTCGTTCTTTTCTTCTTCTATCAATCATAAGCTTACAAATTGTCTTTGAATAAAAAAAAGAAAAAAGAAGAGGCAATTGAATTATAGAATTTAAGACATCTATAATGGCCATATATGTCAAGCTCCCCATCTGAAGGAAAGAAAGATTGTTGGTCATTAGCTTTACCTTTCCCTGAATTTGGTTATGTGATGCTCACATCGTAGTGTGTTTATCATGGTTATGCTGTCATGAAAATGAAGCTGCAATAAGTAGTCCTTGTTACATAAATCACACAAGAGTTTGAATGTTAACAAATTTGGAAATCATACTTGCGTTTGCTATTGGTTTGATTTCTCAAGTATTTTCGAGCTTAACTTTCATTATTTATCTCCAGGTTTTAGAGGCTGTAGGCCCTATCGTTTTCCTATCTACAGATACAAGGAAACTCAGAAATGAGGAAATCATACTTGTGTTTGCTTTTGGTTTGATTGCTCAAGTATTTTGGAGCTTAACTTTCATTATTCATCTCCAGGTTTTAGAGGCTGTAGGCCCTATCATTTTCCTATCTACAGATACAAGGAAACTCAGAAATGAGGGATTCCTAAGTCCATATCACCCTCGGTATCCAGATATACTAACAAATTCTGCTCATCCTATGGTACATACTGTTCTTTTGAAAGATCTTGACATTTGGGTTAATGCAAAACTTAAATTTTCTTTAAAGTTCTAAATAGCCAAAAGTAGTTACTGCTAAACTTTGTTGATGCTAGCTTTTGGACCTTTCTGCTAATTTCAATGGTTTTGTTATGTCATTTTCACATTTCAGAGAGCCCAAGACCTAGCAAATGTTACTTCTTACAGGGAATGGGTGTTACTTGGATATCTTGTTTGTCCCAATGAGCTGCTTCGTGTCACTAGCATTGATATTGCTCTGGTATGCCTTGCCCGATTAATGGTCAGCTCATTCTTGTGATTCAACAATGCTTTTATAAAATATCAGATACATGCTGCAAGGAAGAAGCATGTTTTTAGATACTCGAATACTGAACATACTGTGTGAATGATAATTTCAACAAGATAAGTTCAACTATATTTTACAAAATGTTTCTCATTATTAACAGCCCAACTTCTTACTAGCCCATATCTTTCAAGTGCAGTTGACCACATGGTATATTTCTTATGTGTATCAATATTACCTTCTCATGAAAGAGATCATACTTTCTTTTAAAGTTCCATTTTTGTGGATGTTGCCTTGGTCCCACATTTATGACATGTGAACCTGGTTTGGAAGTAAAACATTTTCTGATGATTGATTGTAATGAAGCATATGAAAAGTTAATTATGGATTAACTGAGTCCTTGTACTTTCAAAGTTTTTGGAAAGCTAGTTATCATCTAATGAGAATTGTTCGAGAAATGAATCAATACTGATTTCATTCTATGTAGTTGATAAATATTAATATAGAGTGCCTTTCTGGCTTGTTTATATGGTAAAGCATACCCCGTGGGTTTGAAGTAATTGGTGGTGAGTTGTATTGTGGTAAATTCTCTCTAATTCATTTTGCTGATTTCACTGCACCTTTTTTTTTTAATTTTATTTCTTATGAGATATTTGGTAATATTTATCTGCTAAGCTGATAATATGAGCAGTTTTTTTCCCTTTTGGTCAAATACTTCTCTTTTTTGGTTCAAGTACTTCTCTCTCTATTGCTAATTTCTTTTCCCTAACACATTCAAATACATATATTGTGTCTCTTTATTTTCCATTAGGGTTTATCAGGAATTATCTGGATGCTTTGTACATTTGTCTGCTGATGCTTCTTTTCCACATGTTTCCTTAATTTTTAAAATGGTTCTCAGGTCGTACTGAAGGAAAATTTGATACTTGCAGTATTCAGGGATGAGGTGAGTAGCACTGTCAATTGTCCAGACGGTGTTCTCTGGTTACAATGGCTGATTTTTATCAAAATCTTGAACATGCAGTATGTACTATTGCACGAGGATTATCAGTTATATGTTTTGCCTCAAATATTAGAGTCGAAGAAGATGGCCAAATCTGGGCGCACTAAGCAAAAAGAGGCAGATCTCGAGTACAGTGTGGCAAAGCAGGTTGAAAAAATGATAAGGTAAAAAACTTAGTTTTGATTTGATAGTATTGATGGAAGGAATGAAACCATTGCTGCCTCCCTCCTATGGTTTTTCTATCAATAATTTGTCTCATATTTTTCTTCATTTGGTTTCTTAAATTACTATTATTAACCTTAAAATATTGGATATATGCTCAATCTTTTATATGCCTATTACTTTACTGGTGAAATTACTAGGTATTTATCTGGAGAACTGGAAGCTATTTGCTTGTCACATTCTGAGGAAGTTACCAAAGTTTGTAGATAAACAGAGGGGAGGGAAAATAGAAAGTCATCTTTTTTGGCCATAGTTCTATCATCAGAAAGCATGTCGTCTGGGGAAGCCATCGTTGGCCTGGTTACAAAAATGATTAAGCTGTGAATCTAGCAAAATAGAAATGTTGAAGAATCCTGAAAATGTGATGGAAGAAATGATCAACCTCTGTACTTAAAAATATTTTGATCATTTATGTTAATGGTACTACATGTTTATATGGCTGGGACTTTTCTTGGTGCATGGATAATGAAAAAAGGGCATGATCTCTTTTTTGCTTATTAATGTTAAAATTTCTTCAAGTATGCCACTGATATTTGCCAGTTACCTTTAATTTATTTCTTTTTTATATTATTATTCTGATGAAAACATAAAGAACAACCAGCATACCTAGTGTTTCAGCATCTAATGTGATTTGGATATGTTGTAAATGTTGCAGTGAAGTGCACGAGCAAGCACTTCTATCTTGTGATGCCATTCACCATGAGAGGAGAATATTATTAAAACAGGAAATTGGAAGAATGGTACTGTTTTTTACTGACCAGCCAAGTTTATTGGCACCAAACATCCAGGTATTTAAAGTGATAGTACCTTTCCTTTTGTTACCCTTTCATTTTGCTTATATTCAAAGTTCTCAAAGACTAATATTTAAGCACATGGTTGACCAAATCTGCTATGTTAGGAATCCTTCTGTTCAGTCTCAATATAAATGCAGTAGTTTGCTTCATGTTTTCACATGTAGGCATGTGCTTGCACACACACCTGTAGAAAGAGTTTGAACCCTAAGTTTTTGCCAAAAAATAATAATAAAAAATTATATAGCTGATTGATATTAATTGAAATTTATTTCTAGGCTAATAGGAATTGAAAACAGTGAAGTGGGGTCAGGTGGGTGGAGCGATCTGACTTCTCTCTGAATATTTTTTACTTGCCACAGTACTAAATGTGGATTTTTACCCACAAATTCTTCTTGGAACAATCATTCTCTAATGGTATGGTGTTTCCTACAGATGGTATTCTCTGCCCTGGCTTTGGCACAGTCTGAGGTTATCTGGTATTTCCAAAATGTAGGAATTGCATCATCAAAATCTAAAGCTTCTCGAGCAGTACCAGTTGACATAGTACGTTAAGTTCTTTCATATTCACTTAAATCGTGTCACTATAATTTTATATAAGTTGACTGGTTTTTAGCTTAAATTGGTGTTATTTTTGGTGGCAGGATCCAAATGATCCTACTATTGGCTTTTTACTTGATGGAATGGATCATCTATGCTGTCTTGTGCGGAAGTATATTGCAGGTTATACAGGGTTTGATGTAATTTGTTTTTCATAAATCATATAATTTATGTTGATAGTGCACTTAATGTGCTAAATGGTGAAAAGCGTTTTGGTTATTTCTCATTATTTGAGTAAAGAAGCAATCATTTTCCATTGCCTCCTACCGAGTTCAAATCCATGACCCCTTATGGACCAACACCCCCCCACCCCCACCCCCACCCCCACCCCCACCCCCACCCCCACCCCAATCCTCTAATTTCTGGCCAATGGTCTTTCTTTAACAATTCCCCCAGTTAGTCAGAAATGTGCCTACCTAGTATAATATACAGATGAATTACTAAGTCAATTCAAAGGCTATTGTCCACTGAAGTTTTCCTAGAATTTGGGTTGCTTATTAAACATATCTATGCACTGATTTTTCCTCTTTCTTCATGAGGACGAGTGATATAAATGATCTTACAAGCTATTTTGTCGTGACAAATAGAAATGTTCTTATATGTGAAGGACATGCTTAACATTGATTATGCAGTTTGATAAATCTCTAAGATAGCACATGGAGCTTTTTACTAACTGGGTTAGGTTTTCAATTCGAGGCTCTATCATGGCTTTAGACTGGTGTTGTTATCTTATGTTTTCTTATTGTTGCTAATCCATCTGCATTTATTTCGTTGATTGTTTCAGTCCTCACCGTTTCTATATAAAAAATAGAAAAATCACTATATTTTTTGTTCCAATTTGCAATATCATGGAATGAAGAACAGTTATTATAGTGCTGGGAAAGTGTTAATTTTATGGAAACTTGATTTTATCTAACCCCGAGGCATTTGTCATCTTGTTCATATTACCTGAAATAGTGCAGCAACTAGTTATTTAGCATGCATTTATCTAACTCCATAGGCCTCAAGCATGGACAAACAAGTCTTTAAACATTTTCATATCCAATGCAGCTATCAGAGGCTATGCATTATCATACCTGTCTTCATGTGCTGGTAGAATCCGGTTTTTGCTGGGAACTCCAGGAATGGTGGCTCTTGACCTTGATGCTAGCTTAAAAGGGCTTTTCCAGCAGATTGTTAAGCATTTGGAAAACATACCAAAACTGCAGGGTGAAAATATTTCCGCCATCACATGTGATTTATCTGTAAGAAATCTGTGGAAATCATGCTTTTGATTTGTTCTGCTGAAGTTTTCTGAACTTGAATTGACATTGGGGCTTTGGAAGTATCACTTCCTATGATGAGATTTTACAACCCTGTGGTTTTTTGAAGTGCTTGTTGCATAATATCAAGAATTAGATACCTCCATCACATGAGGATTTCTCATTCATATCCAAAAGACATTTATGATTGGGTCTGTTGAAAGAAGGTAATCAGCAGATATTGTTTGAAGGAAAAGTTACAGAGTGATGATCTCTGTTGGTCCTCTTAACTGTGACTTGAAAGAAGCATTGGTGAAGTCAGTCGTATTGCATTTATGCTTAATTTTTTTTATGCCTCCTTATTGTGGTTTCTGTTAATTCCTTGAAAAAGTTGTTTGTTGCCATTTCTTTCACCACTGTTTTCATTCTCTTTCAAGAGTTGTTTACTTCACAAGGGCATCAATAACCATATCATGGTATATCTTTTTTAAGCAGGAGTTTCGTAAAGATTGGTTGTCAATATTGATGATTGTAACATCCGCTAGATCATCCATAAACATAAGACACCTGGAGAAAGCTACTGTATCTACTGGAAAAGAAGGATTACTGTCAGAAGGAAATGCTGCATACAATTGGTCCAGGTATTCTCCAACTCTTGTTCGCCATTATGACTAGTACTACTGTTAGGTTGCTGAAAAGTTAGCCTATGACTGGACTAATAACTTCAGGAAATCAATCCACATGGTCTAATGTGATTAGTTTGGGATTGACACTATGATTTGAGTGATACAATTATCTAACACTGTAGAAACTATAATTATGAAAATTATATCTGTAAAGTTAAAAAATCAACTGAATTATTTGATGGTGAATTGATCTCATTCAGATTCAAACAAAAGCCCTTAAAGTCGAGATGAGGAGCTTATTGTTTATTTTATTGAAATTACTTGGAGTAAGTGTAATAGAATTTGAAAAATTACTTCTGTGCCCTCAAGGAATATTTTGAAAAGCTTAAAACAAACAGTTATTCTCATTATGGTTCGTTTCTAGCATGGTGCTCCATGACTCCCAGATGTACCAGTTTGTGAGAGTGAAATTTGTTGTGGTGGCATAGAAATCCACTTTGATCATGTTCGTGTTTGGTGTGGATTTATGCAGTGACCTTTGCATCAAGTAGCTTAAACTTTGGGCTAAAATGTTAAATGCTCTTCCTGGGTATGGGAGCAAGGTACATTATACCAGTTAATGCTGTCTGGTTTTCGTTTTAAACTTTGAACCATGTGCTAGACCAATAATTAATGTTAGAGGATGGCTGCTTAGAAAAATGTGAAAATAGTATGGTGAAATCATAATTCTGAGGTTTTTATGAAAGCCTACAGGCATAGGTTCTCTCTTTTCTCCAAAAAGCATCTATGTTTCATGCTCTATTGTACTGTATTCAGGTGGTTACCTTGTTCATATGGAATATTATTGAAATATACAGAATAACATATATGAATCACTTTCAATTGCAGATGTGTTGATGAACTAGAATCTCAATTATCAAAGCATGGAAGTCTAAAGAAGCTGTATTTCTATCACCAGCATCTTACAGCAGTAAGCTCCTACCTATTTTAGTTTATAACTAGTTTGTATGCCCATGTTATGTTGCAGTGAGACCTAAATTTTTTTAAACCTAAAAATAATTTTTAGGTCTCAGGAAATTCTTTGGCAATGTCATTAAACCTGAAAACATATTTTGAATATTTTTTTTATAAATATAAATTTTCCTATCAATGTATCTCTTGTTTATCTTAGCCAACACAATATTTTTAATTGAAAGCATTGTCTCTATTTTTTTTAAAAAAATTATTACTGTTAAAGCAAGTTTTTTAAAAATATCAAAATAAGATGTCTATGTTTTGTGTGACTGAAAGCTTAAAAAATCATAAATGTAATAAAATCATGTTCCAAATCTATGTAAGCATTTTAATAATAAACAACCGATTTCAATTGAATTATCATAAATTATTTATTGTTAATATTATTATTTTCAGATCAAACACATAATAATTGATTTATTTTAATTCAAATAAAAATTTATAATATTATTTAAGAAACACGTCAAAATTGAAGAGTAAGTGAATCTATTAATTTTTTTATGGAATGTCCAAAAAAAAACCAAAGAAAAAAATGCAAAAGAAAAATAAAATAAAAGGCCCAGCATGGGGGCCATGCCTGCTCAGCGGGCTAGACATGCGCGCCTGTCCCTGTTTTAATTTTTTAGACAAGTCTTCTGTCAGTGTGTCCCCCAACGCTCGAACCCGTGATCTCATGCTTGTCACGTGACTGAGTTCTGACTTGGATTTGTGATAAAAACAATTAAAAAAATATATAAAGGTGCTTTACTGTGAACAGTAAAGCACCATAAGGAACCTAGTTCTTTTAGTGTTGCAGGTTAATTTCAAGTGAAGGCTGGCTCTTCAAAATACTCAACTGGGAATTGCCAGACTGGATAGGCTCCCCGAAGATAGGACATAGGACTTTTAGGCGGCCCACTTAGTTGCTTTTTGTTTCCACTATTATCCTCTTTGGCTTTCTTTTTTCTTATGGGCTCCTGCTTTAACCAACAATACATCTTTGCCCATGGTAGGTCTTTCGGAATACCATGTTTGGACCAGAAGGGCGTCCTCAACATTGCTGTGCATGGCTTGGTGTTGCTAGTAGCTTTCCAGAGTGTGCTTCTCCAATTGTTCCGGAAGAGGTGATCCATTAACTTGCTTTTTTTGGTTTGGGAGAGGGGCTGTAAATGATAAATTTTTTGCTAAGAGAAATTGAAATGGGAATGACTTGATTTTGTTTCATTTAATCCATAACACTCAGCATTGAACCATACTTATTGAGGGCATGATTGCATGCTTTATAAAGAGGATATAAAGAGGATGACTCCCAACTACTGCTTTTTCCCCAACCTTGCTCTCCATCATGCATGCCACACATTTCCTCTCATCAGAAAAAAATGGAAACTTCATGAAATTTACTTTATACTTTATTGTAAACAGGTAACTAAAATTGGGCGTGATGCAGTCCTATATGTTGATTCTCTTATTGAATCTATCATGGGAGGATTGGAGGGATTGATCAATATTCTTGATTCCGAAGGAGGATTTGGTGCCTTGGAGACTCAGGTTTTTTATATCAAACTTGTAATTTACTATATCAGATAAGGAAATATTCAAGTCTACCCATGTTTAACAAGCTGTTGTTTTTGGAAATCTCAGCTTCTTCCAGAGCAGGCAGCTTTTTATTTGAATAACGCATCCAGAGTTTCAATTCCTACATCAAAATCTCCCAGGGGAGCAGTTGGTTTTCCATTGCCCGGCCATGAGAGTTATCCTGAAAACAATAGTGCTATAAAAATGTATGGCATTATAATATGTGCTGTTTTTCTTGGATAATCTGCAATGATACAGCATGTCTTGATTCTTGAGTATGTGCTGATGGCAGGTTGGAAGCTGCGATGCAAAGGTTGACCAACTTGTGTTCAGTTCTGAATGATATGGAGCCTATATGTGTTCTAAACCATGTATTTGTTCTGAGGGAGGTGAGGCATGCTGAGTTTATGTTTATTTTTTTCGGGTTCGGTATAGGACACTTTTGTTGTGTTTGATTTGTTCTTAATTTTGATTCTTTCAAGTATAAATTTACTAAATTGGGAAGAGATGTATCAAGCCGAAAAACTATTAAGTTTTGGGAATACCCCTTTTAATTAATACAATTCTCTATTTGAGCTATGTTGAACTGGAAGGGGTTGGTTTCACTTCTTTTTAATCCATAAGCTGTCTCTGTGCAATAGCATGGTCTAAATGTGTGTCAACTCAGAAAATATCAAATTGTTGGGATTCAGCTATAACAGTGTAGTCTTCTGTGCAGTACATGAGAGAGGGCATACTTGGCAACTTCAGGAGGAGATTGCTTTCAGTATTAAAAACTGACAATGATCTTCAACGGCCTTCTGTCCTAGAGTCCTTGATTCACAGGCACCTGAGCATTGTCCATCTAGCAGAGCAACACATCAGCATGGACCTTACTCATGGTATTCGAGAAGTTCTACTAACTGAGGCCTTCTCAGGACCTGTGTCTTCTCTGCAATTGTTTGAAAAACCAGCAGAGCAGCTTACTGGGTCAGCCACTGAAGTTGTCTGCAACTGGTATATAGATAACATTGTCAAAGATGTATCAGGTGCTGGGATCCTTTTTACACCAATCCACAAATGCTTTAAAAGCACAAGGCCTGTCGGTGGATATTTTGCGGAATCAGTCACTGATCTCAGAGAACTACAAGCCTTTGTTCGTGTATTTGGTGGCTATGGAGTTGACAGGCTAGACAGAATGATGAAAGAGCACACAGCAGCACTATTGAATTGCATTGACACATCATTACGGTCAAACCGTGAAGTGTTAGAGGCTGTTGCAGGCAGCATGCATTCTGGTGACAGAATAGAAAGAGAGGCATGCTCGAGGCAGATGGTGGACTTGGACACAGTGATTGGATTTTGCGTTGAGGGAGGACAAGCACTTGCTTTTGATCAGCTTCTTGCTGAAGCTGCTGGGGTCGTGCTTGATGAAGGTGCACCATTGATATATTCATTACTTTCTGGGGTGGTTAAGCATATACCTGAAGAAATACCTGAAAAGAAGGACATTAGAAGAATAAGAGGGGTGGCAAACAGTGTTAATATAGTTGGAGATCATGATTCTGAATGGATCAGATCAATTTTGGAAGATGTTGGGGGTGCAAATGATGGTTCTTGGACATTGTTGCCTTATTTATTTGCCACCTTCATGACATCAAATATATGGAATACTACTGGCTTCAATGTTGACACTGGGGGCTTCAACAATAATATCCATTGTCTGGCAAGGTTGGTTTTCCTTGTTCCACCATGTTGTTAAAATGTTGGGTTGACGTCAATTGGATATTCTTCTGAACATAAGAACTTCAATGCTTTTTGAACATGTTGTGCATATGAGCTAATGATCTGCTGTCAGGGAACCATAACGAGCATTTCTATTCAAATTACTTTTGATTGGGTTACTGGCCACCTGCCATTTATCTATTTTATTTTTAAATTCTGAAACTGTAACCAATGGTCTACTGCATGTGCTACTAATCTTGGTATAATATTTGCTACGGGAGGGAGCATCATCGATGTCTGTACACATTAATTTGGTTTTCAGTTTGAACACAAGTCAACAACTATTGCCTTCTTTTTGTTTCACCTGATGAGCAACCATATTTACTGCAAATTTATTAGGGTCATGCATATGCCATTTGTTTTTTAAACTCTTAGTAAATGAAATGGTTTCATCCATCCATTATTATTAATATTCCTTTTCTTCTACAATTGAATATTCTTGGCAGGTGCATGAGTGCTGTGATTGCAGGAAGTGAGTTAGTGAGATTGGAACGTGAACATCAGCAGAGACAGTCTCTCTCTAATGGTCATCTTGGTGAGGCTTTGGATCCTGAAATACATAGCCGTCTGTCTGCTGAAGCAAGTATAAAGTCTGCAATGCAACTTTTTGTCAAATTTGCTTCTGGTATTGTGTTAGATTCTTGGAGTGAAGCTAATAGGTAAATATGCAATGCCTGTTATGTGCACCCTCACATTGATAAACATACACACATACAAGTTACATGTTTGCACGACTTTTGTTTGCGTACAATCATGTTAATCATTTGAAGTCCATTTCAACATAACCACAAGCATTTCTTAAAAACTTACATTAAGTTAAATATGTGGTGGCACCATTTATTCTTTCAGCTCACATTAAGTTAAATATCTTTTTGACCTCTCTGTTTTCTCTCATCATTCTCGTATCTCAATCTCTTCTCTGCTTTCTGTGCAGATCTCATCTTGTTGCAAAGCTGATTTTCTTGGACCAACTTTGTGAGATCTCGCCTTACCTTCCAAGAAGCTCCCTCGAAGCCTATGTTCCTTACGCAATTCTCCGCTCAGTTTATAGCCAGTACTACATGAAATCTCCATCCATGCCTCTGGCACTACTAAGTGTCTCACCCCACCATTCACCTGCCATATCACTATCTCACGCCTCTCCTGCAACCAAGCATCCTCGTGGGGACTCAACTCCACAGCATAGCAGCAATGACTCAGGTTTTTTTAAGGGATCATCATCCCATAGCCAGGAACACCTTTATGATATGGATAGTGGAAACCTGCGCGGCATGGACAGTAAACATCGAAATGTTCGCCGCTCCGGGCCTTTGGATTATAGTTCAAGCAGAAAAGTTAAATTTGTTGAAGGCTCAACTTCAGGGAGCACAGGTCCGAGTCCACTACCGCGGTTTGCCGTGTCAAGATCTGGGCCGTTAATGTACAAGTAGAAAACGGTTAACAATTGCAGGGGCGTGAGGGTTGATAAATTATGAGCATCTCATCAATCATCAGTTATATATAATTGTTAATCTAGCAGACAAGGTTGGCATTATGTAAATGTCATAAATTCTTTGTTTCTATCTTGTTCTTAGCCGTACTGCCCCTAATCATATAAATTAATGTCCGCTGTGAGAGTTCAACGTGGTTAGTTTGATTTCTCAGTCTGTTGATCAGCATTTCAAGATATTTGAGCTCCATTTCTCTTGGAAAAAAAAGTTATCTAAATCCAATGTCTTCTTTGTTTCTATTTATCGGGACTAGATATTGTTTAGGGTTTTAGACAGCATTTTGTTCAGGGATGTGGATGCGATTGTGATAGCAACGAGGCTTTCTGTTGTGGTGCTGTGGATGTCAAACAATGGCCATGGTTATAACTTGTGTAAATTTGTTTTAAAATTCAAATACCTAGAATAATCTAATAAACTAAAGAAATAAAATTGTTGGGTAAAGTTTACACCTTTTCCCCATTTCTTATTGGAGGGTTTTCGAATGTACAGTAAGTGAATATTATAAATCAAACTAGATTATAAAATCTCTGGCCGAAGGTCCTGCATTTTCTTACTTTATAATCTCAAGTCAAATTCTTTGATATTTAAAATTTAATTTTTTTAATCATTTGTTAAATATCCTGATTTACATAGCTTATAACAAAACTAGTTGGAGGAAACAAAATCTACTGTAGAAAAAATAAAATAAATTATAAAGGGGGCGATTTGTAGAAAACCGAGAGTATATACACAAAAATGTTACTTTATATACGCAAGTGGATGCTTAACAACTGAATGTATGGATCATACTGAAGGAGAAATAATTTTATAAATGTTTTGTGTATTTAACAAAGTGCTCGAAAGTGTTAAAATTATTAAATGGTTAATTGCAATGACTATTATATAACTCAAGTAATTAGCTTGTTAAAGCAAATATTTAGTACCTCAAGATGGTGACGTCTCTATTTAAATTTGATAATCTTGGACATAATCTAGAGGAACAAGGCAGAGCTGTACTCAAAATGTAAATCAAATAATAATTATAAAAAAAAACCCGGGAAGAAGAAGGGGTCAGTGCAGTCTATTTTCTGCCTTTGATCCATGACAGTACTGAACTAGCAACTAACATTCACAAACTTCATCTGCCTAGTCTCGCTTATTAAAATACAAAACAAAATGGACTTTTAAGACAAGAGGGAAAAGAAGAAGAAAAGAAGTCAACTCCAGTCAAGAATGGCCGGCTGACCACTGTCTAAGGAAGCTGAATATTCAACAGTTTGTTTTAATTAAGAAAGAGCTCCTTAAGGGAAATTGAAAATTCTACTGTCTCCTAAATGCGCAACAGTAGTAATTACAGATATTAAACCTGGCTTGGCTTGGCTTGACGGATTCGTTTGATAATTCATTGATTCAAAACTTAACTTGAATTAAATTTTATTTTTGATTATTTTGAAAGCTCACTTAGTTCAATTTAATATATTTGATTAACTTAGTTGGATCAATTTTAAGAATATATATTATTTTATTTAAAATAATGTAATTGCATTTAAAAAAACCAAAATGATATTGATTCGGAATTGACTTGACAAATCTGTAACTTAAGTTTTGAACGGGGTTAAACCGGTGTGGTCTGATAACTATGATATGATAGGAGTTTTCTTACTGCTAGAATTGATGGAAATTTCCCGTCCTACTGTAACCGCGCAGTCCTATAAATGCAGCTTAAGCGCAAGTGTTTTTATAATTTATATTCATTCTTGTTAGAAATACCACCAAGGCCATATGGCTCCCAAAATCTTGCTCTTTCTCACACCTTTATTGCTTTGTTATGCTGCCTTCATCACTTCTCCTGCTAAAGGTGAAGGATTGAAGGAAGCAGAGGCTCTTCTAGAATGGAAAGCCAACCTCGACAACCAAAGCCAATCTTTCCTGTCTTCGTGGGCTGGAGACAGCCCTTGCAACTGGTTTGGAATCAGCTGCGACAAGTCTGGCAGTGTCACCAACTTAAGTCTTCCAGGTTCTAGTTTGTCAGGTACAATTCATAATCTCAGATTCTCATCCTTTCCCAATCTGATCAAGCTCGACCTTAGCGAAAACTCACTCTACGGGACCATTCCTTCACATATCAGTAATCTTTCCAAGCTCACTATCCTTGATTTGTCATACAACAAAATAACCGGAAATATTCCATCTGAAATTAGCTCACTGAAAAGCCTCACAAAATTTTCGCTTCTTTCGAACTCCATGAATGGCTCCATCCCTGCGTCTATAGGAAACTTGAGCAACTTGGAATATGTTTATTTTGACAGGAACAGATTCTCTGGTCCCATTCCTGTGGAAGTAGGAAACCTCAGATCTCTCATTCACCTTATGTTGCCTAATAATAGTCTCAGTGGCATAATACCAGCTTCTATAGGAAACATGAGCAGCCTGCAATATATTTTCCTTTACAATAATGAACTGTCTGGTTCCATCCCTGCCGAAGTAGGAAACCTGAGATTTCTCATTGACATTAATTTGCATGAAAATCATCTCACTGGCACAATACCAGCTTCTATGGGTAACTTGACATCATCTTTTATCGCTACAAACTTGGGATCTAATAATCTAACAGGTAGAATTCCTCCATCTTTAGGAAATTTAAGAAGCTTATCTAAGCTTTATCTTCACGATAACAATTTCTCTGGCTCCATTCCTCCAGAATTGAACAATCTTACACATTTAAGTTCGTTACAGATATATTCTAATAGATTTAGTGGACATCTACCGCAAGATGTGTGCCTTGGTGGGTTACTTCAAAATTTCTCTGCGGCTGACAATTATTTCACAGGAGCTATCCCAAAAACCTTGAAAAATTGCTCTAGCCTGATAAGACTTTTTCTTTATAACAACCAACTTAGTGAAAACATATCTGAAGCTTTTGGCATATACCCCCATCTGAACTATATAGATTTGAGCGATAATGAATTGTACGGGGAACTTTCATGGAAATGGCAGCAGTTTCGCAGTCTGACAGCCTTGATAATCTCTGGAAACAGAATCTCTGGTGAAATACCAGTTGAGCTTGGAAAGACAACTCATCTTCAAGCTCTTCATCTCTCATCAAATCAAATAGTTGGGAGAATTCCTAAGGAATTGGGAAAGTTGAAGCTGATTGAACTTACACTCAATGATAACCAACTTTCAGGTGATATACCTTTTGATGTCACAGCGTTATCTAGTCTTCGAAGGCTTGGCCTGGCTGCAAACAATTTTAGTGCAACAATTCTTAAACAGCTTGGCAAGTGCTCAGAACTGATATTCTTGAATGTGAGCAAGAATAGATTCACAGGGAGTATTCCTTCTGAGATGGGGCTTTTACAGTCTCTTCAAAGTCTTGATCTCAGTTGGAATTCCCTGACAGGAGGCATAGCACCGGAGCTTGGACAACTGCTGATGCTAGAGGTATTGAACCTCTCCCATAACATGCTGTCTGGTTTCTTTCCAACCAGTTTTATTAGATTGCAAGGCCTCACAGATGTGGATGTATCCTATAACAAGTTAGAGGGTCCCCTTCCAGATATCAAAGCTTTTCGTGAGGCATCATTTGAAGCAATTCGCAACAACACCAACCTCTGTGGCAATGCTACTGGTTTGGAGGCTTGTGATGTTCTCATAAAAAACATAACTTTGCATAAAAAGGGCAACAAAGTTGTCCTTCTGATTGTACTTCCTCTGCTGGGCAGTTTGTTGGTCCTCATTGGATGTTTCTTTATTGTTTGCCAAGGCACAAAGAGGAAAAGGTTAAATGAAGCACAGAGCAAAGATGTTTTCGCAAAATGGAGCCCTGAATGGGAACTGAAGTATGAGAACATCATAGAGGCTACAGAGGGATTCAACTCCAAACATTGCATTGGTGAAGGAGGGTACGGAGTAGTTTACAAAGCTGTGCTTCCAACAGAACAAGTGCTTGCTGTGAAGAAATTTCACCAAACACCAGAAGTTGAGAAGACCAGCTTGAGAGCTTTCAGAAGCGAGATTGATGTCTTAATGGGCATACGGCATCGAAACATTGTCAAGCTGTATGGTTTCTGCTCACATGCCAAACACTCATTCTTGGTATATGAATTTGTGGAAAGGGGAAGCTTAAGGAATGTACTGAAGAACGAGGAACAAGCAGAAGAGATGGATTGGGTTAAAAGGCTAAATCTTGTCAAAGGGGTGGCCAGTGCTTTATCCTACATGCACCATGATTGCTCACCTCCGATAATTCATCGAGACATTTCAAGCAACAATGTTCTCTTGGATTCGGAATATGAGGCTCATGTCTCTGACTTTGGCTCGGCTAGGCTCTTAATGCCTGACTCATCGAATTGGACATCATTTGCCGGCACCTACGGCTACACAGCTCCAGGTATGTAGTTAAATTTCATCATCGCCTTTGGGTTAGCTGCTTCTTTTAAAAATTCCCAATTAATTTCCAAGAACGGGCAACTTCTGTTGATGATTAATCTAAAACCAATTAAAAGGGTGCAAAAATTAACGAAGTTGGGTGTCTCTTCACTGACAAAAAAATAAAAAATTGTTTTTTTTTTTATTTTCAGTTTTCCTTTTCTTTTCTAGTTTTTTTCAATGAAAAATTAGAAAAGTATTAATTTATTGAGAACGAAGATAATTTTTTTTCCATAAAAAACAATAAACACATCTAAATTACAACTATTTTTCATTAAAAAAAATCAGAATCATAATTTATGACAGTCATCTTAATATTTTTATATTTAATGATATATCTAATTATAGGATATTAATTTTATTTCATTCAAATTAAAAGTTACGTGGAACAAATTTATATTGTTAACTAAAAAAAATATTTATGTTATTAGATTTATAATTTATGGCCTTAACTAAATATAAAAATATATAATTTTAATTTTTTACATTGCAAAAGAGCAATATACATAAGGAAAAAAATATATTGTTCATCTCTTTTTTTCTTTATTTTAGAAAACTAGAAAAATTACAAGGAAAAACTGTAAAAAATATCTAAAATATGTTTTTCAAAGTCAGTATAAATTAAAAAAAAATGAAAAATTAGTTTTCTAGTTCTTAGAGTGAGAAATATTACATTTAAAAATAGAATTTCAGTTTTTTTACTCCACTTTTTTTTTTTAAAAAAAATAAATATTACTCTACTTTAACGTTCCCTGCATCACATTCCACGATAGGTTGTTTGTTTATAGGCGCTGTCAATTCTTTCAAAACACGGGATGACCTGTCTCTTTTGCAGAGTTGGCCTACACAATGAAAGTGGACGAAAAATGTGACGTCTATAGCTTTGGAGTAGTAGTATTGGAAGTGATGTTGGGAAGGCATCCAGGAAATGTCATCTCATCTCTGATGTCATTGGCCGCTTCCTCCTCCTCCTCATCACCATCACCATCACCATCAGTCGGTGGCAATACGCTCTTGAAGGATGTTTTAGACCAGCGCCTCCCACCACCTGAAGATAAACTTGCAGGGGGTGTGGCCCGTGTCGTAAAACTAGCACTTTCTTGCTTGTGTAGTGATCCCCAATTTCGGCCAGCAATGCGACAGGTTTCTTCAGAGCTTGCAACTCTTCGGCATTCATTGCCAAAGCCATTCTCCACGATAGAATTGAATGATGTATTGCATGACAGAATTGCTATTGGCTGAACTTTTACTCTCTTCTTTCCTCAATTGTGTGAAACAATCTGTTATGAAAAATGCAAGTATTCAATGATCAATGTAGTGCGTGACTGTGATGAATTATGAATACACAAATGTTTATAGACGGTAGATGGTAGCAATTCCTTATTGGGTTATTTGTACAGTAAAATAATAAAACAAATACTATACACCTAACAATAATCCATTAAAGTCATAATATTCAACTATTTTTAAATAAATAATTGACACAATATAAAAATCCTCACGGCGGCTTAAACTTTCAGATTAAATAGTCGTTTGATAGCTGAAATTTTTAGGTTGAAAGATTGTTTAATGTGTTATCCGACTGGCGTTGCTTAAATTCTTTGATTAATTAGTTAACTCAGTAACATAAAGTTTTAATCAACTGGTTGTTTGATTTTGTCTCGCAGCATTATTGTTTTTGGTTGATAGCGTATATTACATTAAGCTATAGGCTTTCATTTTCTATCTTTCTGTTCTTTTTCACTCTCAACACACGGCAGTTGCTGTCTAGACTAATCAACGTACGTCATGGGAATTTCTCTGTTCGACATATACACTCTGAAATGGTGATCCAGTGGAACTCTCTTGACCTAGCTGCTGCTGCCTAATCTTACAATGTAGCTAGCTGAATTGATAGATCGATTAGAATGCACCTACAAATTAAGGAAGTGACAAGGGTATAACAAGAAGACACTAAAACAATATAGTTCTAAATCTGAAATTTCAGGAAAACATCACGATAGGTCCAGTGATCTTGTGATAACAACAAACACTTTATTTCCTATCAAGAATGGCAGACTACAGTGGCAAACCCCTCTTAAGACGCAATTGAGTATTCTTATGTACCTGTCCCAAAGGGTAACTTGAAAATTCTTTCCCAGCTTGAAAACTTTCAGTGTCCAAAATGATGGCCTTAGTTTAGTAGTTGTCAACATGTGCCCTATTATTTTCATTTTTGGCTGCCACGCTCACCATACGGGGACTCTTAAAAAAGAGCTTATTTGAGGATAATTAAGCATAGTCTTAAAAAAAGAGTTGTTAATAATCAATTCCTTTAGCATTGTCTCAAAATAAAAGAGATGGAGACTCTGAAGATAAAGAAAACATATATTAACATTCAGTCCCCGCAAATTTTTACAAATTTGTGTTCTAAAAATAAAATATAGCGCAAATTTTCGTCTTTATTTCAGTCCCCGCAAACAGTAAAGACACTTATTCATGTATTAACATCAGTTCAAGTAGATTTTTAGTCTAGAAAACAAGGACACACAAATTGACATCCTGGATTTATACAAGAAGCGAGAGGCCTACGTCGTAGAAAATCTCTACACCTACGCTCTATATTGACGAGGGTCAAGACAGAGCCCTACATGTCTTACTCAAAATTGAAGATATTAAATCCCCTTATCTTCCTCATGAGTCACGTTACTTTCTCAAGACTGCATAGATATTGAATGTTAGCAGTCAATCCTTTGGGACAGGTACATAAGAATACTCAATTGCTTCTTAAGAGGGGTTTACCACTGTAGTCTGCCATTCTTGATAGGAAATAAAGTGTTTGTTGTTATCACAAGAACTGGACCTATCGTGATGTTTTCCTGAAATTTCAGTAACTATATTGTTTTAGTGTCTTCTTGTTATACCCTTGTCGCTTCCTTAATTTGTAGGTGCATTCTGATCGATCTATCAATTCAGCTAGCTACATTGTAAGATTAGGCAGCAGCAGCAGCATTCTTCTCGATTCAGAATATGTGGCTCATGTCTCTGACTTTTGGCACAGCTAGGCTCATATTGCCTGACTCTTCTAATTGATCCTCATTTGCGGGCACTGTAGGGCACAAAGCTCCAGGTGAGTTAGCTTCCTAATCGATTGGTTTTTGTTTTATTAATTCTATTGAAAAATGAGACGTTATGAGCAGCATAAATCATTATTTCAGATGGTGTGCATTTTCTAGGCATTTATTGCAGAATTTAATTTAAGATCAATAACATGGCAATATTACATCGAAAATGATGATTAAAGAATTTCAATTATATTTGGCCATGGATGTTATCAATGGTGAAACATTACTTGAATTAACAGTAATGCATGGCCATTCTTCAAAAGATAACAGCATGATCAGAATCTATTTCAGAGAGGGCCCACACAATGAAAGTTAGTGAAAAATGTGATGTCTATAGTTTTGGAGTGATAACTTCGGAAATAACGATGGGAAGGCAACCGCGAGATTTCATGTCATCTTTGTTGTCCTTAGCATCCTCCTCTTCATCATCATTGCCATTTAGTCAGCATGCAATCTGTTGAGTGTGGAGACAAATTCACACAATTATAGCTTCGATGAGATGTAAACAAGGCTTGAAGAAAGGCTAGAAATTAATGAGTCAACAATGGGCTGAAATCATGGCTGCAAATCAAGGGGTGATTTGTGTGATTTGTTGGGCTGAATTCATGCTGCAAATCAAAGAAAGATTTGTGGGTGAAAATGGGATGCATATGTCCTGATCATTTTCAACTATAAATAGAGGTCATGCGGAGTAGTTAGAGTAAGCAGTAAGAGAGGGAGAAAGAAGCTGCTTGGGCAGCAGCTGCAGTGAGAGAGAGATGTGAGGAAAATCACTTGAGAGTAGGAGTAGAGTTGATGGTTTTCCTCAAACTCTTTTGTTCTAGATTTGAGTATTTCTCTTCATATAATAATATTCGTTGTTTCTTGGATGTAGACAAGTTACAGAAACCACGTTAAAATATTGCGTTCAGTCTCTGGTCGAAGATCAAACAATCCTAACAATTGATGCTAAAGCTTTGGTTGAAGAAAACATGTGTTTTATTTTTGCCTAGAAATGAAAGTTGTACATAATATTTTCTGGACGTACCACTTCAAAGAGAATGTCGAGACAAACACAACGGTGAAACCTGAGCGCACAACGGAGGTCGAGCAGTAACCCATGCGCCAACACATGTCCGTGAGGAGCCTGCCCACACGCACCAACGTGCCACATGCCCGTCCACATCTCGTCTTCACCCAAAAACAGCAACCCAACCCGAAACCAGTGACCTAACCAATATTGGCTGACCCGAAAACAGGAGATGACATCCTCAATGATGTTAGAATGACATCATCAAGCTAGTCAGCAGTCACGTCACCAATGTGGGGGCTACACTAGCCACTTCAACAAGCCTCGAGTCAAGTCAAGCCGAGCAGAGGTGGGATAAGCCTATCCGAGATGGAGCCAAGTTGAGTAGAGAGTTGAAGGTAGCACTCCTACGAGGGTGATCCTAAGATGGCTAAATAACCTAAGATGTTCATATCATTTGTGATGGAGTAAGAAAGGAAGCGAAACACAGCTAGCAAGTTGAAATTATATGTGGTATTTTTTACTGATATGGTATTGTTCAAGTATATGAAACGTCAGTATGGTGAAATTCTATTCAAGGAGATTGAGTTTTAAGCTTCCCTTCTTTCCTTCAAATTAAACACATGCTTTAACTAATCTCTCAGAAATAGCTCTGAAACCATGCTAGAAAGAGTTAAGGTAAAGAGGGAGGAAGGGGAGCACGGTAGAAGACAACTCCCCTTCATATTTTCTCTCTCATAAGAGAGGAAGCTCCCATGAAACATAGATTACAACAAAGGTCAAGAGCCTCGGTGTTCTTGAAAGGTCTCCTTGAATCATCAGTTGCCGAACAAACAAAGGCTCTGTGTGGCCAAGCAGAGAGGCACTGCAGTAATCTTGGTGAATCTCAGGAGTTTTTTTAAATAAAAAATAACAGCAACTCTATGAGACTGATGACTCCAATATCATGAGTTTAAACAGAACATATACGGGGTGATAGCTCACTGAAGGAAAGTCTTGGCTATTTTTGGCTCACATTTTAAGGAAAAAGAACATAGGATATTACTATTTATTTTGGATCATATATTTTATGGAACTGATATTAACTAAAATGTTGTATCTATCAAAAAACAAAAATATTGTAATAAACAAAAGAAAACTAAGGCAATAACCGAAATCGCCATAAAGCATTAGCAGTGAAAAGAATTAAACAGGATAAAATAATGGATTTTTTTTTTCTGATTTTAGATTGATTATGAGTACATTTTCGTACTGAGAGAGGTATTTTTGATGGAGGATTGATTTTTTGAACTACGTGGATAGCCTTATAGTGATGTATTTGGATACAATGGATAGATCCAAGCCTGAAAAGAGACCTAATCGTGCTTCTGTGAAGAAAAGCCCCATATCTCAGATCTGACTATTAAATTGAGTTTTTTTTTTTTTTTTTTCAGGAAATTTTATAAGTCAAAGGTCAACTTGTTGAAACTATCCAAAGAACTTCAAATTAAGCTTAAAAGTCGTTATTTTTATATGTTTTTCTATTTTTCTAATTAATTTCAGATGTTTAACTTTATTTTTTTTATTTATGTAATATTTTCCTATTTGAATTAGAATTATTATTATTATAATCTTGTAAAATTAAATAAAGTTTTTCTAAAACTGATAAATTATTCATTAATAAAATTATGAATTATAATTTTTGTGTGATATTTTTCATAATTTTTTTTTATTCTTTGATTTCTATTCCATTAGTTTGACTACTTCTCATTTTTCTAGGATGTATTATCTTTTATTTTTCAATGTTTGATTTTCAACGTTAAACATATATTACTCAAAACTAGGTCAATAAAATATATTTTCCAATCAATTTTTGAATAGTATTAATTTTAAAAAAATATATCTTTTTTATTCTTTGATTTCTGTTCCATTAGCTTGACTACTTTGTCATTTTTCTAGAATGCATTATCTTTTATTTTTCAATGTTATTTTTCAAGGTGAAACAGACACTCAAAACTAAAACTAAATCAATATAATATATTTTCCAATCAACCTTTTGAATAGTAACAATTTAAAAAATATATCTTAATCTCATAATGAAATTAACTTGTAAAATTCACCAAATACTACCACAACAACCACCGTCCCACAACCATCGCCACCTTCATCATTATCACCCCACCACCACTATCCTCCACTACAACCATTATTTTATCATCTTTCTGTAATAACCTTCTACCATTACCTCCAACCGCTTCATCACCCTCGTCTTTTTATTACCAATATAATTATTATTTTATTATCATCTCACCATAACATTTATTTCTTTAGCATCTCACTATATATAACCTCTTGAGATCATTATTACTATAACAACAACCAATGTCAATTTATTATCATTATTAAAGAACCATTGATGAAAAAATAATATATATTACAAGAAAATGTTTTTCTTATCCAAACAATGAAAAATAACTCATTTTTCTTCAAAAATTCTTTTTTCCAAGAACAAACGAGCCCTTAATTTCATCTATGATTACTTCCTTTAGCATGAATCGAAATTGTTTTGGAAAATAAAATTAAAAGCAATAAAAGATTAATTAAATCTCAAACATGCAAAACTCATATCTGCACCCAACAATCAATACCACGTCATTTTTCAAAGTTCAATTTTGTGGGGATAGAATTAGAGAGGTGCGTGGTCCATTACATTCCATTACCAAAATAAAGATTGAAACAGAAGGTGCAAAGCAAGAAAGTTGCAGCGAAGCCACCCTTTTCCGGCGGTATACATTTTGAATTTGGTTTCTTCATACGGCCTTCAAACCTGAGAATATTATTTGCTAATGTGAAGCGAGAAAAAAAAATTATTGTGACTTTTATATTTCCATATAAAATCATTCCATGAGCTATGTGCCCAGAAGAAGATTTTTACCGTTATGCTCAGCTGAATTTATTTGCCACCGAAAATCCTTACTCTGACTTCTACGTAGTCATCTTGTCGATTAAGGTACGTACCATTGTGATTGAGTTTGGTTCAAATTTAAGGATGGATTGCTAGAAATAATTTATTTGTGAATGTATCACTAGTGAGAATGTGGATGAGTACTTATGCTAAAGATATATCAAGAATGCCTTAAAAAAAAATGTATTTGGTATATTGAGTTTAATGATTTGCAGGGTTTTATATATATATATATATATATATATATGCCAGAATTAATTACTTTTTTTATATTGAATAAATTAGTCAAAAATATTTAACTCCAAAAAAAAAAAAAAAAACCTTGTCAATCATAGAATGTGTACAGTGGGCGACCCTAGCCCCACTACCTTGAATTGTTTATACTTTTCAACTGCTATGTACCAATGGAAGGCAAGTAAAAGCATGCTTTTCCAAAATCATAGCTAGCTTTTCTCAAACGCTGAACAGAAACAAAGTCCTGGCGGCTCCCAAGAAAGAGGATAGTGATAGAAGCTATGTACCAAACGCTAAACAGTAACTTAATTCATGGCAAGGAAAACAAGAAAAGCTGAAAAGTATTGAGAGACACTGTTCATATTGAAAGTATCAGTTTGGTGCTCTCTTTCTATATATATATAACCGGACAGCATCTCCATGTGCAGTCCTGGTATAAGTTTTTTTTACTCATCCTGATTAGAGAAAACAATCAAGACCATGGCATCAATATCCAAATCATCCCAATTTTCCTTCTTCTCCACCATAACTTTCTTGGTTTACAACCTGCTTGCTTGTGCTACCTTCATAACTTCGATTCCTGACAGTACTATTAGCGGTGCAGGATTCAAAGAAGCACAGGCCCTTCAGAAATGGAAAGCCAGTCTTGAAAATGAAAGCCAATCCCTCCTGAGTTCATGGAATGGAGACACCCCTTGCAAATGGGTTGGAGTTGATTGTTACCAAGCTGGTGGCATCGCCAATTTAAGTCTTCAGAATGCAGGTTTGAGAGGTACAATTCATAGTCTTAATTTCTCGTCCTTAACCTCAGTAACAATTCACTCTATGGAACCATTCCTTCACAAATTAGTAACCTTTCCAGGCTCACCATCCTTGACTTGTCTTACAATGATATTTCAGGAAACATTCCATCTGAAATAAGCTTCTTAAAAAGCCTCAGAATATTTTCGCTATCCAATAATGATATGAATGGTTCCTTCCCTCCAGAAATAGGAATGATGAGTTCACTTTCCGAAATAAATTTAGAAAAAAATCATCTAACGGGTTTTCTCCCTCATTCTATAGGAAATATGAGCCACTTATCCAAATTTCTTGTATCTGCTAATAAACTCTTTGGTCCCATACCAGAGGAAGTTGGAACGATGAGATCTCTTGCAGTTCTAGACCTGAACATCAACAGCCTAACCGGTGTTATTCCTAGGTCCATAGGAAACTTAACCAACTTGTTAGAACTTTGCCTTTATGAAAACAAACTCTCTGGCTCCGTTCCTGAGGAAGTAGGGAACATGAGATCTCTCCTTTACTTTTCCTTAAATGATAATAATCTCAATGGCATGATACCATCTTCTATAGGAAACTTGAGATCCCTCACTATTCTTTTTATGAAAGATAATAATCTAACAGGCGTAATACCATCTTCTATAGGAAACTTGACATCTCTCACTGTCCTAGACTTTGGACGTAATAATCTAACCGGTAAAGTCCCTGCTTCATTAGGAAATTTGAGAAACTTATCCCACCTTTACCTTCCATATAACAACCTTTTTGGTTCCTTGCCTCCAGAAATAAATAACCTTACACATTTGGAACATTTGCAAATATATTCTAATAAATTCACTGGACATCTACCCCGAGACATGTGCCTTGGGGGATCCCTTTTGTTTTTTGCTGCCTCGGGCAATTATTTTACTGGACCTATCCCAAAAAGTTTGAGAAATTGCACCAGCTTGTTGAGATTCATGCTTAACAGAAACCAAATTAGTGGAAATATATCTGAAGATTTTGGCATATACCCACATTTATACTACATGGATTTGAGTGATAATGAGCTTTATGGTAAACTTTCATGAAAATGGGAGCAGTTCCATAATCTGACAACTCTAAAAATCTCGAGAAATAAAATCTCTGGTGAAATACCGGCTGAGCTAGGAAAGGCATCTAATCTCAAAGCACTTGATCTCTCTTCAAACCACCTAGTTGGTCAAATTCCAATTGAAGTGGGAAAGTTGAAGTTGCTTGAACTTAAGCTCAGCAATAACCGACTTTTAGGAGATATTTCTTCAGTTATTGAAGTGTTGCCTGATGTTAAAAAACTTGACCTAGCAGCAAACAATTTAAGTGGACCAATTCCCAGACAGATTGGCATGCGCTCTCAATTATTATTCTTGAATCTGAGCAAGAATAGTTTCAAAGGGATTATTCCTGCAGAGATAGGGTATTTGCGCTTTCTTCACAGTCTTGATCTTAGTTGGAATTCTCTGATGGGAGACCTACCACAGGAGCTCGGAAACCTGCAACGGCTAGAGTCCTTGAACATTTCCCACAACATGCTGTCTGGTTTCATTCCAACCACTTTTAGTTCTATGCGAGGCATGACAACCGTGGATGTTTCCAATAATAAGTTAGAGGGTCCGATTCCTGACATCAAAGCCTTCCATGAGGCTCCATTTCAAGCAATTCACAACAATACCAACCTATGTGGCAATGCTACTGGTTTGGAGGTCTGTGAGACACTCCTAGGAAGCAGGACTTTGCATAGAAAGGGAAAAAAAGTTGTCATTTTGATTACACTCCCTCTGTTGGGATTTTTATTTTTTCTTTTCACCTTGATTGGAGGTTTCTTCATTCTCCGGCAGAGAATTAGAAGTAGACGAAAAATGTCAATGGAACGCGGAGATCTGTTCTTGATATGGGGCCATCAAGGTGAAATAAATCATGAGGACATCATTGAGGCAACAGAGGGATTCAACCCCAGCCATTGTATTGGAGCAGGAGGGTTTGCAGCTGTCTACAAAGCTGCCCTGCCAACAGGGCTAGTGGTGGCTGTGAAGAAATTTCACCAATCACCAGATGATGAGATGATAGGTTTGAAAGCTTTTACAAGTGAGATGCATTCCTTATTGGGTATACGCCACCGAAACATCGTGAAGCTGTATGGCTTCTGTTCACATAGAAAACACTCTTTTTTGGTTTATGAATTCCTTGAAAGGGGTAGTTTGAGGACTATTCTAGACAATGAGGAACAAGCAATGGAGATGGATTGGATGTAAAGGATCAATCTTGTGAGAGGAGTGGCCAATGCTTTGTCCTACCTGCACCACAATTGCTCACCTCCGATCGTTCATCGAGATATTTCAAGCAACAATATTCTCTTGGATTCAGAATATGAGGCTCATGTGTCCGACTTTGGCACAGCTAGGCTATTATTGCCTGACTCATCTAATTGGACCTCCCTTGCAGGTACCGCTGGGTACACAGCTCCAGGTTAGTCAGACTTTTCAACATCCCCTTCCTAATCTTTGGTTTATTTCTTAATTCTAATGAATCATTACACGACAACAACCATTAATTATTTCTGTAGGTGTTCATTCCTTATAAGAAATTTTCCTATACAAATAAGCTTCTATTCCTAGGCGGTGTATGTAAGCAAACAATAATTTTAGGAGTCGAGTCCAAGTTTTAATGTACTAGATTTTGTCCAAAACTTATTTTGGTACTAAAAGTAATGCATGATTGTTCGTCTACAGAGTTGGCCTACACAATGGAAGTGAACGAAAAATGTGATGTCTATAGCTTTGGAGTGGTAGCTATGGAAATCATGATGGGAAGGCATCCAGGCGATTTCATTTCATCCTTGTTGTCATCAGCATCCTCATCAACAACAGCGGCAACTTCTCAGAATACGCTCTTCAAGGACATATTAGACCAGCGCCTACCGCCTCCTGAACATCGGCTTGTAGCAGGTGTGGTCTATATTGCAGAACTAGCATTTGCTTGCTTGAATGCTGTTCCCAAATCTAGGCCATCGATGAAACAAGTTGCTTCGGATTTCTTAATTCGATGGCCCCCATTGTCATAGCCATTCTCCATTGTAGAATTGAAAGATGTTTTGGTTCACAGAAATGCCTCAGGCTGACTGTACTATTTATGATCAAGTTTAATTTCCTAGTTAAAATGTATAAACTGTTTTTCAAAATCTTAGCAAATTCTGTCCCGCGCTTCACAGCGGGCAATGTTTGTCGGGAAGTAGTAAATTTTTGGGAGTAAGTAGCAGCATTATTTATAGTGTTGGATTCGGGAAACACCAAAATTTTAATGGAGCTAATATGTTTTCTACCCTACATTTAGATGGACTTCATAGTTTATTGTATAGGCAAGGAAAAATTATTAATTTATGCATCCAATTTTATTATATACTAAATCAAATGGGGGAAGCTGCTCCACTATGGTCAACTAAATTTTTTTAAAAAAAATAAAAAAAATGTTTGGACCCGAAGAAATTTTTTAGGATTGTCATTAAATCTGGCTCAGTAGATCAAACTTATAAGTTCTCAATCCGACTCTTTATTTAATTCAGATTTCAAAATAGACAGCGTAGAAGTTTCTTTGACATGACCCGGTTGATTTGACGGGTTCAAAGATAATCCGAATGACAAAAAAAATATAATTGGATCTTGAAAAGATTTCCGAATGACATATTTTTTTAAAACTACTTTCTACTTAATTATATGATAAAAAAAATATTATCACAAAATTAAATATCAACTTTGTGCTAAGATATTTATTTGAAATCACAATAACTCTTTAGAAAGCAAATGAAAACCAATTATGAAAATTAATTTCTAATCAACTTAAACTAACCAACCAAACATATAAAATCCCGTGTCATAGATTCAATCGTGTTTTATAGATTTATCTTTTTTTAAAATATTTTTTATTTAATTATACGATAATAAAACTAAATACTAGCAAAATTGAGTATTAATACTTATATCAAGATATTTTCTTGAAATTATAATAATCTCGTAAATAAAAAATTAAAATAAATTATAAAGATAAATTTAAAATTTATGATGGATGAATTTAAAAAAAAACTAAGAAAAAAAGGTAGAAAAAAATAAAAGTGAAAAAGAGAGAGAGAGAATAAGATCTTTTAGTGTTTTGAAGTAAAAGGTAATATTCTCATAATCAGACCAGCGTTCTGCCAATTGCGACTTCACTGGCTTAAATTTGTATCTTTGTTATTATCCTATCCTATCCTATCCTTTGGGGGCCCTTGAATCCGCAGTGGCCAATCAAAAGCTTTTTATTATTCCGACTTCTGAATTGACAGGAACTTCAGAAATTCTGCCAATTCTTCATGATTCTTTAAATACAGAAAAATAAAATAGGATAAAAATATTTTTTTCAACAGCCGATCGGATATTTCGATGGCCCCACTGTCAAAGCCATTCTCCTTTGTAGAATTGGAAGATGTTTCGGTTCACAGAAATGCCCCAGGCTGAAAGTGTATAATTTATTATTAATATTATTATTTTCAAATCAAATATATAATAATTAACAAAATTATTAAAATTCAAATAAAAAATTATAATAGTATTTAAAAACTATATTAAAATTAAAGAGTAATAACATTTAATAAAAAAATTTGAAAAAAAAAAAAGCCAACAAAGAACAAGGCCCATCACTTCTCGCAAAAGCATATAGCAGGGCAGACCCTCGTAACTAGTTCTATTTTATTTTGATTTTTTTAAAAAAAATATGAGAAGTTGTTTGTTATAATTTTAAAAATTAAATATATTTTTTAGTGATTTATTTTTTTTTTATTGACGTGGATGTTTAAACCAACTTGCACGCATCTTAACTAATTCAAAAAATCCTAAAATTAACGATCATGTAAAATCTCTATTAATCATTATACGAGCAACTATATAATTTGAATATGATTTCTTCACGATCTTTAATTTGTGTCAAGTGCACTAAAATGATTTGTTGTATTATACGAGCAACTATATAATTTGAATATGATTTCTTCACGATCTTTAATTTGTGTCAAGTGCACTAAAATGATTTGTTGTAAGACCATTAAGAAAATACATATTAAAATGATTTGTTGTTCAAGTATCATGAAAACAATAAATCACTATTAAAAAAAAATCTGGTTCTTTTTGGTGTTGTACGGAAATTAGCCTTCGGTAAGTGTTCATGACTTCATGTGTACATAAGCATTTCATGCTTCACTCTTTTAAGTAATGTGAAATTCCACATTCACGTGTGATAAGCTCCTCATTGGAGTAGGTTAGAGGTTAAAACACGTCTAGTAAGCCCATCTTCGCTAGTTTGTTTTTCGATTTAAAAATATATTAAAATAATATATTTTTTATTTTAAAAAATTATTTTTATATTAACACATAAAAACCAACTAATAACATAAAAAATAATTAAAAATAATAAAATATTAATTCAATCATGACCACAATACCAAATAAACTCTTATAAATATTTAAAAATTTGATATATAGCAATTACGGTTCATAATATTTTTCATTTAAAAACACATTAAAATAAAATATTTTTTTCTTTAAAAAAATATTTTTATATTAGGATATCAAATCAATTTCATAACATTAAAAAAAAATTAATTTTAAAAAAACAGTCAAATATCTAGGAAGAAACATGGTTTGAACGTTCCCATTCACTTCAGGATGCTCTGAACATCTAGAAGGTGGCGGTTGGAGATTGTCACGAAAACAAGAAAAGTTGAAGAGCAAAGTTTTATGTTCATATTTGGAAATAACTAGGAAAGACTCCATGGCTCCCTATGTGACCCTGATATATGGTTTTTGCTCATCCTGATCAAGCAAAACCATAAAGACCATGGCATCTATGTCCAAAAAAACAGTATCCATAGCATCCCAGTATTCCTTGTTCTCCACTGCTCCTTTCTTGGTTTACTTTTTGCTTGGTTTAGCTTGTGTTTTTTCCCCTTCTTCTTTTGCTGAAGCTACTATAGGTCAAGTCACACAAGGATGGAAGGAAGCAGAAGCACTTCTAAAATGGAAAGCAGATCTTGACAATCAAAGCCAGTCTCTCCTGTCCTCATGGGCCGGAGACAACCCCTGCAACTGGGAAGGAATCACTTGCGACAAGACTGGTAACATCACAAAGTTAAGTCTTCAGGATTGTAGTTTGAGAGGTACGCTTCATGGTCTCCAATTCTCATCCTTTCTGAACTTGATCGAGCTTAATCTTCGGAATAACTCACTCTATGGGACCATTCCTTCACATATCAGTAATCTTTCCAAGCTCATTGTCCTTGACTTGTCTCAAAATCAAATTTCTGGAAGCATTCCATCCGAAATAGGTTCATTGACAAGCCTTGAGTTATTTTCTCTGATGAAAAACCTCATCAACGGTTCTATCCCGTCTAATTCTATAGGAAACCTAAGCAACTTAGTGTATCTTTATCTTAATGACAATGACCTTTCTGGTGCCATACCACAAGAAGTTGGAAGAATGAAATCTCTCGTATTGCTTAATTTGTCAAGCAACAACCTAACTGGTGCTATTCCTTCGTCCATTGGAAACTTGAGTAACTTGGTTTATCTTGACCTTTTGAAAAACAAACTCTCTGGTTCAGTCCCTGAGGAAGTAGGAATGCTTGAGAATCTGCGTACACTTCAATTAGGAGGGAATAGTCTTGATGGTACCATCCACACTTCCATAGGAAACATGAGATCTCTCACTGTCCTTGATTTGAGAGAAAATTATCTCACCGGTACAATACCAGCTTCTATGGGAAACTTAACAAGATCTCTTACTTTCATTGACTTGGCATTTAATAACCTGACCGGTACGATCCCTTCATCTTTAGGAAATTTGAGAAGCTTATCCTTTCTTTACCTTCCTTCAAACAATCTTTCAGGTTCTTTTCCTCTAGAGTTGAACAATCTCACACATCTGAAACATTTTTATGTAAATTCTAATAGATTAACTGGACATTTACCAGACGACATATGTCGTGGTGGACTCCTTTCGTTGTTGTGTGTTATGGACAATGACTTCACAGGACCTATCCCAAAAAGCTTGAGAAATTGCACTAGCTTGGTGAGACTCAGAATTGAGAGAAACCAGCTCAGTGGAAATATATCTAATGATTTGGTTGTTTATCCAAATATGACCTACATAAATTTGAGTGATAACGAATTCTATGGTGAACTTTCTTGGAAATGGGAGCAATTTCAGAGTCTGATGACTCTAAGAGTCTCTAACAATAGAATATCTGGTGAAATACCAGCTGAGCTTGGAAAGGCAACTCGACTGCAAGCGATTGATCTCTCTTCAAATCATCTTGTTGGGGAGATTCCTAAGGAACTGGGAAAACTGAAGTTACTTGAACTCACTCTTAACAACAACAATCTTTCAGGTGATGTTACTTCAGTTATCGCAACGATACCTTACATTACAAAGCTTAATTTGGCAGCAAATTATCTGAGTGGATCGATTCCCAAACAACTTGGAGAGCTCTCAAATCTATTATTCTTGAATTTCAGCAAGAATAAATTTACAGGTAATGTTCCTCCCGAGATGGGAAATTTACGGTCTCTTCAAAGTCTTGATCTTAGTTGGAATTATCTCCAGGGATACATTCCACCGCAGCTTGGACAGTTCAAACATCTAGAGACATTGAACATCTCCCACAACATGATGTCTGGCTCTATACCGACCACTTTTGCGGACTTGTTGAGCTTGGTGACTGTGGATATATCCTGCAATGATTTAGAGGGCCCCGTTCCTGATATTAAAGCTTTTAGTGAGGCTCCATACGAGGCAATCAGAAACAACAACTTGTGTGGCAGTTCTGCAGGTTTAAAGCCTTGTGCTGCATCTACAGGCAATAAAACTGCTTCTAAGAAGGATAGAAAAATGGTTGTCTTATTTGTCTTCCCTCTCTTGGGACTCTTTTTTCTGTGTTTAGCCTTGATTGGAGGTTTCTTAACCCTTCACAAAATTAGAAGCAGGAGGAAAATGTTAAGGGAGGCACGACAGGAAAATCTGTTCTCAATATGGGACTGTTGTGGGGAAATGAATTATGAGAACATCATCGAGGCTACAGAGGAATTCGACTCCAACTATTGTATTGGAGCAGGAGGGTATGGAGCTGTTTACAAAGCTGTGCTGCCAACAGGAATGGTGGTTGCTGTGAAGAAATTCCACCAATCACAAGATGGTGAGATGACTGGTTCGAAAGCTTTCAGAAGTGAGATTCATGTCTTACTAAGTATAAGACACCGTAACATTGTGAAGTTGTATGGTTTCTGTTCACATAGAAAGCACTCGTTTTTGGTTTGCGAGTTCATAGAAAGGGGAAGTTTGAGAATGACTTTGAACAGTGAAGAACGAGCAAGGGAATTGGATTGGATTAAAAGGCTAAATCTTGTGAAAGGAGTGGCCAATGCTTTGTCCTACATGCACCATGATTGCTCACCTCCTATTATTCATCGAGACATTTCGAGCAACAATGTCCTCCTGGATTCAAAATATGAAGCTCGTGTCACTGACTTTGGCACAGCTAAGCTCTTAATGCCTGAAGCGTCCAACTGGACATCAATTGCAGGAACTTATGGATACATAGCTCCAGGTATGCAGTTTGGTTACAGAATCCATTTCCTAATAAGTAAATCTTTCTTACTGTTTCCAATGTAACAAAGCATGACTGAAGACTTTGATTTGCAGAGTTAGCCTTCACAATGAAAGTGGATGAAAAATGTGATGTCTACAGCTTTGGTGTGTTAACATTGGAAATAATCATGGGAAGGCATCCAGGAGATTTCATCTCAGCTTTGCTATCACCATCATCCTCGTCAACATCATTGCCAATGAGTCAGCATACAATCTTGAAGGACGTACTAGACCAGTGTATACCACCTCCTGAACATCGAGTTGCATCAGGTGTGGTCTATATTGCCAGACTAGCATTTGCATGCTTGTGTGCTGATCCACAGTCTCGGCCAACAATGAAACAAGTCGCTTCTGACCTCAGCATTCAATGGCCCCCATTGTCAAAGCCATTCTCCAGGATAGAATTGAAAGACGTTTTGTTACCCAGAAATTCCACAGGCTGAAAATTTAGCCAATCATTTTACTGTCATTCCTGTGTATCATTATCCTTTAGCTTTCCCCCTATCTATGGTCTCCTTCCCAGCCTTGTGATAAGGAATACTGAGTTCAGGTTAATTTTGTACTTTGCTTCGGTTTACTGGACGGCCAACGGGCCTTGTCATCAGAGAATTCTGTAATTTTGAAAGACTTTCACAGCTTTCTGTGATCATACTGAATTATGAGTGCTATATGCTGAATCGAGCTAAGATCAAACCAAAACCCTACAGCAACAAAATAAAAACAGAGCGTCTCTGTACCATAGAAAAACAGAGCATCTCTGTATCTTTCCCTTCCTCGAGGGCTTCGAAAAACGTAATCGTGCTCCACTGAAATGAAGCCATTGGTATCCTTCCAGGATCAAGAAACTCCAAAATTAAAGAATATTCCATAACCTTCACGAATATTAGAAAATATGATTTCATACACCTTGTCCTAGCCCTCAAGCAAACTCCAACAAAACTTTACAAAAACCCTAATCCAATACTCCTCCCTCACCCATTCTATAACTTGAACAACGATGCACTGTCTCATTTTAGACAATAAACCCAAGTCAAGTCTCTTCTTTAAACTCATCAAAAAGAAGATAAAAACCGAAAACATCCCAGTGTTAAGCTCAGCTTAACAAGATTAGAAAGAATAGAAAGAAAAGAGAACAGAAATTGAGAAAGAACAGATTCAAGAGAGAGCAGAGGAGAATGAGCACAGAAATGAGATTGATCTTCTGTATTTTCTTCCTTTCAACACGTTTCCATACACCTGTTTATATACAATGGTTTTCTCTCCAATTACAACTGATTTAAACCTTTATTAGACAGCTAACTACTAACTACCTCCTAACTAATAGTCAAGCTCTTCACGTTTTCCACATTCAGCACATGCTGCAATTCTTTGCTTGAAGGCTAACAATTCTGTTCTGTACTGGAAACAGTACTGGAGGCTTGCATTCTTTATTTGTAAGCTAGTAACCTTAATTCCATGGTAACTTGAATCGTAACACCCAGTTAGTGAAGTGCTTGTGGTTTCAAAACTAAAGTCTAATTTTGGACAACTTGAAGCAAAACACAAAGCAAAAGTTATGCGACTTGTGTTTTTTTGTGAATTAAAAGGTTTTTGGCTTTGTAAAGAAACTTCTCAGGATGAAGAGGGATTGGAAAGATCAAATCAGAACATTGTCAAACTTCTCAGGATGAAGAGGGATTGGAAAGATCAAATCAGAACATTGTCTATTGTCTGCAAAACAATGATATTGGATAAGGATCCTAAAGATCCAAGTGATATGGTTAAAGTTGAGACAATTTGGATGGCGAGAGAGGAGGGAGAGAGGCGATTTGGATTTCAAAACTAAATTTTATGCACAATGCATGCTAAACAAGTTAAATATAAAGGTAATTTTAAAATAAAACAACACCAAAATAAAAGATTGGAGTCCTGTCTTATGTCTTTATATTTCTTATGAAAAAAAAAGAGCAGAAAATCCATCCCTGTTACTGAACCAATGCAGCTTTAAGAGCCTCATGTCTCTAGAAATAATTCTACGCACTTGTAGCCAGAATTGTCACTATGCTAATCTATTTTTCCGAATTGTGTTTTACAATAGCTAGCAATTCTTACTAAGAGCTTGATCACGAACCATGATTACGGCCACACCACCAGATAATTTAGCATTTCTCTCTGAGAGCTTTTTTGAGGGGGCAGCATTACCTGTTTCAGCAAGATCCTTTCTTATCTGCAGAATTATTGCCTGAATTTCAGCTTTAGTTGATGGGTCAGCAACTATGGTTGTTGAATTACTTGTTATGGTAACTTTTCGAGCAATACTAAGTTGATCCGAGGTTACACTTTCGAGTGTCAACACAAAATCACCCGAGAGAAAATGAGCACCTGATGAGTCTAGTACGGCATGAATTACACAGCATGTTGGAAGCAATGACCTATCTATGAATAGTCATATGAGAACAAAATACAATCTTGGCAAGCATCCAAGTAAACAATTTATCATTTCTAGAGCAAAAAAGTAGTGATAATTTTTTTAATTGAGAGCTAGGTAATCATAAAAGGATTTTACAATCTTAGCTAGAATCCAAGTAAAAAGTTTATTATTTCTAATGGACAAAAAAAAGTAAAGATTTTTATAATTGAGACCCTAGGTAATCATCAAAGGACTTCTTTATTACCATGACAAACTCGCAAGTGCATGAAACATGCATGGGTCATGTCACGACCCGGTTTCCGGATCCATGACCGACATATAGATAAGATTTCCCTTTAAGGTTCTATACTTATGCGAACTCAAACTTACATGCAAACTTATCATTTAAACAGCTCAATCAGAGTTCAACGCAACACTAATAACAAAATTAACTTCATAATATAATTTGATTGTCATAATACAAGAGTTAATACAAATTCATAGTTATGGAGCACTAACTAGATATAAAGGGAAAATATTAATTACAACCAAAAGAGTAGGTTCTGAAGATCCAATAAAAATGACTCGCTAACAAGTTATAAGCTTGAAAAAGATAAATAATAAGAGGGTGGATTCAACAACTCAGTGAGTAAATAACATTTAATTTACATACACGAGATAATACAACAATAAGGAATATATATACAATTATGACTTTAGGTTCTTAGAGGAAGGTTTCTCAAATAGGCCATAACAAGAATATTATAAGGTAAAGCTTGTTAGAAAATCAAAATGCAATGAACATATAACTCCGTATTATAGGATGATCAATCTACACAAGTTGGTGACTCCCTTGACCAACTAGAATTCAGATACGATGTGCAGAAAGACTAACACTACCCTATTAACATGGGTATTCTAATTGTCATACCATAGGTTTATATCATAATCAAACAAATAAATTCATATCTTAAGGCTCAACTCATGACATCAATCAAATGAGAAGCTATCAATTCGAAAGTCAATTCAAAATATATATTGGTTCATATCAAGAATTCAGATTCAACAATTGATCATGATTTATCATAACAAAGATAATAATCAACATATATATTATCAAAAAGCATGATCCAATTCATATTAACAACTCAAATATTTATAATATTTCTCATGCATATGGAAAATTATCCACTCACCTTACTCAAAGCGAACATAACTCGAAAGCAAATACCGAAGGAAATCCTACTGATGTCCTGCAAGTATAATATCAGGATTATCTGAATACAAAGGAGATATATTCAAAAATGACTCGAAAAGAATGTACAACCTATTTAATACACTTAGCTAAAGGTCTATTACATAACCCTATATGTTTTTGAACTAAAATAGTTATGTGATGTTTTGAAAATGAAAGAGAATAAGAAAAGGCAACAAAGCCCTTGGAGGCTTAGAAGTATGTATAAATGAATAAGGGGTATTGTAGTAATTGAACAAAGAGTTGATAAATATAAATATAAAAAAAAAGAGAGAGAGATCTGAATTCTTAGAGAGAAAACCGTGAGAGGGAAAGAAGAAGAGAAAAGAGGAAAAAATAAAGGAAGGAGAAGAGAGTTAGCGAAAATAAGTTTAAAAGGTAAGATTTGAGCTTTGATGTGTATAAATATGTTTTCTTTTAGTTTTAAATTTTTGTTTTGTTGAATATTAGGGTTTTGAAGATTTTTTTTTGGGTTGATTGATGCATTGATTTGAATGTTATGAGTTGATTATTATGGGTAATGAGTTATTTAGTTGATTTTGGAAGATTTTAGGTAAAGATGATGGTTTTAAGTTATGATTTGTTTAAATAATGAAGTTGAGATAGAAATCTTGAAATATCAGTAGGTGATCTGTTGAAATTCTGGGTTTAAGGTTGAAGATAATGAAATTTCAGTTTGGTCCCTTGATTTGTGAAAATTTCAGTTTAGTCCCCAAGCTTTGGAAAAATTACAGATAGGTCCCTGAGGCATAATCCAAGATTCTTGACAGAATTAAAGATTAATTATGGGTAAAATTCCAGTATCGTTGTGAATTTATGAAATTTTTAGTTTGGTCCTTCAATTTGACCCTAAAATTTTGATAAAATTCCAGAATGGTCCCTAAAGTATAATTATAGATTCTGGACAGAATCGAGGATGAATTATGGGTAAAATTCCAGTATAGTCATGAATTTATGACATTTTTAGTTTGGTCATTCAAATTGATAAAATTACAATTTAACCCCTAAAAATATGATAAAAATTTCATATTGGTCCCTTGCTGTAATATTAGCTTTTCCAGATTAGTTTGATGAATAATTGAGGGACCATTCTAGAATTTTTCCCATAATTCAACCTCAATTCTATCCAGAATCTCTAATTATGTTCTAGGGACTATTCTAGAATTTTAACAAATTTTTAGGGTCAAATGGGAGGACCAAACTGAAAGTGTCATAAATTCATAACTATACTGGAATTCTGCCCATAATTCGTCTTTAATTCTGTCCAGAATCTCGGATTATGCTACAGGGACCAATCTGTAATTTTTTTAAAGTTAGGGGACTAAACTGTAATTTTCACAAATTGAGAGACCAAACTGTAATTTTATCATCTTCAACCTCAAACCCAGAATTTCCATAGATCACCTACTGATATATCAAGATTTCTAACTCAAATTCACCATTTAAACAAATCATAACTCAAAATCATCATCTTTACCTAAAATTTTTCAAAATCAACTAAATAACTAATTACCCATAACAACTAACCCATAATATTCAAATCAATTCATCAATCAACCCAAAACGAAATCCTCAAAACCCTAATATTTAACAAAACAGAAATTTAAAGCTAAAAGAAAGCATATTTATGCATATCAAAGCGTAAATCTTACCCTTATACTTATTTTCTCCAACTCTCCTCTCTTTCCTTTATCTTTCCCTCTTTTCTCTTCTTCTTCTTTCCCTTTTCTTCTCTCCTGCCATCACTCACCCTAAATTTTCAGATCCCTCTTTCCTTTTTTTTTTCTATTTATATTTATCAAGTTTTATTCAATTACTATAATACCCCTTATTCATTTATACCTATTTGTAAGCCTCCAAGAGCTTTGTTGCCTTCTCCTACTCTCATTTATTTTCGAACATCACAGATCACACACGCACACATACAAGAAGAGCAACCAGTGGAATACAGGCATGCACAAATAGGAAGGCTCGTGAAGGCAACACAAACCCAACTTGCCAAGGAATTAAGATAGATGGTTCAATAACCTATATCTCAATATATTTAAATATAGTACAACTAAGAATAACCAATTAAGTCGGAAAGAAAGAGGCCAGTTCACCTGTCATAAGAGCAATGTCTTGCAACAATATTGCTTTCTTTCGATCTCCAAATCCAGGGCATTTGACAACAGCAACGTTGAGCAAACCTCGCATTGTGTTCACCTCTAGTGTTTCCAAAACCTGCTTTGGGATATCCTTAGCAATGATTAACAGTGGGACACTTAGCTGCATAGTCTTTTCCTATACAGGAACAATTTCTTGGACATTTGCAATCTTCTGATCCGTTACAAAGGACTTTGGCCTTGTCAAACTCCACCAAAGATTTTTCCTGGGTTGTGATGAATTGGGGCGGCATATAACCCTTGTCAATCAGCAGAGAGAGAGCACCAAACTTAAATCATAATGAAAAAAATATATATCCATGCATCAATAACAGAAAAGGTTGAAAAATTTATACATGCATGGGAGCCAGAGGGTTTACACAGTATTGCTACCCGGTTACTACCCTGCCAAATATGAAAAGCACAAGCTCGGTCATCCTAAATATTTACAGATAGATGGATGGTTTATCCATTCCAACTATGACTGACAAAGATATGACATCAAAACTTCTACCATAGACTTTGGCATTATGCCATTTTTTCAGTGATTTATCAGACACATTTTTCAAACCATATTAAAAACTAGAATCAGCTTAATCACCTTCATTCCTTCTATTATCATAGACGTATCTGAGGTCGAAGATGATTCAAGAGAGATTACTCCATCAGAGCCAACATTCTCTATAGTTTCAGCAATTAAGTTTCCAACGTATTCATCATTTCCAGCAGAAATTGAAGCAACCGCTGCAAGGAGAAGAAATTCTAAATTTTAGTTTCCAGGCCAAAATGAAGGTTTTGAACAAAATCTAAACAAGGAAGCCGGAGAGACCTTTTATATCATCCCTGCCTTTTACTGGAAAGCTATTCTTTTTCAATACCTTGACCAAATCTTTGACAGGCACATCCATTCCTTTCTTTACAGAAACAGTGTTAGCCCCAAAAGCAACTGCCAACATTGCTGTTTCGATCATTTCACAAGCCAAGATAATAGCAGTAGTAGTGTCATCTCCAGCCAAATCATTCATTTTACTAGCAACAGCAACAAGTCACTTCAATATCACATATTAAATCATCAGCCAACATCAAATAACACATCAACAAAATATTAAGGAGAGGATAATGTAGCAACCATGAATGACCTCTTGGATTAACATTGCTCCAGCATTCTCATTGAATCCAGAAGCTCGATAGCTTGAGCTATTGCAACACCATCATTACTTGTTTTAGTGTATTAGACTCCGAAAGGACAACACTATGCCCTGCGTAAACACATATCACTGGCTTAGAAACATCACTGTCAAAAAAGACTGAGAAATTACACAAGAAATGAGAAAACTAGTAGTCACGATCCTATTCTTTGAACAGAACAAGATGTAAATTTTAAGAGAAAAATGAAGATAGAAGAAAAAGAAAGAGAGAGAAAGAAGTAAATCCCAGGTTGCCTTTAGGTCCTGAAGTGAGAGAAACAGCAACAGTAAGCTTATCAATTCCTCCCTGCAAGGCTTCTCTGCATTCTTTACCAAAAGATATCTTCTTCGGACCTGCTCTAACCACTAATTTCTTCACTGTCTGATGGTTTCTACATAGCCCACTTTCCCTTGTGTTCCCACCAAAGCACTGCAACAATATTCCATGTTTATACATCAAAATCAAAACATTCACACACCACATGTTTATGAAAATCAGACACAAACACACACAGAGAGACAAAGAGATAGAGATAGAGACAGGGGGAGGGGGAGGGGGAGGGGGATGGGGGCGAAAACTTGCAGAGAAGAGGGGTTGTTGAGGAAAGGCAAGGGGTTTGGAGATGGAGAGAAGGGGAGACATTTTTCTGGTTATTCGTTTGTTGGGCAAAGTCCAGGCTTGGAGACTTTAGAGCGGGTTATAAAGAGCGATTGTTTTTGGGTTTGAAAAGCTTTTTTTATTATTATTATTATTTGAATTTTTTTATATTTATTTCAAATTAATTTTTTTTATTGTTTTTAAATTATTTTAGTGTGATGCTATTAAAAATAAATTTTAAAAAATAAAAAAAAAATTAAAATACTTTTAAAAAAATTAATATTATAATATTAAAATAACTTTTAAAAAACAACATCAAAAAATTTAACTATGTAGATTTTCAATTTGGATGATACATCGTGGTAGCCGTTTTAGACAAGCTACTAGTTTATTTTTATATAATAATTTAACCTATTTAGTTTTACAGTTAAAAATATTTTTATATGAAAAAATATTTTTAAAAAATTGTTTTTATTGATAATTTTAAATTATTTTAATTTTTAAACAACTATTATTATAATAATAAACCAACTATTCAACTAATATGCTACTATCTAGTTGTTCAATTGTGCTCTTTTACATATGAGGCCCAAATTTATTCTGGCCCAAGATATCTAATATTTCAAGCTCAGAGAATGATGAGGAAAAATCAAGAATTGTACGAGTGAATTCACACATAATGATTGTTCTTGGTCAAGGGATGGGATAATAAAACTTACAAAATCATATTTATTTTTTTATCTTTCATGATATACTTCTTCTCAAGATTCACAGATCTGACATTGAAATTAAAGTTTATTTACATTGAAATTGGAGAGTAATGGTTTTATTTATTTATTTATTTAATTTTACTCTTGAAATCACCAAAAGAACCAAGACAAAGAAGGCCCACTAAATCATGGGCCGAGAACCAATGTATTGCAATTGCATGTTCTTCAGCCCATAAATTGGAAAATTCTAAATTCAAACCCTTTAATTTTGTATCCCTCAGAACTATTTTATCGAGTAATATCAATCGGTTGGTCTTGTTTAGAATTCTTTAATTGTTTTGCTAATAATTGATATTTTAAAAAAAACTCATGCAATATTAATATTATAGTTATATTCATTTTATACTTAAACACAAAGTTATTAAATTTAGTGTTGTCTATAATTCAATTTCAAAATCTAGATTATAAATTAGACGGATTAACTCGAGTTCATCAGATTAATCAAAACTATGTCATTTTAATAATCTTTTAAAAAAAATAAGAATTTTTTTTTTATAACTATTTAAAAAAAAACTCATGCAACATTAATATTATAGCATTATTTGTTATATTTATTCTATACTTAAACACAAAGTTATTAAATGAACTGTTGTCTATAATTCAATTTCAAAATCTAAATTATAAATTTGACGGATTCATTATAGTTGATTAGGTTAGTTAAAACTATATTGTTTTAATAATTTTTAAAAAATTTAAGAAATTATCTTTTTATAATTATTTAAAAAAAAATCATGCAACATTAATATTATAGCATTATTTTTTATATTTATTTTATACTTAAACAAAAAGTTATTAAGTGTTTAACATTGTGTTTCGGAAGCGCTTTTAAAAAAAATTAAAATTTTTTCTTTAAATTAATATGTTTTTTATGCTTTCAGATTATTTTGATGCGTTGATGTCAAAAATAATTTTTTAAAAATAAAAAAAATATTTTTTATATGTTTTAAAATGAAAAATATTTTAAAAAATAATCGTTATCACACTCCGAACATCATTTAAAAATCTCATATTGTCTATAATCTAGTTTCAAAATCTATATTATAAATTAAACAGATTAACTGAAGTTAATCAGATTAATCAAAATTAAGTAGTTTTAATAATAATTTTTAAAAAATAAAATAATTTTTTTTTATAAATCGAGTTGGTTAGGTTAATCAAAACTATGTTGTTTTAATAATTTTTTTAAAAAAAATTAAGAAATTATCTTTTTATAAAAAAAATCTTGTAACAGATTTTAATAGGATAATAGATTGAATCACCACGTCAAAAGTCACCTCCGATTTGCGTTTTTTTTAACACTACATCCAGGCCAAGGAATAGGCTGGCTGGCTTTCGAGTCAACTCGAGCGTTGACCAGAGTAGCTCATGCATGTAACTATTAGCCAGTAGCTAGAATAGGATGCGGTTCTTCTCATCTTCAGCATGTACAGATTGCACCCAGAACCAACAAAATTCCAACAAATATAAGCAATAGATTAGTGCAAGAATGGGCAAATTCGATGCACCAAACAGGAGAATCAAACGGCTAATCTGATCACAGATCATCATGTAGCACTGTCGGCTAGAAGCCTCATACCATACATACTAGTATATTACTCTGTGTTCGGGTGGTGGCCCTCAACAGTTGGCCTCACAGCTCCATGCTGACCTTGTCTAGAGCACCATTTTTGTCTCTGTAGTTTCTCTCTGATTTCCTGTCGTACATATCTCCCCGTGTAACTCCTTTTTTTATCCATAAACTAAAGAATCTGTGTGCTTTAAGCCTATACCACCATACATATATACAATCTGTGCATGCTCCATTAATTTTCTTAAGTTTATACTCAGGAAGGATAGTGAAATTTATTACAAGTTGAAGACCAAGAAAATTATAATCATGAAAAAACTCTCAAAATATTTAAGTTTATTTTCCCAATAAAGTCCAGCATAAAAAAGATTGAATTTAATAGGTTTAGGTATCATCTCATATTCATGTCCTGCAAAAAGAGAAGTTTTTTTTATTTATGAATAGATTAATCCAATACGATCCGCCTAAAACATAATTATGTGATTCAAATTTTATGGGGGAAAATGTTTGAAACGCGTCTAAAATGTAGAAATCCATATTAAAATACTATCCCAACGGTTAAAACTCGAGGGGAAAAAACGAAGAGAGGGGGGGGACAAGTCTCTTCTTTTAGTCATCTTTCTTGCCATTACCTTCTTCAAAAGTAGGGAGAAATCGTGTTAATTAATAGTGTTAGTGGTGGGCAGTACTCTCCAAATTAAAAATCAGAAGCTTAAGCCTTGAGATTATTCTCCTTTATCCAAAAGTAACACACCATGATACCCACCGAACCAAATAAATAGCTACGTTTCAAAACTCAAGCACAAACCATATTTAACTAACCAAATGATTAAAGCCCTAAACATATAATTAAAAAACCAGTCCATTGTCGGATGGTGAAAAGCCCATAAAGAATGTCAAACCGTAAATCACGATTAATAAATAATCAAAAACATCATTAACACTAATCATAAACTATAGGTTTGTTTAATGTAATCACCCGACAACTCTACGTGGTAGCAGTGTCTCTCTCTCCTCAATATTTTTGCCCTATTCATCCTCCTTCCTTTCTTCCTCACCTACCACTTGATTTGGCGTTGTCCCTACACTCTCTGGTGACAAATATCAGCTGCTGATTCGTTTGAGCAAATCTTTTTGGCCTATTAAGTCTTGGAACATGAACATTAGCGTCGGTGATCTACGAGGAAATGACAATGAAAGTGAGAGCTTCCTTTGATGCTAAAATCGGCGACTTGATTTAATCTGTTGACAAGAGAATAATTCTGGGACCCAAGAGGAGAGAAGCCCGTGCGGGAGAAGATATAATTGAAAATGTACATAGCTAGCAAGCTTGCTAGCTAGCTAAAATGTGGAAGAAACAAACAAAGGGAAGGACCAGCCATGAATTGTGGGCTTTAATTATAAAGTATAGATTTGCCACTATTTTACGTCAGTAGAGAAAGGGGGCGCAACCACTGCATAATTTAGCTAGATTATAGGGGAGAATGATCAAGGTTGATTGATTGTTCTAAGTTTATTATCCATTGAATTGTTTCCATTGTGTCTTTAACTTGATAACAATGTTTCTTTAGTGTTTGTTAGCATGGGATTTTAGTGTTTTCTAACATCATAACCCATGACAAAGTACTATATAAAATAAAATAAAAACAAAACTTGTTGCAATCAACATGTTGTTTCAGCAGTTTTTTCTTGTTTGTCTTGAAAAATGTAGTAAATTAGAAGAGAGTTTTCTGATCATGATTCTTCACCACGAGTGATCTTGCAGTGATGTATAGAATTTGGAGACACAACACCACTTGACATCCTTGCATAAAACGACTATTTTCTCAAGATTTTTTTTTAATTTTTTTCTATTTCTAATTGTGTGTTATTCTTGGCTCTAAAAATCTTAAAATCTTAAATAATATATACATTTATATTATATAGTATTTGGTTACCATCTCAAGATAAAAAAAATATTTTTATTAAAAAAACAGAGATACATATAATACGTAACTCTCACATCAGATTTTGTTCACACTATCTTGGCGAATAATCTAGAATTCCTTCATCTCATTGAAGTATAACCTAGCTAAACCTTCTGTACATAAAAGGAAATCCAAGAACGAGAGAAGTACATTTTCAAATTAGAAAGATAATCCGTCTCCTTCCATTTTTTAAATCCCAACAAAAGATGATAAAATCTCCACATGAACATTTCTATACTTGGATTAGAGCTTGTGCTACTTGTGAGTTCAAATTGTGCACGAGAGTGGTAGAAGTTAAGGGAAAGGAAAGGTCGTGTTGCCTCAATTATTATTATTATTTTAAAATAAATCAAAAGAGAGGCACCACCCCCATTTCTTGTTTTAGAAATAGCTTGCTAGGAGAGAATTACCAAATTAAATGGCATATTCAACATTCAACTAGGTTGATGGCTACCTTCTCATCTCAATTTGTAACTTAACGTATCCTCTACTGCACTCAATTAATTTGATCCACTAAATACATAAAGCAACCTACCTTGTACTAACACAAATTTTGGACTATGATAAAATGGCATGCGTGCTTCTTAGGGGACCTCAAGAAACCCCATGCTCCGAAAGGGATATCATAAGCCTTTCAGTCCACTCTCATTCTTTTACTTAAATTTGTCGGATCTATGACTCTTGAAATATTGCTCTGCAACGTGTAAATCTTATTAAAT
>Ga0325410_1000257_pt1 | contig 52705 bp, 19 predicted proteins | sample PopdelMetagenome_16_FD_206182 | JGI IMG/M metagenome (GOLD analysis project Ga0325410, IMG submission 206182) | Populus deltoides microbial communities from Bellville, Georgia, United States - Xylem-PdIQD-R3 | ecosystem: Host-associated > Plants > Phyllosphere > Stem > Wood/Secondary xylem...
GTGTGTGTGTGTGTGTGTGTGTGTGTGTGTGTGTGTGTGTGCAGTATTGGGATAACTCTTAAACACTAAGGCAAATCATTGAATCGTAATCTATATATATAATATTTAAATTGTAAGTTTTTTAGAAGTTCTAGAATCATTCTAGGAGTTTTTTTTATCTTAAAATTAAAAAAACATATATATTCTTTTTCATAATACATAAAGCAAGCGTTTCTAAATACTATTTTGAAAGTTAGTTTTTAACCAAAGCAAGTGTTTTTTTTAAGGAAAAAAAACATCCCTTTTAGAATTTCCTCAATAAACAAGTGTTTAATTTTTAATAAATATGAGTTAGTTTCCTTTTTCATAATACACACAATGTAATTAATGTTCTTAATTCATTGAATATAATCTTCTATAACTTCGACATGAAAAATGTATATTTTCAATCAAAATATGAGTTTTTTTGAAACACTATTATAGTTTTCTCAACAAATAGGTGTTTAACAATGAAACTAACTCTTTTTTAACACTTATTTTATTAGCATGAATAGTTTGTTCTCGATGTCATGACTCCTATGAAAAAATACTCTTTGCATTTTGAGAGCATTATTTATTGTTCCAGGTTGCTTACTTGTTTGATTAGAAAAGACTTCTACATGCACGTAATGTAAGCTGAAGTTTTTGGTTATGAAAGAAAAGATCATAAGGCTTAAAGAGTGTTTCGGGGTTTCAAAAACTAAGGATCACTATCAGCAGTTCGACTTTTTGTGTCATTCCTCTCTTTTTTTACCGCTTTTCTTTTATTCATCATTTTCCTCACTATCAGCAGTTCGACTTTTTCATTGCTTTTCTAGGGCATACTCACTTTATCTTGGTTATCACTCTTTCTTGTGATTTGGGCATGTCCCATAGCATTTGAGTTTCTTGGGCTCCTTTGCCTTTTCAGCCTTTTTATTTTTTTCTCATTTAAATTTTCACTTGCCCCTAGTGTGGGGTGTGATCCTAGTCGAGATTTTTCATGAAAGAAACATTATTCAGGCTCAAAATAAGATCGCAAGGGATATACTCTTTTAGAATGTGAAAGGAACAACAAAGATGGCATTTCCTCATTTCAAGCACAAGCATTTAAGATCAATAAATTTTGACCTCATCCAGTGTGATGATTTGCGATTTTGCAAAGAAATGCATTTCATGAGTCAATGAACAATAATAAGTCCACTACATACCATTATGAATACATTTAAAACACAAGGTTCAAAGGTCATGGTGTGAAGGTAAAAGTTTATTTTTTATTCGTGCACTTTGGTTCAGAGTTTAGGCACCTCAATGAAAGAGTTGTTTGATTCATGTGTCATTCTACAAGTAAAATGTCAAAAATATCATTTTAAATAAACATTAAATTATTTTTTAAATCAAAATGTAAGTTCAATTTTTAAAATTCCAATACGGAAACTGATTTTGGTAAAAGAAATGAATTGAGTCTATAAGATCACGCGAGGCTTCAAAAGTGTATTTATGAGTGCTTAGAGGGAATCCCTTTCAGGATATTTTGGTTGTAAATCAAAGGAAGAGACACAATTAAAGGACAAACTCATTATTTCATTGAAATCCTAAAAAGGCAACTAAGACCTTGTACTAGCAAAGTGACACATAAAAGGGTTAAACACTTAGCGATCATTGATTGAAATTTCTAGAATCTTCCAACCATTTCTCTCCTATGAATTCCTCGACAAGGGCACCTTTTTAGTAGTCAATTAAGGTCACACGTGGACCAGTCTTGGCTTAAGGACACTGTAGCTTTGTCTTCAGGACAAGTGACCTCTAGATGTCTTTGTTTTGGTAGCTCTTTCTCCTGCCTTTGTAATCACCTTCAATATTGTGAACCTCAGTTTCTTTCCTTTCTCAAGTGAAACTTTTCTTCTCAGTCGAGTCAGCAATCCTTCCTAAATGGATAGCTTGTTCAATCCTCTCAGCTATAGCAACCAAGTCAGAAAAATATTGTGCAGAGCTTTCAACCAGGTATTCAAAGTACGGGGCCTTGAAAGTGTTGACAAACAAATTGATCATCTCCTTTTCCAATAAGTGAGGATTAACTTGTGCGGCAGTCTCACACCACCTTTGACTGTATTCTCTTATGGACTCCTTATTGTCCTTTTTCATAGCTTGCAAGCTTGACCTATCAGGGCCCACATCCATATTGAATTATATTGCCTAATGAAGGCATTAACTAAATCCATCCACTTTTTTATCTTAGTATTGTCCAACCGCATATACCAAGTAAGGGCAACGTTACTCAAACTATCTTGAAAGAAGTGAATCAACAGTTTCTCGTCATAGACTACCTCTACCATTTTGTTGTAGTATGTCTTGAGATGAGTTACAGGGCATTGAGTTCTTGTATATTTGATGAATTCTGACACCCTAAATTTCTTATGAATGACTACGTTAGGTACCAAACACATCTCGGTAGCTTTTATATGGTCATGTAGGCTAGTTCCCTAGAATGCCCTCAACCTTTGTTCCAGGCCAGCCTATTTGTTCAGGCCATCTTCTTTTACCATCTTGTTCTTTTGAGATTCCTTTATTGTAAGGTCAATGGTAGATGACATTCTTATGGCATATACTGGTTAAGCAAATTGGGAATACATAGCTTGTTGAGACATCTCAGTTGCCCCACTGAGCTTTTTCTTCGTTTTCCATTTGTCTTTTTTTTAGTCGAGTGTTATAAGTGTGTTTCAATGGGGGACCTATATTTCACCTAGAGTGCGGTATTATGACAGTTTATAAGTGTATGTTCAAACATGCATGAAGATGAATGCAACCTATTGAGTATGGTTCCCTTTTTTAGAGGGTGACATAACGATCGCTATTCTTTAGATGTGTTGTCAGATTCAAATTCGATATTCATTGCAATGTCGAGAGGAGATCTGTTAAGCCTTTTATCATCTGAGCTTTTAGCCACATTATTGGTGTCTTTCATTATACATCTAATATCTTTGAGTAGTGGTATCTCACCGAAATCCAGTTTAGAGCAGTCTCCGTTGGTCATTTGCAAGGATTCAGACTCGAGTCCATACTCAACAGTTGTTATCTTAGGCATAACGGCCATTACATCACCCAAAAGTATGTTTAAGCTTATCTCAATGAATCTACGCAGGGATTAACCTGAAGGATAGGTTCTAGTCATTAAATGCATCGGGGTAGTTTTGTTGTCTAGTCTCAAAGGTCTTTCGCATGCTCAGTGATCGTCCTCAAAAGGTTGATATGAGGTTTACAAGCAGCATGAAGATAGAGGCCTTGAGTAATATCAGTTCGGCATATCGACCACTGTCGAGCAAACAATCATGCGAGAATTGGATAGTTTTGCGAGCCTTACCAAAGCTAAAGCCATTGAGGTGTCTTACTCCTCCACTTATCTTAAAGTTGATACCACACGTATTTTTAAAAATGAGATGAATGATGTGTGAAGGCCTTAGATCCATATCCAATATATATGCATGATAAACATGAATAGATATGCATGCTAAAACAATAAAAAGAGCAAAAAATAAAACTTGATAAATACAAACAACACAACAACAAAAACATAGTACGACAAACATTTTTAGCAATAAAAAGACAAAAAACAAAGCTTAGTCTAAAGAAATCCCTAGTGGAGTCGCCATTTTGTCACACCCGGACAACGCGGCGAATTATCACTCGAATTGAAAAAAGAACAGATTTCTGACATCTTGTTCTTCTAGGGGAAAAGATCTTGTTCAAGGAGTCGCCACCTAGTATTATGGTCACTAGGAACCCTAACTGGTCAATAGAGATTCTATGGCACGGGACTGGTTAAGCAAAAAGAAAGATGCTATCACCCCTTAAGCGTCCCACCTAAGGTAGGTTGCACTGCTGGTTTTGTCTAAATTGCTAAAAATTGGTCTTTGTTTTATTTTTCAGGTCATCCTATAATATTCCCGACTCTGGCGTCAATGAATATTCACCTATGAATATTTCCAACTCTAGCATTAGTAAATATTGCGCAATCCACAAAAGTACAATATTCCTGACTCTGACGCCAGTGAATAAATCCGCAAAATTCTGTATTAAAAGAAATAACAACTATTTTTTTGTTTTTCTTTTTTTTTCATTTGCGTAGCCCGGTCTCAAAACTTAAAAAAAAAAATGGTCGGGTCACTGGTCCAAACCAGTGACCTGGCTAGCCACTGTTGGACGCATGCGTGATTGGTTCACGCATGCATGCAATAGCAACTAGTTAATTATTCTAGCGAGGCCACTTACCTGGGTGGGCGGCTGCTGGAGGCATCGCTGTTTGCTGTTATTGCGCTATTTCGAAGACAAAGATGAAGACGATGATGAGGTGGCCGGCTGCTGCTGTTCCCCCCTCTGTTTTTGTTTTTCTTCGTCTTCCCTATTATTTCTTTCTTTTCTTTCTTTCTCTTTTTTTTGGTTCTGTCTTCTGGTTCCCTCTCTCTCAACTAGTCTCGACATTACTGTTGTGGTTGGAAGAAGCTGGTGCTCGGCTGGGACGATGAAGACTCCATTGTTGTCGTTACATGGAAGTGACCACACCTTATTGCTGCTACTGAGGGGTGCTGTTGTCTTGAGTTCAGACTATGGAGAAGGGAGAAGGAGGGTTGCTGGTGCAAGGGCCGGCGAGAAGAGTTTTTACACATTGCTTCAATGGAGGGTGGGACAGTCCACGACTGCCATGCTGATCCTGCTACTGTTGCTCCCAGTGTTGTCATCTTGTTCATGGCCGAAATAGAAGACCACGATAAATTAAAAAATGAAATTAAAAAATTAATAAGAAAAGGTAGCACAAAAAAAACTCGAGTCAGCCTGGGTTTACATGTTAACTCGATTCAACCCGGGTTAGCGACCTGAGTCATGAGATCATGATAAATTAATAGAAATAAAATTAAAAAACAATTATGAAGCCTCACTTTTAACAAATCTAATGTTGAAGGTTGAAATTGAGAAGAAAAAAAAACTAAATCCATGAGACCGATAATAACTCATCAAAAAGAAAATAAAAAGGAATTATGAATCACAATTCTCAAAATAACCTAATAACAAAGGATGAAATTGAAAAAAAAAAACTAAAAAAAAGGGAAGAAGATTGGGTTGTGGAAGGGTAAAATTAAAGAAAAGAAGAACAAAAAGCGAATAATGTGCTGTAGAAGTGGCTACAATGATTTAGCTACACCTTTTAGTGTTTTGTTAACTAACTATATAATTCACGATTCAATGCCAGTCGGATAAAATTTTATTCAACGCAAAAAAAGAATGTGCAAGCCTCTCCAATGCATTTTTTGACAAAAAAATATATTTATAAATAAAAAATTTTACGCATGCATTTAATTTAATAACTTGATACTAATCTATGCTAAAAAGAATACAAAAATCAATTTGTTAAAAATCAAAGATTAAATTGAAAAATTGAGAGATAGAAGTAGAATAAAATATTTGATCTCCTAACATGAGTTATGGACCCAATTGTATTTAATAAATTTATTTTTTAGAATCAATTTTTTATTTAATAAAACAATCATAAAAAAAAGGCATGGATAGGAAAGAGATGGAATAAAAATAAAGAAAAACAATTTAGGGTTTTATAGAAAAATGCCTACTAATATCATAAAAAATCATTACAATCTAATTCATAAACCAAATAAAAATTATATTATATTTTATTAAAAAAATCATAAAATTTTGTTGAATTCATTAATTTTAAATAATTTAAGTTAAAAGTGAATACCTACTAAACCATATATTCCATTAATACAATAAATCAATCTATTTTAAATATTTTATATCTAAATAAAAAAAATAAATCTTAAAAAGAGTTAAGCACCTGGGCCTCACACACCTAGCCAATTGAAAGAGTAGGTTATGCACCTAGTCTTATTCTTTTGTTTTGTCCTAAAAGGCAGACCTTAAATTTTTTTTAAATAAAGACAGACGATCTGTCATCTGTCTATATAATTTCTGATCACTAGAAAGGTGATTAGAAAATTGGACAATGGTTTTTTACTCGAAACTTTATTTTTCAATCTATTTTCACAAAAACAAAACCTAATAAGTATTCTTATAATGTCAATAAATCAATTCAAAACACCCTTAAATTTGTCTAAAAATATAAAATCAAACTAGAAATAAAATCCTCTCTCAATCATGATCTTATTTTTATGAAGGAAAAAACACCTCAATGAAAAAAAAAATTATCAAATAGAAATTGTTAATACCAATAACAACGTTTTTTATGATCAGAATGTAGCTAAATAATGACTTTTTAAGATATTATTATTCCCACTCCATATAATCTCGCTCAACATTAATTATAAATATTATTGATAGGCTACATGATAAATTACCTACATATTTTAAAACAGAGAATCTAATGTGATGAGACAAAAAAAAAATTATGATTCAAGTTCACTACCACCAATTTTATCGTGACATTTAGTAGCTTGTAAGATTTAATTTCACTCTTTTATTTTTATTTTGATTACTAATACAAGAAAGTGTGAATTCCTAAAATCTTTCAAGTGGAGTTTTGGTTCATTAAATGCATTTTTTTCCCCTTCGGAATACTCATAAATATATTTTTCTCTAAAATTTAAATATTTTCGTAACAATTCATATTCATACACCCTTAAAATATTATTATCTTACAATCCTTACTCTTCTTTCATAAGTTACCGGTGTGTTGCTACTTCGTAAGAAAAACTTTCTTTTTGTCTTTATCAAAAATCATACCATATGTTGTTAATTAATTAATTGTAATTCGCATGTCGTAAATTGCAAAAAATAATGTCAAATTCCTTCAATTAAAAAAAAATATTTTTTGTAGAATTTTAGTTTTATATTAATATTCTTATAAGTACTAAGATGAATGTGCACAAAAGATATACACATAAAAAATGGTAAATATAAATTCCAAGAGTTCAAAATTTGTATATTATATTTTTAAATGAAAAATTATAACAAAAGTTAAATGGTATGGAAAAATCATTGTAGATCAAGAGACCTTTTACTGTGAATTATAATAGTAGTTTCACTTTTAATTTCTCATTTTTTTGCGAGACGTTTCTTTGGCTTTCTTTTTCTTTCCTAATGAATGAATGGCGCCCGTGCTATTAAAGAGGTGAGTGTGACGCTTTCCGGTAGCCAAATATGGCCATCCACCGTCTTACTGGATACGCAATCATGCCCCCTTCCACGTGGTATGATACGTGTAGACAAATAATGATTGGATTGCTGCCGGTGATCGATTGTTTGTATTTTTTTTTCTCTCTCCTGACAACTAAAAAACACAATTATCCTTTTTTTTTTGTTATTTATCAAGTCGGACATGTTTGCTATACCCAAGCACCTGGGCCATGCAACCATATCAGACTCGCGCTCCTAGGTCTGACAATCATGTCAATCCCATGCGCTTGGGACAAAAAAAATTAAAAAATTTTAAAAGCACGATTGGATTGCAAAAATAAACATTGCCTCATTCAAATAAGATTTTTTATTGATATGCAATAGAACTTAACAGCAAACTCTTTTTTGTTTGTGCAGCTTATTTTATAAATTTCTTATATTCGAAGAGGAAAGAATGGAAAAAAAAATATTGAGTTCTAAATGATTTATTTCAAGTCTTCAAAAATAAACCTTCTTTTTCTGTATGCATTGTGGATGAAAATATTAATTTTACGTTTCCATCCAAGTGTTGGACAGTTTTTTAAAGTGTTCATTTTTATTTTTTTTAATTTAAGATGTTATTGCATGATTTAATTGTCAAAGTTTGTTACAAGGAGAGTTTATTCTACATTATAACTATTAGTATATACAAAAATTTGAAATATATAATCATAAGAGAACTTTTGAACTTTTAAATTAATATATTATGACGTAGGAAAAGAAAATATTGTATATGTGAAAGACTTATTGTTCTTTTAACTATCTTAATTTGTGTAATTTTATAGATGATTCCTTCACTAAAATTAGAGGTTAATAAAAAAAAAATTGAATGAACTTTAGGGATGCGTGATGCAAACCCGCGTCTGGATTTGGCAACCACACCATACCCAAGCTACTTGGGTCTAACAACCATATTTAGATCTGACATGGTTGTCAGACCCAGACATGTCAGACCCAAGTGTGAGTCTAGCATTGCTGTCAAACTCATGTATCTTGAGTTTGACAAAGAGTTGAGTGAAGGTTTAAAAATTAATTCACATGGTTAGATTTAATAACACTATTAAAACATTTTTTATATTCTTAATTTTTTATATATTTTTTTAAAAAATTTAATATTAATAAGCTGTAGAGTGCCGGAAATATACAAATCTTTCTGAAAGTATGTGAATCTTCCATAATTAAATTAATTCAGCACATAGGAAGCCCAGCAATAAACCCCTGCAAGAGCCGTGGGGCTCTACTAGAAACTTTAGTCAAAGATGGAGATATAGGTATCTTTAGGTAATATAAAGCATATTGAATACATGCATGCACAAGTTGTTGTGCTGTAGTGGTTATCACGTTAGTCTTACACACTAAAGGTCCCCAGTTCGATCCTGGGCAGCAACATGTACTGTTTTTACCCTCTTGATCTCTTATTAAAATAGAGAAATGTTTTTCCTTCTCATGGGAAAAGAATTCTTGCTTATGTTCCTTCTATTTTATTTTTTCCATTTGATTCCATTGTCTTAAAATACTTCTAGAAATCCATGCATATATTTTGGCAGCTATACTTGCCAAAGACATAAATTTTGGTAGAAATCACCAAGCAAAAAAGGAGAATTTTGAAGTGGTTCATGCTTTCTATGAAGCTTTGAAGCTAAGTGACGTTGATACCATTCACTTGTGTTTGTCTGTACTTCGCTTGTATTTGTGTTCTTGGTGCAGGTTAAGGTTTAGAGGTACTAAAAGGTGTAAAAAGAGAAGAATGATAATAATCCTCTTACTAGATGTATTCAAAGGCTAGTTTGATGAGCCACTGAATGCAAAGAGAGTTAAGAGCTAAAGTGTTAAGATTAAATTCCACTTCATTTTAATAAATTGTGCAATTAACCTAGTAAATGTAAAAAATTAATGGAAAAATATTATTTGAAAAACATTTAGTGAAATAGCATAATTTTATATTGACGTGCTTCCAAAGCGTGATATTTACTAAATATCGCGTTTCTGAAGCGTGACAAGGTGAAATTGTGCTATCATTTGGCTCAACTGATCGATCAGTTTATAATGTTAGTGAAACCGGTCAATCGGTTTCGAGAATAGCAAGGAAAATCTCAAAGCTATCAAAATCGGGGGCCCTAGGTGAGATTTTTTATATATAAAAATCTGATAGTCCACATAGCTACACAATGGTTATTATAGGGAAAATAACTTTTGGAAACTTCTATAAAAATTTAAGCGCAATCTGATTGTTAGATCAAAAGTAATGGCTCTTTTGATTTGTTATTCCAGTCTGACACAACCAAATCTCTTCTTGAGCCTAGACTTGTTTCACTGGTTCACAAATACATTTGTTCGGCCATCTACATAATCTGTTTGGGACAAATCCTCATTAGTTATGACAGACCCACACTTAATTATTTAGAATCACTTGTTATCATAAACATTGAAAAACAAAGGACAACTACTATGTGAATAATAACTTTTTGAGATTTTAATTGGAGTCTATTTTTTAGTCTACATGTTGGGCAAGGTGTATTTTTTCACTCATAAAACATACTTGAAAGAAAAGGTTCATAAAATTATGGTTTTTATATGAAACAACCGACCAGTTAATACAACTAGATCCAATTGACTGACTGGTTGAGCCAAATGATTGAACTTTCACCTTGTTGTGCTTCAAAAGCACGACATTTACTAAATATCGCTATTTTGAAGCGTGACAAGGTAAAAGTGTGCTATTTCACCAAATATTTTCTAAATGGTGTTATCCACCAATTTTTTTATATGAGTATTGCAAACATGTCTGGCCCACATTACTGTGAACTTGGCTGTCCTGCCAAATCTACACACTTTAAACTTGACAAACCACTAAGTCCAAGGGTTTTGGGTCTGACAAACATGTCAGACCCACGTCATATGGACTTTGCTGACTTTCAAGTCCACGAACATTGGCAATCAAAACATCCCTAAGAAAACATAAAGCAATCAAAACCCTGATAGATAAGGTATGTATCAAAGAAAAAGAAGCATACCAACTCATGTGCCAGAAAATCCAAAATAGTTGCTTAATCCCATAATAAAAATCATGCATTCTAATCACAAACAAAAACCAAGCAACGTAACACAAAATCAAAATGCATAGGAAACCAACCTGGTCAGTACAAAGACCGTTGACTAACTAAGAACTGCAACAACCACTAGAGCCTAAGCACACCCCAACGCCAAACTGCAAAACAAATAAACATCAGAAATAGCACCAGCAATGTACGAGAACCCAACCAGAACACAAAGATTCTAATACCTAAAAATCCCAAACCACATAGAACAAAACAGACTCACCCAACCCAGACAACCAGACCCCTGAAAAATGCCCCAACAAACAAAATAATTGTTGCCGGTGAAACTATATAAACATTATATAAACCAGTACATAAAAAAAAAAAGCATGACTGCCCCAATCAATCTCAGACGTAAAATTCATCTGCAATCCCTTGAATCTAGCAAAATCCAAAAGAAATAATTTAAAAAAAAACTCAGCATAGTGACAGTGCACTTATACTTGCCTAGAACGAAGAGAAACAGCAAAGAAATCACTACCATCCCATGAAAAATCAACCAAAATCTCATCCAACTAAACTAGACCAACACTCTCTCAAGAACAACCACGTAACCAGGTACATCGCAGGTAAGGCTTCTATCTAACTACCAGCCCCTTCATACTGAACAAATCAAGAGAATGACAGCCCACCAAACATCCCTGACAACAAACAACCAGCAACTCAAAGCACGCCATGCACACCATGAAAAAATGGCAAAAAGCAAATTGCTCACAACTTATCGCGAGAACCAACTAATTCCTCCTCGATAAGCACTACTCTAATTCACAATGAAAACACTCACAATCTAGAGTACATGACTAAGATCTTTTAGTTTTTTTTTTAATGTGAATGCCTTAATTCACATGATGTACTAATGAACAACGTAATATACAACTCGTCCTTTGGAAATACAGTAACTTTTGTGATTTAATGACTAGTGTACCATGATAGTAATATTCTACAATTAGTTTGGTACCATTCTAAAAATCACTTTTATTTTACCAATGGATTATTTCATCGGTATTTAGACGTTAATTTTGTCAAAATTACTTTTTATCGATGAAATCACGAATGTTGTGATAGACATATGATCTATATAATAAAGGGCGATCCAACTCGGGTTAACTTGCAAAACCTATAGCCCGAGTTATAAGACCAGCATAACTTGATAGAAAAGAAATTGAAGAAAACCACAAAGACAATATTTTTCTAAAAAAACATAATATCAAACAATGAAATTGTAAAAGAAAATGACCTAAAAAAATATTGATTCGCTTTAATTTTTTAAACCCATGACCCGAGTCATTAGACTGGAAGCACCATAATTAATAAAAAATAATTATAAAGTCCAATCCCGAACAAATCAAACATTGAAGGATAAAACTGAAAAAAAATCAATTACATAAAATGATCTAAAATAAAAAATATATATAATTAAAAAGGACAACTAAAAATTTTAGATTGAAGGGTTAAATTAAAAAGGAAAAATAACTTTAACAAAATGAAAAAAAATATCAAAAGAATGATGACCATATTGAAAAAAATAATACATCAAAAAAATTGATTATAGAATGCAATTGAAAACCAATAAAACTTTAACAAAAAGGTAAAGAAAAAATTAGAAGTCGAAAGAATAAAGGCCTAATTGAAAAAAAAAATGACAAATTGAAAATAAACAAGATTTTTATAAAAGTGCTAAGAGCAAAAATAAGAAATCAAAGGAATTAGAACTGAAACTGAAATATCAAAAACAAAGAAGGCCAGCGTGTACTTTTTAGGGGAGAAGAGAAAAAAAAAAGAAAAAGAAAAAACGATCACCACAAACCACCTATCCGCCTCCATCACACATTGCACTAGAAGGAAGAGGAAGTGGCAGTGTTTTCAACGACACAACAAAAGAGCAGTTTTGGCGCCACCTATACTGCCTAAAAGGCACAGCCGCCTTATATGCATTAGCACATGGAGAGCACGCGCCCACAATGTTTTGAATTTAAAAATTATTTAATCAACATAAAAGACCAAAATGCCCTCCTTGAATTTGAATGGAAAAAAAAATATATGAAAGGAAAAACATGCCTATGAGCATATTAACTATTGTTTTCTAATGCCAAGGGTAAAATTATCTTTTTATTGTTCTCTAAATAATGAAAAGACTAAGATATTTTTAGTCAATAGTTCTAAATGTTTTTAACATTAAAGGTAAATAAGTCATTTTATTGTTTTAAAAAAAGTGAAAAGATAGATGTACCTCTGAAAACCATTTAACGACTAATAGGCCACTGAAAAAGACTAAATTACCCCTAAAACAAAGACATCCAATTTTTTCATCAAAGAAAAAAATAATAATTTTATTTTAACAATTCATAGTAATTTGTGTCTAATACTACACTGAAAACTCACGCATGTATAATATCATATAAATATATATACATAGTACATTTATTTTTTTAAAATTTAATATAAAATATACATATAATCCTATTGATACAATACACACGTGTATGTGTCTATATATATAGATATTTATTATTTATTTGTTTGGGTATTTATATAGATATCATACTATTTATCATTCAATATAAATTAAAATAGTAATACACATATATATAATGATAAAATTATATATATATAATTCGAGAATCGAGCAGACATGATCAATAGTCAAAAATAGGACAAAGAATGACTCCTAAAGGCTCTTTGAATGGGAGATTGCCTTTCCGCCCCTTTTGCAGTCAACGAACGTAATACCTATAATGAGAAAGAAGAGGGAGTACACCCATTAGCATTCATCCCAGCGAACGTCAGACTTTCCATGAGCCTAGACAGAGGAAGTGAGGCAGGAATGTAATGAGTAACCCGAAGCATCGAGCTCTTTATTTCGGATTTGGAAAAGCCCGGAGCCGGAGTTCAAGAGAAGTGGTCCTTCCACAGTGGAAGGATATTCTAAGCCAACTCGGAAGTAAGAAACAGGAAAGACAGGAAGGGATAGGTATGCCAACCAACCCGCACAGTCGGTTAAGGCAAGGCTGCTAAGAGAGAGCAAAGGGATTTATAGGACTTAGCTACAAGTCCAAAAGCAGCATGAAGGCAAGCAGCAAGGCAAGAAGACAGGTATTAATACGACTAGTCCAAGTCGTATTAATATTATCATTATATATGTGTGTATTACTATTTTAATTTATATTGAATGATAAATAGTATGATATCTATATAAATACCTAAACAAATAAATAATAAATATCTAATTTTTCTCTTAATTGATAATAAATATGATATAGATTTCATAAAAACTCAACCCGTCAATTCTCATTGCTTCCCTATATCCATAGTTTTGAAACCTGGCCCGGCCTGGAGGGTCGACCCAGGTCTAAGCAAAAAACATGCTGAGAATTGGCCCGGTGAGACCCGGTCGACCCAGCCGGCCCGGATAAACCCGCCTGAGACCCGGCCTTATTTTTTATATATATATTCATGACCGAAACGACGTTGTTTTGGCATTTTACAGTTAAAAGGCCAAAACAAGAAGAATTCTCAATTGAAAGAAATGAACGCAATGCAGAAGACCTAATTAATTTCAAACCTAATTCAAGAAATCTTCGAACCCATTTCAGTCGCAAAGAAGAGCAGAGGAGCAAAAGACTCTTTAATCCTTGATCGCTGTTTCAAATCTGAGAATAAGGTTAGATGAGCTGTTGTTACTTGTTTCTTTCTTCTTTCGCTCTCTCTTTTCTATAACAGTGGCATATCCTCTGTTTCAAATTGAAACATCTTTAATCGCTATTTGTTTTGAACTTGCAGGCTTGCAGCTCTTTATTATAATAGTGGCATCGATTCTTCCCTATTATCACACCCACAGGTATGTATCTCACTTTCTCTGTTCTTTTCTTTTCTGCAACTTCAAATGGTCAAAGACCTGAACTTTGCTGTGAATATTGCTCAGACGGCGGTGCATTCTTCTATTTTACTATCGCGGAAAAAATGTGATGAGAAAGCTCTTGACTTGCTATTCTATTTTACTGTGAATTTTGTTTCACTGTTCGTTCGTTCTGCTTTTGCTTCTGCTTCTGCAAATTAGTTAATTTTGCTTCTGCTGGAGTGATTGAATTTTATTTCTCTGTTCGTTTGTTCTGCTTTTTCTTTTATTTTTGCAAATTAGTTAATTTTGCTTTTGCTGGAGTTACTGTTAAACCTAGATTTTTATTTAAGCTGATTGTGTTTAGTTTTTATGGATTGATCTGTTTGTCATCCAATGTTTAATATCATTCAACCTTTAAAAATGAGGATCATTTAACTTTCAGGAATTAGGATCATATACTGGCATTTTAATTGATTTTAATTGACTATTAATTTAACCTTCAGGAATCAGGATCATATTAGTTGACTAATAATCTAACCTTCAGGCTTAATTTAACATTTAGGCTTATCAGGATCATATTAGGTCATCCAGTGTTTGATTTTGTATCGGTGTTTTTTTTATGTAAGTGTTATATTGTAAATTTATAACTAGTTAGGTATTTTATATGGGTGTTTTTTTTAGAGTTGATTCGGATCAATTTATCTGACCCGTGATCCGATCACTAGCTCGATTTGATGGAGTTTCAAAACTATACCTCTGTCTGGCAGATAACAATTGTTTTGGGCCTGTATTTGTGGGCTGAAATAAATAAGGCCCTTCTTGAAAAAGAAAAAAGGTCTGTCACGACCGGTGTAAAAGAGAGAACAACAGATCTCTCCCTTCTCGCGCAGCTGCTCATAAGATCTCCTTCACTACTGTGATGATAACGAAGACAATTCCAAGGAGCTGAAAATCATCATCATCATCATCATCATCAGCTAAGATTAAGAATTATGATAAATCTAAACCGTTCGGTTTCGATTTGGATCGTATTATCGTTATTTCTCTCCCTCTTCCTTTCTAAAGCTGAAGTTATAACCCTAACTCCTGAAACATTCTCTGACAAGGTGGTTCTAATTCTTTCTTTTATTATTAATAATTAAATTGGGTTTATTTATGTGTTTTATTTAAATAATAACAATAATAATTATGTATGTAGGTGAAGGAGAAAGACACGGCATGGTTTGTCAAATTTTGTGTTCCATGGTGTAAGCATTGGTAAGTGATTTTATTTATTGATCCTCTGCTTAATACTATAATTATATTTTAATTTATATTTATTTATTATCAGTAAGAATTTGGGGACCTTGTGGGAAGAGGTTGGGAAGGCAATGGAGGGGGAAGATGAAATAGAGGTTGGAGAAGTGGACTGCGGCGCCAGCAAATCTGTCTGTTCTAAAGCTGATATCCACTCTTACCCTACTTTTAAGCTCTTTTTTGATGGAGAAGAAGTTGCTAAATATCAAGGTTTTACTGCTTCAATTACTTTTCTTTTCATTCTGGGGAATTTATTTAGTAAAGCACGAGACTTTGGAACTTTTCGTTAATTGCTCTACTTTTTTGTTGTGTGCTTCGGTCTTGCTTAATGTGCTTGAATGTGTTGCTTAATGATCTGATAGACTTGACTTGCATGGCATTGCATTGCTGCTATGAATGTGTTGACGAAATGAGTTGTTTCACTGGGTTTGTTATAGGGTAAAGATGCATATATTCAGCGAATGGCTAAATTTTAGTTTTTCAGCTACTTGATCTATTTTCCCATCTGGGTTTTCTTTGAGTTGTGATCGGCGCTTCTTGAGCTATGAAGGCATGTGGTTTTGAGCTCGTTGCTTGTGGCATGATTTGAATTTTTTTCACAATTCTCTCTGGCATTCATTTGCTCCATCCTAATTTTGTGACGGAAGTTTCAATTATGCAACTGCTTTTCACTTTTCAAATGGGGTGATCCAGGTTATGGAAAATTCTGGTGCCTATTTTTAATGATGCAACTGCAAAAGATGAGAGGTGTTTTCTTGGAGCTGTTTATATTTCAGGTGTTGCCTTAGGGTCAGTACTTGTTCCATTAAGCTAGAGAGCAGCTGATATGTTGACACTTAAACAATGAATGATACTCTTATGAGCCTTTTCAAAAGTTAGTTGGATATCTTGCTGATAGAAATATGTATAGATGAGTTTGAGTTCAATGTGAAGTTATTGAAGGAATATTTAGTGAACTATCTCCAAACACAATTTGCAAAGTAATTGTCTGGATGATAGACATTGGTTCAAAGTATTTTCATCACTTATTTGGGTAGACCTCAGTATGTGAATGGAAGAGTGTTTGTGAAAAGGTAAAGAAAAAACAGAGGAAAGAAAATAATGCGATTTGTATTCTCAAATTGATTACTTGGGTAACTTAACTTTGTGTTGAGGAACCCAATTAAAGAAAAGACTATTAAATCTAACAAAGACAGATCTTGCTTAAGAAAAGAAAGAGAATGAAATGATAATGAAAAGAAGATCAACAAGAATGAACGGACTAAGATGCATGATCCCAAAACTAACAAGTCTCCTTTGATTTAGCCAGCAATAATAGTTGTGGTTCAGATGGGCAGGAACATAGAGAACAGTTTATAGTTTTGCATTTAGCTGGTGGTATAAACTGTTCAAATAATGAATGTGTATTTCCTGAGCTTAGTATGCAGTTTAGTATGCCGTGGCTCGTTGTGGTTGCTTGCTATTGTGAAAAATATCATATTGGAGATGCAATGCTCTGGACATAGTTGTGATCTGCCATTTGTATGTGGTATTGTTGAAATCTATTGGGATCTTCCCTAAATATAAAGAAGCTTGTAGCATTAGGTTATTTGTCAGTTTAGCCATGAATGCAAAATCTTGGATTTTGTTTTAAGATTCAACATAGGGGAAGGCTTGACATTTTGTTTCTACTATTTTATGTGTGTTTAGATTCATAGGATAATGGATTGTTTTCAGGAATGATTCAATGAAGTTAAATTCAACTTCTTTATATATCTTTCAGCATGAGAAATCAATAACCATGCTTCTGTTGCATTTGGCATCTTTTTCACCAGCAGTTTTAGTTGGTGCGATGAAATGCTTTTAACCAATGGTTTATAATATTACCACAACTTCAAGATCTAAGTTTTTATGCCTCTTACTGAAATGAACAGGGCCAAGAGATGTTGAATCTCTTAAAGCATTCGTTTTAGATGAAGCAGAAAAGGCAGCAGCTAAAGCACAGCTTGGCTATGATAGAGATTTGTGAGCGTTTGTAAGGTAGACTCCAGAATCACTTAAGTGTGCTCTCAATTTAAGGGGCTTGAATTTTCTGTTTTTCTTTGTTTTTTCTTCCCCTAAATAATCCTCTTGTTAAGGTTACTAGGGAAAACCAATTTAATACCGTTTATTATTCTTTCATTCAAATTTTGCAGGCAAATCTCCTTTTCAATCTTTTCATCTGTTTGTCATAGTCATTTATCCAGAGACGTTGTGGACATCCATTAGGGGCAGTGGAGCCTCACAATGGAATAAATTTGATTTTGCGAACGCCCCAGTTCAGATTACCTTGTGCGTTGTAGCAGATAATAGTTGACAATATGCCCATTTTGGTTGTCATCTTGGAGGTCTTTTAGCTGTGAACAATGGATGGAAACCCAGTCAGGAATATAACAAAAACTTGTAGGCACTGATAATGGATCCATTGCGAAGTTATATCATCCTTACACAGGAATTTCAACGTAAAGTCTTGAACAGTTTAATTATATTAGCGAGTTTAATTGGTAACATACTTAACCTTAACCAGAGGTTCGTTTCTTTCTTTGATTTTTCAAGTTCAATTTTGAGCTCAACATCTAAAAATATTTATTATTATTTTTTAAATACAGCAAGTTGTTGATGTGAAGGATGCACTTTTAACAACAAATTAACTACAGGATACCTTACCGCAGACGGAAAAAACAAAAAAAACATAATTTCAAAATATAATGACAATGCCGCACTAGGTTTTGTCGAGACCAGGGAATCTGGAGTGGATTTTATACCAATAAATTATTTTCAAAAGTATACTCGAATTTTAATAAACACGTAGTTTAAAAGTTTTGCTGAGAATATGAAAATTGAAGAGTAAAATTTATCCAATAGATTAAATACTCGAATTATAATAATCATACTTCTTTTTGCACCCTGAGATAGGTAAAGGAGAGAGAGAAAAGGCCAGGCTGAAAACTGAGAACAGCAACTGCACCCTTGGAATATTCAACAGATAGTTAACACACATATTCATTCGAATTTGGTCATTCATCAGTAAGAAATACAATTTTATCATGTTTGAGCCACATGAGATCCCCTTTTCCATAAAGCATCAAACATTTCGTAGCTATATTAGGTAGAACAAAAGGATCTCTTAGAAAAAGACCTTCACGAATTAATGAAACAGAGAGTTAAGCAACCTTGATATCTTCACATCTGTTCATCAGTAGCTGTAAATGGGACTACTGCACTGGAGTGTCTATCTATGCCACCATCAGAAATATCAACAGTATTTGGGAGTGATGCAGTGGACTGTCCTGTTCGGCCACCATCCGAAACATTGTTGCTGCCTTCTTTCTGCAAAAGTATATGACATGAAAAATTATATGAACTTCCATTTCCTTTTTTAAGCCAAAATTTGTACACTGAAGCAACCATCAAAACACCAAAAAACAACGACCGGTGGGAAATTTGACCAGGAACACACTGCCTTCACCCTCCTATGATGACATAAAAACATCAACTACGTGTATCTGACCCTTTGATGCTCAATTTCATTTTTATATTTCTCATCCATGAAAAAACAATCAACTGAAATACTATTTGAACTCAATATAAATGTGTTCTCTTGCATGCTGCTATACAAGCATCCCATTAATACATTCTTGAAAGCCCTGACCGTGAGTGCTTGAGATTTTCATTGCAGTGCACAAAACATAGCATGAACTAATCTATCCGACATTGCCAAGTATAGAATTCGGTCTAACTTTCTTTAGCTTATGTTTCCATCTGCTTACAAGCTGCTAACAATTTTGGGTAAGGTACCTTAACAAAGTATCAAGTTCTGCCATTATGTCGAGTTCATTTATTATCCCGCATGCTACAAGCTCTAGAGGTCTTTTGACCGTGGTTTTGGGGGGTGTCAAATAAGCTAGCAACCCTATACTTACTGGTTAAACAGAAAGACTAGTAGGGCAACCACATTTGTATCCGACACTAAACAGAGCGCCCATATAGCAGGAAGACACTGAACAAAAATTTGTGAAGTTCAAACTTTAAGGTTCTTACTAGCTTCCACCAATTCACCTTCTTCATTCTCACTCCTTTTAAGTTTGTTGACAGACAGAAAAGAACACTACATATAATATGATATTTATTGATTAATTTAAACAATTTATGAAAGCAAAAACATACCAAAATATCAAAGAAGACATTTACAGAAAGTAGCAGAGAGCCAGACAATTCAAGCAAAAAACAAATTCAGTTAATCAACTCCACCTTAACCATTTTCTCATTTATTCCCCACAACAAATTAAACTAAACTAAACTATTTCTAGAGCATTGGTTTTGATCTGATAACTAAACCCAATCGAACAAAAATCAATTGATACAGATTGTATAGAAAAAGCAAAGGCAAATTAATAATTAAATAACAAAAACAAAATACCTTTTTACTCAACCCTTGAGCAGCCATGAGATCATAAAATTTGCGCATCAGCATTTCCTCCTCTACCTGCAATTCATCAAAATTTAGGATGTCTAGTTTAGAATTTAAAATAAAATATGTGTGTGCGGGCGCGCGCGCGTGTATATGTATGCACACACACACACAAACACGCACATGTATACATATATTTTTTTATAAAAAAAAACCTGGAGCTTGTGCAATTCATGTGACATTGAATTATAAGCGCTTGTTAATAACTCATTCTGCTTCTCTAAATGCCTACACAACACCCACACACAAAAGGAAAAAAAAAAAACAATTACTAATTTCGATAACAATCTACTCCTCATAACATTAAATGAAATGGAGATGCAACTACAATTAAAAATCAAAAATAAAAATAAAACTGAATAGATCTCAATGCTTACTTGAGTATCTCTCCAGTGTATCGAGGATCCATATTTGATTTACCTTATGGAGTCACTGAAAACCCTAGACTAAAAACACCCTGCTCCTCTTTTTTTTTTTTTTCCCCCTTCTTTTCAGGCCACGATTTTGATAAAAACTGTTGTTCACATGCTCTGCCTGCACAAATATATCCAGGAAATTAACTGATTTAACCTTCATGCAATCTCCATATTGCCCCTGCTTTCAATAATTAGTGGATCTTTGTGCGTTGCTCGTTAGGTTTTGAACTTTGACCTCAAAAAAACAGAATGATTATGTAGAATTTTTTTTAATATAATAAGTATCATTTTTCAAAAATAAATTATAAGTTAGTCTCTATAGTTTTTCAAAATACATTGAATAGTCCCTTTATTTTTAAAAAATAATTATTTAAATTCAGTGTTGACTACTTAAATTTAATATTAGTTGATTTCAAAAAATATCTTCTTTTCTTATCAATCTTTTAATAACATCTATATATTTTTTTACCTTTTCTATTTCTTAACAAAAATAAATTAAAAAAGACATGAAATGAATGAAAGTAACTAAATAATTAATATTTGAAACTAGAGAAATTTTTTAATTCGTTTTATAAACAAGTGGGACTAATTTATAATTTACCCATTTTTTGGTTATAGATAAATGAATCATACTTGGGCATAGTTTTATAAAATCTGATCGGGAGTCAACTTGACCTAGGTCGACTTGGAAAACCAAAAAACAAAAACAGCATTATAAAGTTCATACCCAACTTGAAAAAAACAGCCTCGAATGAATTTGTTGTTCACTAATTCAAATCATCAATTTTTCCTCACCAGCACATTTCCTTCATTTTCTAAATATTGCAAATTACACATAGAAACCACTCAACCTAATTATAAACCAAAAACACAAATTTAATTCCATATCCAAAATACAATCCAAACATAAATTCTAAAATATTTAAAACATTCACATTCAAAACAAAGCTTCCACAAACATAAATTCTAAACCAACATCTTCACTTTGGTTGAATAAATGCATTGAGTTCTTCGGTGTCCATAAAAGCAAAATTTGAATCAAAGCAAAGTTTGAATCAAACGTTAATTAACAGCAGGACATTTTTTTATCAATAGATTGCTACTACATTCATATCCCATGCCAAGATTTGAACGAGCATAATTTTAGTAATCAAAAACTAATTCAAACACTCTTAAAAATTCCATGCCCAACAAAAAACTCCCAACAGATCACAACCCTCATTATAGAATAACCCACATTACATATATTCCTCCTCTTCAAGCAATCTTGACCTCAGTAGTCAATTTAGGTGGTAATTTCTCAACAGTAACAGTCAAAACCCCATCTTGACAAACAGCAGAAATAGCATCAGTGTTGGCATTCTCAGGCAAGATAAATCTCCGCATGCAACATCAGCACTAGCAGGGGATTTGAGCAAAAAGGAACAAGTAGGGGATGCCATAGAATAAAATCACTGTATCTAGATCCTAGATTTAACAGAAGAACTCCTAAATTTCTTCAATTGAGTACATAAAAAAACGGAATATAGAGATGTCATGTACCAAATAATATCAACTCATGCATATATATACAATAAAATAAGGATTTAAGCCTTGAACCAAAAAAAAAAAAAAAAAACCCGAAAAATCTGAGTAAAAACTGTGGGTTGAGACCATTGGAGAGAAGGAGAAGAAGGGAGATGTTATCTTGCCTGAGATTGACAAGGTCAGTACTCAGTAGTTGTGGATTAGGAAGGCAGATTGGGTGAAGAGAAGAGGGGAAATTCTCTTCTGCGTGGCTACCTGTTTTGGGAATTAGGGATTTTATTATCCCTGATTCAAAATGGCGCCGTTTATTAAAAAAAAAAAATACCAAGGGTTTTTTGTGAACCCGGATCGGTCCATCAGGTTCCTGGGTCAACCCTCCGGTCCGGGTTTTAAAATACTTGGGTTCTTGTTATCACATATTTGGCATTTTACAAAATAGAAATCAAAACTTGAAACTTCTTTTGGAAAGATGAGGCGGAGCAAAGAGACTGGCAAAAGGCAAAGCCGCCTCTCCTCCCCATCCAGACCCTCCAGATCCGGCCCATCTCCACCCAGGTCACGAAAATCCACGCTTAGCTCCTCCGCCTCTACTGTCGATAACCTTGAAGTGGTGAGTGAACAGCAGTCCCCATTCACTACAGGGTCTGAGCTCTTTGATGAACCAAGGAGTTTCCCTTACAGCGTGAAGCAGCAATGCTGGGAAAAGGCAGAGAAGGTCAAAGGCCGCGACCCAGATCGGTGGCGCCGCGACCCTCTTGGTAATATTGTCTTTAGAAAGCTCGTGGGTTGTCCTGGCTGCCTCTGCCATGATTATGACCACATCGTTCCCTACTCTAAGGGAGGAAAAAGCTCCCTGGAAAATTGTCAGGTTTTGCAGGCAACAGTCAACCGTTCTAAGGGAAACCGGACTGAGCTATCTAGAGCTGAGCTCATTCGAAGAAGTTCCTACTGTCGAGTTTCAGGTCGTGACATGGATTTTGTTGAACTCTCAGCCTATGGCAACGTACGTCGTGAGCAAGAATCTGGTGGTTGTAGAATCCAATGACCACTTAGTTATCACAATTTTATCATTTGTGTAATTTGTCTGCGCTCTGGATTTTCAGATTTTTCATTATTCGAATATCCATTTCAGCATGTACAAAGCTTCTACACGGCTTTCTTTATATAAAATAGTTGCAACACCATAGGCGAAAGAAGATTGATTACATTAACAAAGATTTCTAATACAATCGACTATTATATATTTAATAATGATCATGATCCCCTTTTTTTTTTAGTTATTTTAGAATTTCTTCAGTAGTTTTAATTCGATTTTTTCAATTAGTAATTACAGTATTGTTTTGTTTTAGTTTTTCATCCATAAATCAAATTTCAAGTTATAAACAGCTTTGGAGTTTAGGATTTTCACTATATTATATATTTAAAAATATTTGGTTAATCAAACCTTAATTAAAAAAATAGCTACAATATATATTTTTTTAAATACCTATTTTTAGAATTGCTATCTCAAAAGCTAAAAGCATCACGCTACACGTTCGAACAGTCACCTTTGAGAACATCTATGACCGCTATAAGCTACATCAAAACTATACACTATATCAGCATGTACAAGGTCACCTAGCTAACACAATCTTCTCTCTAATCAATTTCAGCATGTACATGATCAATAAACACAAAGTTCTTTTCATGCTGATTCAAAGTGTAAGCGAGGCCAGCACTGACTAGTGCAAGGGCAGCCAAAACAGCTCGAAATTGATCTGAGGGAATTCCAGCTGTTGCACAGAAGGCAACACTTGCACCTATTAAAAACTTTTGCAGTGTCTGGGATGCATAAGCCCTTTTACACGACGAGCACTTTTGCGTGTGTTGCTCAAATCTATCCAACACCTGCAAGATAAAATAGGTGAAGCAAACAAAAAGTATCGGGAATAAGTTCAATCCTCGCTGCCTGCAGGATTTGATTGATACACACCAGAGCCGCTTAAATTTGGTGGGCTATACTCGTTTCTTTGAAGAAGCCAACCATTTCATGAAAAGTACAACTTGTGATAACATTCCGATACTATATGAAAGTACGAGAAGATTTCATTTTTAGGGGAAGATGATAATAGCTGCAGTAGGAAATTCATTATGATATCGCTGCCATCTCACTAACACCATTACTGTAATTCTGTCAGTTTCAGTGATTACTCCACTTCCATGTGCATTGCTTTTGGAGTACTTTTGTGTGTGTGTGTGTGTGTGTCCAGGATTTGATGGCAAAGATTGTCGGCCAGTGAACCCAAACCACACGGGTTGACCGTTGCCATGTCACCTCAGCCAACTACGAAATGCCAAAACAAAGCGATCTGCTTGAGTGTGTGTGAACATAAGCAGCAGGACCTCCCATGGATTGTGAAAGAAATATCTTCTCTTGCCCTGAAAGACGATCATATCTCCATCTTATACCTTATTTGAAGTCCAATGTTCATGCCATCTTGGAACCACCTGACACAAACTCAATTTGATATTAATGATTTGATCTTGATGAGGATGACACCAATTTAAATCAAATATAGATTTGATTGCCCAGTGGCATTGGCATAGAACATTTCAAGTAGAAAGCAAAACTAGTGCAGTGAAAAAGATGCTCATTCACAGTAAGCAATGATCAAGTATGATAAATTTTGTAGCATATATAGACAATTCATAACTTAAGAATGATCCATCCTATCTTGTTAATATTTTCTCATTCAAGTGGGATGGAGTGAAATCCACCCTACAATGAAAGCCACTGTAATTTTGGGATTTTGAATTCCACTACCAATACATGAAGCCAGCAAAATTGATGGCAATTGACCTCCAAACAAACACCTTTCAAATATTAGAGAGCTTATCTCCTGTTCTCTAGTCTCAAACTTACATTTTACAATAGAAGTCTTTTTTTCCTTTTTCTTTTTCAATCTGCTCCAAAACGGAATGTTGCTCCTAATTAACTTGAACATATGCATGGGAAACATTGACCTTTTTTTTTCTGTGGGGCAGGGTAGCCATGCTTCAATAGCTTGTAATTTGTTACCTCTTATAAATACCATTTATCTAATAAAATGAAAAGAAAGATCCATAAGCATAGGGCATGATGGCATTCTATCTCTACATACTAAAGGACACGTTTCATCAAAATATCATTCCATATCAGACAGGATAGAATCAACTAGTACAATCATAACACAGGATATGCAGCATTAAACACAAAGGAATCTGAAATGATGAAATCTAGGACTATAAATGGGCAATGGGACAATCTATGATTTAAATCACAATGTTATATGCATGAAACAAATGCTATTTACCAACCATTTTCAAGAGCACATTTTTTAATTCCAGATGTAGTGAGATATGATGGACGAAAGACTCGTGGCTGGTTTTAAACAGCCACTGTGTAATTGTCAATATCAAAATCATAATCTCTCCTAGATGTGGAGATGCATTGGAGAGAAACTACAAAAATTGACATGGGAGTGAACCTCTCAATTTGTAATAATTTGTCAGATCATGTAGGTGGAGTCATCAAAATGAAGACCAAAGGGAGCTAACATGATTGTTATTACACTAGATAAGGAAGACAATTTATACCGTAAATATGATGAGAAAATATAAAATCTAAACTTTTAAGAAGTATAAAGTACAGTATGTGTGATAATAGAGCAAGGTAGGGTTATATCATGGTAAATAAATAAACATCAACGTACTTGCCACAAGATAGAACACATAAGCACAACCAAAAAGTTAGTTTAACCCTGGCATTGTGAACTGGAAGAAGTTTCGAGCACTGCAAACAGTTGAGTGGATCTTCCCAGGTGCCAATGGCACATTGAAGGAACAAATCCATATAATCCATTTCTGATCACCAACAATAGGAAGTTTTGTGTCTATCTCCACTCTGGAACGAAACAAGCATCACTAAGTTCTAGAATCAACAGCTCCTTGGAGAGGGATGACAGATTGGGGAAGAGTTCTAGACAATTCAGGACAGGAAAAATACATAATTACTATCCTTGAACAACAGTTGGTGTCGGAATAAACAATTCCACCATGCACTTTCATTTGTTATGCACTTCATACTCCAGAATACAAGTTTCTCTCAATATCCTTGGAGCATGGACAATGCCAAAGCTTCCATGATCAGAAACATAAGCTGGAGTGAGGAGATGCATTCACCATACAAAAGCCCGCACCAAATTGTATTCACAACAAAGAAGGGCTTCTTTGCCAGACCTCAAGTGATGAAATGAGGAGGTTGTTGAAGAATAAACTCCAGATATTCTTATTGAAAATTTGAATTACAGTAGCTTGAACTTTTTTGTTAAAACAGGAAAACTACCAAGGTCCCCCACAAAGAAACAATAGAGCACATAAGTGAACATTTTGTCAAAATGAAACCTTGAAAGCAGGTGCCAAAAAGTTCATTGAAGACGTTTGCAATTCTTTCTCCTAATTATACTCACTTATTCATATAGTAACAAGGTGCAGACAAACTCAGCACCGATCTGTGGGTTCCCATCATTGGTTCCAACAAAGCCCCAGGAGCCACTAGACTCCACCTTAAACAGCAAAGGCTTGGCTCTATCTCTCCTTCCTGTAACCTGTGGATTCATTTATCCCAATTAGTAACCAATATGGGAAGAAGTTTTCAAGCACTGATATATACCAGGAACCCCAAAAACAACTTTTCCCACGTTAAACAATGTACTCCAGATTAAAACATCAGAATGTGCAATATATCCTTGTGAATTTTAGACTTCATACTGCCAAAATCACAAGTAAGAAAAGCTAAATATGGTTTAGTATACAAATAATTTGCCACCGACATGCATAAATTTCACTGACATATTTGTATTAGGATTATAACAACATTGTCCCAGGGATAAACTGTACGAACATGTGTGTAGTTTTCTCCTTGCAAATGGCCAAAACTTCCCCACAGTCAGGTTTTCAACTTGAAATCAAGAAAGCACTAATTTTTCACCAGAAACAAAGATAACGATCCTAAAATTACTAATTTGACCTGAGCCAAACCCCTTTCAATCTTTCACAAAAAGCTTACTTGACACATGAAAAACTAGTTGGCATAAAATGATCCAGATTCCAGAAGCAGCATGAAATTCATGACGCTCTTCTATCAATCCTTTGGTTCCAGAATGACTACTCCCAAAGACATTTAGCAGATCTCCATCAAGAAATATACATGCACACGTGATAACTACTGTGAAATTGATGTCTTTGACAAATATGCAAGTAATAAGCCAAACATTATACAAATGACAGATGTTCCTGGCACTGTATACTGCCCTTGATTCAACTTAGCAACATTGAGACTTGGCATTACCTAAACTATGTGATGAATTCTTCAAATCTTAGGCAAGCTATGAATCTATTGAGAGCTAAAAGTACAAATCTTCAATCAAGATGATTAGACACATCTTTATACCTTGTGGTGAGAAAAATCAATGAGCGAAGGGTCAGAAACATTCTCCAAGAGGGTATCATAACAGTAGAGCAAATCATGCTGAATTATCACCGTTGAGAACTCAAGTTTATCTAAGTCAGCAGGTAACCTAAACAATTACCATAGAAACATCATCATAAGTGTGTGGCATTGTCAGATTAGATAATTCGATCATTATATAAATTATAAATCAAACATCAAAATAATAAAGGATCAATCGCATAGGGGGTTTGGTGGCTTGAGCTCTTTCCCAACCATTCTCATCTGGCCAAACAAAGAGCAGACCTTGGGACACCATTGTAGGAGATCTGGTAGCATAAGCTCTTGGAGACTTGACTGCATGAGCTTCAGGGCCTTCAGGCATAGCCTAAGGAATTTGTGCGCACCATCCACACCCATCAAATGACCATCCACGATATGAACATTGCAGGTGCCCATTTTCATCAATCCGCCCTTCCTACCAAGTCTAATTAAATCTATAAAAAATCATCTACTTGGACAAAATAATTTTCAGTTTTGCTTCCTAAGAGTCTAAGACAACATGGAAAAAAAGAACAAAAGAAACAGCAAACATAACTTTCAAATATTTATCTCTAACCCATGTACAACCCAATCAAACAGTCTTAGCCCCAAATTTAGCTTTTTTCACGAACATGAAGCACGATTAGATTTGAAACACGAATCAGTCTCAAGAAAATGTAACCTGATTCAACTTTTTCACTCAATTAAGACATTCCAAGAAACCACAAAAGGGACCTAACCACAGGGTAGCTTCCAAATTCTCCATGTTATGGAGTAAGCAAACAGAGAAAAACTTCAATTAAGAGAAGGGAAAAAAATAAAACATAAATTTTCAAACTTACTGACAAAGGGGCAAGTCTATGGGGACATTGATCATCAAAAGCAACCCATTCTTGATTAGCTTTATCAAACCAAAGAACTAGGTCACGAACCAGAAGCTGAAACGGGGTTGGCAGGAGAGGGTCCACATGACAGGGTACCAATGATCCCTCCAAGGGAATTTAGAATCATTAACCTCCTCTCCACTTTCATCATCAACTACGTACTCTGTTTCTTCTTCTTGTCGTAAAGATGGTGGTGACTGTGAGGAGGTGCTGCTACATGTAAAGGAGAGGTTCTAGTTGGTTCTTTTGTGTTTAAGGTTATGGTGAGTGAAAAGGGAGTGGAATTGAAGGGGGTTGTTGGATTAGTGTGTGTCAAAGATTTGGAGATGCAAGCGGTAGAGAGAGGTAGTGCCATTTTTATTTTTTAAAATGATCTTTCTGTCCTTGTTTTGTTTAGTTTATTACATACAGTTTTTGTGGTTTCTTGTTTTTTAGAGAGGGAGGGAGGTGCGTGCGTGCGTGCGTGCGTGCGTACAAGGTTGTTTTTTAATCGACTCACTCAGGGTGTGGAATTGGAAGTGTCCAACTCTACTCAACTAGTTTCATTCTGGACATGAAATCTGAAAGTGATAGCTCTGAAAAAGCAAAAACCAACATCCATGCTTCTATTAACCTCAATCAGGATTACAGTCTGTTTAGCAGTGTAGTTACAGGTGCTTTTTAAATAATTTTTTGTGCTAAAATACATGCTAATAATTTTTTTTATTTTTTAAAAATTATTTTTAACATCAGCACATCAAAACGATCTAAAACATACAAGTCATATTAAATTTTAGTAAAAAAAATTTCAAAATTTTTGGGAAAACAGCCCAGCCGCGTTCCCAACGAGTCCTTATTGTTGCCCGGTCATGGCTGGGTTTTTTTTTTTTTCAATGTAAGCAAAAGGAATAATAAGATAAAAAAAACCATACACCTAGTATAGTCAGGGGTTCAATTAGTAATTTAAATAAAAAAATACAACAACAATAAAAAATTTGATAAAAAAAGAACAATAAAAAAAATTAAAAAAATGAAACTTGAGTTAATTATCAAATAACTATGTTGAAAGATAAAAAAATAAACAAAAATAATTTTTTTAAAAAAAAAAAACCATGTTAAATTAAGTGACTCGAAAATTTCATGATCATGAGTATAAGACTGAAATAATCCAAAAAAAAAGCATGAAAAAGTTTAAATGATGAAATTAAAATGAATTAATTTAAAAAAAAATCAACTCGAGTTAACTTTTAAAACCGATAATTCTGGTCATGAATCCGGAGCTAACCTCATAGAAGACAAACCGTAAAAAATAACAAAGCAAAACTATAAAAAAAAAAAAAGATTTTAAACAATAAGAAAACATCTTATTAAAAAAAAGGAAAAAAAGTAAGCAAACCCGGGCGAACGTTCTAAACTTGGTTTAATATCTAAAACCTGCAACCTGTGAAATCCTAGACTCAGGTTCAATAAAGAAGCTTAATTCCTAACTAATTTAGTTTTAAAGGATAAAATTGTGAAAAAAAATATTAATAAAAAAAATTCCAAAAGCAAAAAAATATAATGACAAAAATAAGAGAGATAAGATTTAATTGAAAAAAAAACTCAACAAGGATGAAATTATTAAAAAAAAAAAGATCCCGACCAAAACAAATAGCAATCAAAAGAATGAGGACCAAATTTGAATTGTTAAGAATTTTTAGGGGGTGAAATTGAAAACATTTAAAATTTAATAGATTATTTATAGATTAAAAAATGACAAGGGTGAAAATGAAAAGCTTTTGTAATTTTTATAGATTATTCAAGATTTAAATAATAGTAATCAAAAGGGTAGGGACCAAATAAAAAGGAAAAATAAATTGCAGGGGTTGGTCTGAATCTTTGAAGAGGTTAGGGCTAAATTCAAGGTGAAAAGAGAGAAAGAAAAATGAAAAGAAATGGCTGTCGCCTCTAAACTAGAGGTGTGTTCCACGCGTCACTACATCACTTCATGGGCGCCAAAATCTTTCAAACATCGTCATAGAAGGCGGCATTTTATGGTCGAATGGCCCTGCACATGTTGCTCAAATGGTGCGAGGACCATCTACACATTGGCGTGTGCGTAGGTTTTTTTTATATAATACTTAATATAGGTAGAATGACAATAAAATCAATGTATAATGACAAAAAAAAAACATTGTAAGAGAGTTTTTTGATTTTATCTTTAAAGGTATCAAAGTAATTATACTATTTTGAAAAAATTAAAAAGACTAAAATGCCCATGAATAATAGGCATTATATTTTGTTTATGATTAAGTTAGTAATTTTATTATGCAATAAAAAGTTAAATGATTAATCAATTTGTAAACAACAATTGTGTCACAATGAAAAGACTACCTTATTATCACTACCTAGTTTAAAGTTTTTCTTTTTTTGTGAGGGACAACTGCATCAATTCACTATTCCAATGAATAATGAAATGTCTCTTAGGCTATAGTAATTTCTCCTTATTCTTTAGCTTTTTTTAATCTCATTTGCTTTAATAAATTCATTTGAAAAACTCAAAACTCATATCTGATTTCAGTGGGACACTAACATGATAAAACTTAATTTATTCAATTGAATTATTAGAAACTCATCTAGCACAACCAAATTATATCCAATCAAAAATTATATCCAAACTTGATTGAATCAATAAGAAAACAAAATGACATTGTTTTAATAAAAAGGTTATCCCAACTCAATGACTCATTAATTCATATCATTTTCTGAATCAATCTTTACATCAAATCTAATAACTATAATTCATTTAGTTCGAACCTTTTTTTTATAACATTTTAAAATCAAATCTTCATTACAAAAAAATACACAAGCAATACTAGAAATGAAGGCCAGAGACGACACCTGTGATCAAAATAGCCTAGAATTTTTTAATTTTTTTTTATAAAACAATTTTAAATAAGTTATACCATGGCTCCTTATAGATAAAAAAAAGTTCACATTAAGTTCCATGCTTATAACTTACACACACACTAAATGGGCTCGTGCTTTCTATGTAAAAAATAATGTCTAAGTGATGCAAGCATGTTTTTAAAGAAATAAGAAAAATAAATGACTCTGGTTATAGCTCCGACTGAGTTTAATAAGTTAGTTTTATTTTAATCACACGATAAAAAAATTAGCAAAGATAGTAAACAAACAAAATTAAAAAAAGAAACCACGATAACATGGAAGACAAACCTTTAAAAGTATGTAATTTGATAAAAAAAAAAATTAAACAAACCTCGGCTTGAGTCAATCCAAGGTAGTTTGATAGACATGTAACCTAGGTAATAAGAAGCGAGCTAACCTGGGTTAGTCTATTAAACTCATGATTCAGGTTATGAGATCAAAATAATCCGATTAAAAAAAATGAAGAAAACCATAAAGCTATGTTTTTAAAAGAAAAAACTAATGTCGAATGATGAAATCGAAAAATAAAATAAGCCAAAAAAAGGACGTCGACCCGTATTAATTTTTCAAACTCGGCTCATTAGACCGAAAGCACCATATAATGAAAAACCAAGAAGCTCAATCCTAAGCAGATCAAATGACGAATGATGAAACTTGGAAAAAAAATGAATTACATAAAAGGATCTAAAATAAAATAAAATAAGTCATTAAAAGAATGAGGGTGAAAATCAAAATAAGAAATAAATTAGATGGCAAAAAAAAAAAATTGATTGAAGAGTTAAAATGAAAAGAAAAATAAATCTAACAAAAAGACAAAAACAAATACAAAACATAAGGACCAAATTAGAATAAACAATAAACCATAAACTTATATTAAATGATGGAATCAAAAACATCAAAATGCTAACAAAAAAGCCAATGAGAGAAATTAAAAATCAAAGGAATAAGGATTGAAGTTGGAATATCAATATTAAAAAAGAGTGGCCTGTAGTTTTTGGGATAGGAAAGAGGAAAGAAGAGGGGAAAAAATGTTGATCGGTCACAAACCACCCCAATACCACCTACACACTCTATGCCGGGATGAAGAGGATGCATCATCATATCCAACGACATGGTAGGAGGGTATTTTACACCAAAAAGAGACGGCACACGTGTTGCTCAAAAGATGTGAGCGCCTCCCTCGTTCCAGTAGTTTTAAGAATTAAATAATATTTAATCGATGTTAAAAAATAAAAATGTCCTTAATTACCCCGGTGATTATTAAAAAAAATCAAATGGAAAAGACCAAAAGGCCCCTAAACTTATGGTTTAAATTTCTCGAATCCAAAGATATACTTGTCAATTTACTGTACATAAATACATGAAAAGATAATTATGCCCCTTATTCATTATTTTTATAATTTTTTGATTTTGGGGTCAATTGGGACATTTTACTACGCTTAAAAACAAGAAAACTACAATTATACCTCTGTACAATCCTTTAATGATTAATATGTCATGTGAAATGATAAAAATATCCCCAGAACAAAGGCAAAACGTTTTTTATAGTAAGGGTAAAAACCGTCATTTTACTATTGCAGTGAATAGTCAATTGAGTTTGTTTTTGCCTTCAGCTTTAGCTTTATATTAGTTTTGTAGCTCGTGCTCCACCGTAGGCCAGGAAAAATTTCTTTCAACATAAAAAAAAAAGAATGCCAAGGAAAAAAAATCTCAGAGCCGAGTCATTGATTCAATTGGTAATTTAAAAAATACAACAATAATAAATAAACAAACAAAAAAATAACAACGAAAAAAAGGTTAAAAGAACCTAATCTGAGTCAACCTGGATTATTAAACAACTCAACAATGAAAGGAAAACTTTTAACACAAGAAACCCAGTTAAACCATGTTAACTCGTAAACTTTATGATCATGGACATAGAATTGAGAAAATCTCAGGGGAAAAATGTAGGAAAAAGAGTTTGAATACAAATTCCTATAAATCAAATAAGAACACGATAACTCCACACAAAAAAAGGAAAAGGAAGAAGGTGAAGCTCAGTCTCTAGAAAATAAAATGTTGAAGGATGAAAATTAAAGAAAAAGATAATTTTAAAAAGGTAAATAAAAACTCAATTCGAGTCCACCTGAGTCAAGATGCAAAATATTTGACCCGGACATGATACTAGGATAAACGCGTTCGAAAGCATATTGAATAATATTATGAAGCTTGATTATTGATCGACTTAATGTTGAAGGATAAAAAAATAAATTTAATTTAAAAAAGCAATGGAAAGAAATATGAGTCAACTAGAGTTACCAGCAAACCTCGTGACCGTGAAAATTATGAAATCCTTGAACCGGGTTCAATCAATAAGCTTGATTCCCAAACAATCTAATTTTGAAAGATGAAATCATTAAAAAAAAATCAATTTACAAAACTTGCCAAAGCAAAAAAAGATAGTAATAAAAAATAGGGATTAAATTTGATTGGAAAAAAAAAACTCATGAAGAATGAAATTGTGAAAAAATAAAAAGATCAGGATAACCTAATAGAAAGAAAATGAAAAGAAAGTATGAAAACTAATTTTCAAAAAATCAAATATTAAATTATGAAACTGAAATAATTCAATTTTAAAAGAGGTCCCCAAAAAGAGTCAATATATGTTAACCTTTGAAACCGGTGACCTCATTCCTAAACCTAGGATTAACCACTTAGCAATGACAAAAAAAAAAAATCTTAGATAATTTATACACCATGTAATCGTAGGTATAGAATAGGGACAATTCAAAAGAAAGGAAAAGACAAAAAAAGGTAGGGAGATGAATTTAAAATAAATTAAATGATAAAATTGAAATAAATCAACTAAAAAAAGAACAAGAAAAAAACAAAAATCAACCCATGTTAACTTTTGAAACTAGTGACTTTGGTTATAAATCCAAGACTAATCCTATAAAAGGAACCCGTAAAAAATAATAAAGCAAATATCTAAAAAAAATTCAAACATAAAAAAACATTAGCTTTTAAAAAGGAAAAAAAATAAATCAACATGGGCAAATCTTCTAAACTTGATCTAATTTCTAAAAACTCACAACCCTTGAAATTCTTGAACTGAGCTCAATCAAGAAACTTAATTCCTAATCAATTTAATTTTGAGGGATGAAATCGTGAAAAACAATTAATTTAAAAAACTTGTCAAGAAAAAGATAGTAATAAAAAGAATGGAGATCAAATATGAAAAGAAAAAAACTCATGGGGGATAGAGTTGTTAAAAAAACAAGCTAAAAAATAATCTCAAACAAAATAAATAGCAATTAGCAGAATATAGACCAAATTTAAAAGATAAAAAAAATAGAAAGGAAGTAAAATTAGAAAACAATTGTAATTTTATAACTTATTAAAAATAATAAAATAATAATCAAAATAATGAAGACCAAATCTAAAAGATTCAAAATTAAAAGAGGATGAAATTGAAAATCATATGTAATTTCATGGCTTATTAAAAAAAATATAATAAAAAAAACATTGACCAAATGTGAAGGGAAATAAATTACAGGAGTTGATTTGAATTTTTTAAAAGGCTGACGCGGAATTCAAGTGTGGAGAGAGAGAGAGAGAAAAAAGAAACAATTGCCACCTCTAAACCCGATGTGCATCAAGGATACACGCTATCCTATTATGTTGGGGGTATGAAGACTTTTCAAACATCTCTCCAGAAAACAATATTTAGTGGTCGGACAACCTTTCACACACCGCCTATGGCACAGGGGAAATCCACATGACAACTATTTTTTAATTATATTTAATAAATGTGATTTATTGTAATCCCCAAAGTTTTTATAGAATTTACAATAAAACCAAGGTAAGATGACAAAAAAATATATATATTTTAACTTTAAGAACATTAAAATATATTCTAAAAAATTTTAAAATACAAAAAAGTTTTTGGATAGTAGGTATTAAATTATTCTATTCCAGGATTATGGTGAAAAAACAACCATGCTCCTAATTCCTAGTTTAAAGGGCAATATTACAATCAGCTTTTCTATTTGAATTGAATAAATTACCATTGCTTTAGTTACCATTGTCATGCGCATCGTTTTGAGGAGTCAACATGCAGCACTTCCTTTAGTTCTATACGCAACATTTTATTTGCTTATGAAGTCACACGTGTATAGCATTCATTATATTGGCAATCTTTGGAAGATTGCTGAGCTATATGATAAAAAAAAGCTTAATGGTGTTTTATATATAGATTATTGTTGATTTTTATAATAAAATTACTCTTTTATTCTTGAGTGACTTCAATTTAAGTTTTTGGTTTAGGGGTATTTGGGTCTTTTTCTCTAACTTAGTGGTCATTAGAAGATTATTTGGGGGTGTATGCTTCTTTGCAAGTTTTTTTAACACAGTAAAAATACTCTTTTACCCTTAAAGTCAATAAAATTTAGAATTGTTCACCAAAGGTTTTCTTGGTTTTTTACAATATTCATAATAGCAAAAATACTTATTTGCCTCCAATATCAAAAAAAGATGGGCTGCGGGACAAGGGTATTAGAATTGTGCATTTTTCAATTATTATATGCTATAAAATAACGCTTTTAGTCTCAGAAAAAAAAAAGAGCTGTCTTTGGGGGTGTTTTGGTATATGCACATGGGTATTTTGTGTGATTAAGTTAACAATGGGGCGTTTTGGTATTTTCATGTTTTATTTTTTAATCGAAAAGCTGTTGGCACGTGTCCCACATGCACCAGCAAGTGGGTGGCATTCACACCATTTAGGTGGAGCGTGTGACGCTGCCCGGGGCCAAATCTGATCATCCGTCATCTTCCTAGATGTGTAGTCGTACCCTCTTCCACATGGTGTGGTGCATGTAGAAGGATAATGGTTAAATTATCATCAGTGATCAATTATTTGTGTTTTTTTTCTTTTTTCTCTCCTGATAACTAAAGTACACAATTATCCTTTTTGTTTGTTATGTGTCAATTTCAGTCCCTGTTCTTTTATTTTCTTATTTTGTCCTTATTCCTTTTATAGAAGATTTTTTTCAATTTATCCTTCAATTACAATTTCTTATATCTTTTATCTTTCATTTCAGTCTTTCTTCTTTTAATTTTTTATTTTGTTTTTATTATTTTTATAGCTTCAATCCTTCTAAATCCGTCCCTATTTTTTATTAGTGTTTCAGAATCTATCCTCTTTGTTTTGATTTTTGATTTTGATCATTTTCTCTTCTATTTGAGTTTTATTTGTTTACAATTTAGCTCTTCAATTTGAATTTATGTATATTATATTTTTGAATTCGGTCCTTTTATTTTTAATTTTATTTTTAGTTTTTATATTTTTTAATTTTACTCTTCAAATTAAGTTTATTGTTTTTTTTAATAGTAATAATGTTTTTTTTAATTTATTAATAATAATAATATAATAATAATTAATAGTAGTAATAATAATAATTGTGATCGCTCCAAAGGAAGATAGAGAGTGTGTGCAAAATGGCTTCCTTCACTCTCGCAAAATTAAGACTCCCCCATCTTGACCTGTAAAAAACAATTATTTCCAGAAAAACAAATCACAAACTTGCAAATGATATGCCTCCATTAAACAGCAAATCACAAACTTGCAAATGCTCAGCCCTTTTATTCACAGGGGACTTCCTCATGCAATTTCGAGCACTGCCCTTTCTCTTCTCTGTATTCTCTCTACTCTAAAAGAAAGAGCACTTGTTATACTATTCCTTTCCTTGTAACTTTCTCAGTAACCAAACAATTACTCTATATTTAGTTACCACTAAAACATAACAAAAAAAAAAATCAAAATCTTGAACTTGTGCTTTAAAGCATAAACAAAAGTAACAAATATATAGCAAAAAAAAAAAAGAGGAATTTAAGTTTAAGAAACAAAAAAAGGGCAGACCTGGCGGGTTGTAGTAACCAAGAACTTGAAGGTGTTTGCCATCTCTAGGGTATCTACTACCAGCAGCCATAACCCGATAAAAGGCCTTGTTATTGCACCCGAATCTCGACAACCACCATGTCGGGTTTCAGATATTTGAATTACCGTATCTGCTGCTATGGAAGAAATCAGAGTCACAGACTCACCGAGTTATTGAGTGGGTGAGTGAGGAGGGAAACAGAGAGGGAGGAAGCCAAAGGAGGGTGGTTATTGTCGCTGGGGGTTTTGTTTTGTGGTTTTAGCACTGGGATTTTTAAAATAGAAATTATCAATTAATAAATTGGGCTGGTTTGGGCTGGGCTGACCTAACACTGTGTTAAACAGGCCCAAGCTACCAATCATTTGATGATATTAGCAAATACCGGAATGCACACTTTAGAGTTTAAAGATCTTTATTTAATAAGGATTGGATCCCCTTTTTTAAAATAAAAAACCGTTCAACTTTAAAGATCTAAAGGGGGAGAGAGAGAGAGAGAGAGGGGAAAAAAAAAAAAAAGCAATGAACTTTAAAAGATTATCATTGCCCGCTCTTGAAATCTTTGGAGTTTCAAAGCTACCTTTTGCTCCAGCACTCGAAAAGTAAAGCTACAATTTGATTACTTGGCTTGTGATGAAAAAAGAGAGATAGACAATGATGTATAAATTTCATTAGTTGGGAGTTGTTTTTTAAAATAATTTTTATTTAAAAATATATTAAAATAATATTTTTAATATTATCATATTAAAATAATCTAAAATCACTATAAAAATATTAATTTGAAGCAAAGAAAAAAATTTAAAAAAAATTAATTTTTTTTAAAAATACTTTTAAAACACAAAAACAAACAAGACTTCAATAAAAAAAAAATAACAATAAAAATATATTTTTTAAAAATAATTTTGAAGAGATATATCATCTCTATTTATATTATCTTTGTTTTTTTATCCTGAAATAATAAACCCTCTATTTTCAAAAATAAAACTTGTTTGTTTCGAAATTTATTAATGCAAAACCAACAATCACTCACATTAAGTTTTTTAGGTTAAAAAATCTTGTTTTCAAATTTGCTTTTTTAAAAACAAAAAACTAAAACGACACTCCCTGCCTGATTGCTAAATTTGATGTGTTTGATTTGGAGATCTCAAATTTCTAGAGGAGCAAATAAAATCGGGTCCCTTCAGGCAGGGAACAAAAAGCAATACAACAAACGATAAAATGAAACTTAAAAATTGCATTCTCTCTTTTTGTGTTCTGGTAAAACCTACTTCATCTATTTTGCTCCGATTGAAGCGTGCATTCATGGTAAAACCTACTTCATCTATTTTGCTCCGATCTAAAAGAGATGAAATGGTCTGCCAGTGCATTTTCTCATCAGCACATTTAGAGGGGCTTTGGGAGAACTATTTAACAGGAAACACAACCATCACAACAATGCTACACCAATGGCAAAGGGCAAATTTAGTTCCACATGACTCGTATTTTTAAGAAAAAGCCTCTTGATTATCAAAATGGATGGTGATAAAGATCGTATCAAATCCACCATCCATGATCAAGACTCACATTTTGAACAACAGCTTCTAAAATGGATGCTAAAGATCTCATCAAATCCATCATCCATAACCAAGACTCACATCTTGAGCAAAAGCTTCTTCATTGTCGAAATGGATGCTTCATACCAAATCCATCGTCCACGATCTATAGTGAAGGAGGGTCATGTTGAATTCTAGTATAGATACTCCTAATCCACCACAACAACAAAAATTACAGAACACCAGAAACAATCTGCATTAACAATATCTCCTTCCAACAAGGCAACAAAATGAAGGGCACCACAGAAACACTGGATACCTTAATCTCAGTAAGAAACATACTCATAACAAGGCATGCCTTAAATTCTTTACTTCTCATGCCAACCTTCAACTAGATTTTTCAGGCTAGTATTTCCTCCACCCCTAATGATAATGCATACCGTTGTCGAGAAACTACAGTTCAATCACACATCACATTATAAAAAAAATCCATCCGCACACCAACAAAGACAGTTATCTAAACGGAGACTTGCAGTAGCAACCACAAAAACAGAGAAGAATATCTACAACAACCCATCATTAGACTTCCATCAACATCTAATTAACCAGTGCCCACAACGTCATCAAACAACACATAAAAGAAACAAACAAACAAACACTGACGACAAAATTCTCCGCAAGAGAGAATCACAACACGATACTAGAAAATCCCAAATCGTTTACGCAGAGCATAAACCAAAGTATTTCTAATTTTGGTATTTCTTCAGCTATTATAATAATAATGATGATTATGATGATAAGATATAAGTATTCGGCGTAAAACCTAATCACTTAGCAAGAACTTGATTCTCCTGTTGCTGCTGAAAGTTCAAAGGCCTCCTAAACAGCATAATGTGTGGCTCCGGGCGATGGATCGCGTAATGGACCCACCCACGGCTTTGTTGAACTCCAATCGCACGCCACTCATTCTACAAAAAAAAATATTTTCAAATTTCACCCCTAAACCTTTCATTAATTCTTTCAACGAACTCGCGTCATCAATTAAAAAAAAACGTATTTCAATTATTTCCGAATTTTTAAATACTGTTTTACAGTTAACAAAAAAAGAAAAAAATTACAAAATCAAACCCTAATAAAAAAAAACCCTAAGAATTGGAAAAACTTACTTCAGAGAGGAGGCGATTCTTAGGGAGAAGTTTGGCGACTTCAGGAGGAAGCACCACATGCCTGTACGATTAAGAAAAATTAAAAAAATCTGCCAATCCAAACAAAACTTAATAATATTGGTCGCGGCGACCATAATAATAATAATAATAATAATCAATGAAATAATAATAGCAATAAGTAGAAGAAGAGATACCTGTACTCAAAAGTGTCATCGAAATACTTCTCGGAGTACTGGATCTGAACCATTTTTAAGAGTTTTTTTTTTTTTTTTGCTTCAAGAAGTTACTCCACTATTTTGTCTCGATCTGCGAAAATAAAATGAACAATTCGTTTCAAAAATAAGAAATTTAAACAATTTTAGCAAAAAAAAAAAACATAGAGAGATAATAACTCGTTGTGTAGTGCACCAGGGAGTGAAAGGAGAGGAAGGGGACGACAAAAATGTGAGAGAGCGTGTTTGAGGAGAGGAGCTCTATATGCACAATATGGTAGTAACTATTTATGTGGGGGGTATTATCGGAAAGTAATTATGCTTTGCTTCCTGTTAATGTTTTTTAGATTTATTTATTTGGAAAAGAAGGTGGGGGCGTTTTTGAATTTTGAATTTTGAATTTTGAATTTTGAATTTCTCCCGCTTTTGTCTTATCATTTCAGGGCTACTTAAATTAAAGTAAAGGAGAGCATGATGGTGTTTGGAAGAGAAGTATTAGTTGTTTTTTTAAATATTTTTTATTTAAAATAATATGTTTTTTAATTTTTAAAATTTATTTTTAATATTAATTCAAAAAAATAAATTTTAATTTTAATAAAAAAAAGGTTAAAACTAACTCTTATACACCCAATCACCCCTAAAAATCATTTTATTTTTTTTAATAAAAGAATCATCGTACCAATGATCATAGCCTCGTCATGCTCAAATCAAACTGATATGGATTCCAACTATATTACATTATTACGGCTTTAGTTGGTTTAATTGTTTATAAAAACAATAATTCATAATTCATAACTCAGAGTCTGTTTGTCTAGGTGGCTGTGGCTGCGTTTTATTTAAAACGCAATCTGTAGCTGTTTGGTAATTAAAAAACTTATTTTATTGTGCATGGGGTCCACATGTTTTTTGCGTTTAAAACGCTGGAAAGAAAAAGCAACAAAAACATACTTTGCATGCACCATAGAAACCTGCGGACAGTGCAATTCACTGCTGTTCAATTGTGAATTGCACTGTTCACGTGAACAGTGCAATTCACTTGCACTGTTCGGTTTTTTTTTTAGTGTGTTAATTGTATTAATTTTTTTAAAAAAAAACTAGTTTAGAGAATTAAATTCATTTGGGATGTGAACAATATTTTTTTCTCAAAAAACTAGTATAGAGTGAATTAAATTTACGCGCACAGTAATATCAATTTTATATCTGATAATATTTTATCTAATTTTATTACACGCTCAAAAAGTTATGAAAACTGTAGTTCTTATCGGATGAATTTTGGACGTAATGGAATTATAAATAGTTTAATGGAATAATAAAAAATATTTTATATAAAGTATTATTTTTTTCATGATATAATAAGAGTAATTAAATTTACAATATTTAAATTTAAAACCATCAATATTAATATATTTTTTAAAAAATTATTTTATAACTTCAATTTCAAAAACATTCTTAACCAAACACATTAAATTACTTTTTTTAAAACCTCAATTTTAAACACAGTTTTAACCAAACACCTATTTTTTCAAACCAATCTCAACTAAAAGTACTTTTTATAAAATAACTTTTTTAAAACCACAACCACAACAGCTACCGCAATACCAAACACACTCTTAGACTTGCAAGTTTGGGCTTTGTTGTGATAGACCCTTCAAGTTTTTGTAGCTGTTTAGATTTATTTTTGCTCTTTTCTCATAATGTTTGGATTATTTTTTTAATTTTATCATTTAAGATGTGATTTTTATTTTTTTAAGGTTTTTTATCCCTTTTTTTATTTTATCATTTAATATAATATTTTTTAATTTTATTATTTAGTATTGAGTTGATAATAAATTGATTATTGTTTTTTTTTATCATATAATAAAAGTTTTTTTGCTTGTTTTTTTTTATTTTTTATTTTTAATTACATCCTTTAATATGAGTTTTTTATTTATTTTTATCCGTAAGTATCAAGTTGATTTTTTTTTGGACCTACCTTGTGAACAATGTTAAGTCAGAGCAACTCCCACATGATTTAATTTAAAACTCATGCTAAGAAAATAGTTGGGTCAGGATTTTTTAAACGAGAACCATTATACCGAGTTTGATGAAAATGTTAAAAAGTTTTTAATGGTCTATATATTATTTTTCTACATTCATTATTTTTTTGTTCGTATAAAAAAAATTAAACATAAAAAAAATAATCAGATCTTGGTGAACTATTTTGTATTGTTATTAAATTGAGTCAATCTTGAAATCTACCAATAGAAGTTACCTAAGCGTGACCCAATCAATTTAACAAATTCAAACACAACTCGAACGACTACTAAAAAAATATAGTTTTATTCATAGTTATTAAACCTGAACTGGCTTGACGGGTTGACCTTGAGAGCAAAAAAAATAATCAAACCCAGACGACCTGGTAGAGACTTTTTTTTTTCAAATGTGTTTTTTTTCATAGCCAGAAACCTCTTTTTTTTCATATCAAAGTTCAATATATAAATATTAAATGAATGTTTTATTTTTTTAATGTAGAATTTGAAGTTTTTAATATATATATATATATATATATATATTATGTTCACAAAAAAAAAGATTATTTTTTCAATGTAGGATTTGAAGTATTTTAGTATATATATTCTATATTCACAATTAAAAAAAATTATATTTTTCAATGTAGGATAAAAAAAATTTTTGGTTTAGATATTTTAATTTAAAAAAATAACATGGTATCTTTTCGATGTGAGATAAAAAAACTTTTTGAAATAACCTTTTAAACTTGATTATTTACAACATGTATAACCTATATTCACATGAATTGTTTTTTAATTTTTTCATATAAAATAATAAAACTTCAAATATTTTCTTTTTAATTTTTCCTGGTTGACCCGGGTAAACCCATGTAACCTAAGACCTGGCCTCTTGGTTGGTTCAACCCTAAATCGAGTTTGATAACTACGGTTTTACTTTAAAAAAGTTCTTTTTTAATATTAAGATAGCATATTAAATTGTCCCACATGCAACCCAAAACTCCATTTAATTTAATAGCTTTGTTTTCTTAAAAAAAAATATTTTTTTATTTGACTATATTATAGCAAGAATATACATTTATAAAATCAAACATAAACAAAATATTAAGATGTTTGTTTAAAATTGTGATAATCTTGTAAAAAAAACAAATAAAAATAAATTATAATAACTAGTTCAAAATTATTCATAAGTTAAAAGAATGAAATAAAAAAATAAAAAATTAACAAAACTCAATGTTGAAAAGTTAAATTATAAGGAAAGAAAAAAAAAAAAAAAAACAGTAGGATTACTTATTTAGTTTTTATCTGTAATTTCATGTTAAATTTTATGCACAAGAAGGATTACTGGCATAGAGATATTAAAAAAACTGAAAACCAATTAAATAAAAAAATAAAAAAAACAACTAAAAAGACTAAACCAAACCAATAAACCAAACCAGTAAATTTTGACAATAACCTTTATTTGAAATTCTCATTACTGATAATTATCTAACCAGCAACAACAATTAGTTAGTCAGTTTTGAAAGAAAAAAAACCAAACCAAATCTAGATAATCGGTTTAAACCAGTTAGACGGTTCAATTCGGTTTAAAATTTAAAAAAAATATAAATTTCAATTTGATTATTTTTTTAGTTTAAAACCAAACCGAACCGAAAATAATTACCCTAACTGACACTAAATTTTGGACAATAAGAAAGACTAACAGCTCTGGCTACCCAAATAGCAACGCAGTTGCCTAACACAAAGCTTGAAACAAAATTATTTGAAAGCAACAAAAGCAGCTTCAGCTTCTGAAATCAATTTTTAGATGCTTCAAAATTTTGGACACACACGCAAGCTGCTCCCTACTTCTGTATATCTAATCAACTTTCTAAAATCCCCCCTCTTTTTTTTCCTTTCTGTTTTAATTCTACAAAAAGAATTATAACAGCCTGTGTGCTGCTCCAACTATGACAATATCTTAAGTTATTTTTTACTGTACACAGATGCCTAATAAAGATCCTGTACAGAAGGGAAAGGCCGTCAAAAAAATTGTTGTCATCAACTAAAAGCACCCTGACATTCAGCCGCCTTCTGATTTACCGACAACTCGGCACTTGGTAACCGGCTTTTGCAGCATTAGTGACCCTTGAAACTCCATTATCTGATAACTTTTCCTGTATTCCATCAGCTGCAACACAACAACACAAGCATTTGTCAATAATACATAAGGTGGGTGTGCACGCAGGCATGCATGCATGCATGAAGCATAAACACACCCGTACCTCATCATGAGTTATCGTGCTAAACCCAAATTTGTTTGTCCAAATAGATTCAACTTCTTCAGCTGCAGGAAGTACAAGATTCTTCACATTGAGAAACCCTAGTAGCTTTTCAATACAAGTAAACAATGTCTGAAAATAACCCTGCAGATAGAGAGAGAATACATGTTTTTCAGTCGGAAAAGTTTTCTCCTTGTATAAAAATTAATTAGGCACAGGTACAAAAAAATACAAGTTCATCAACACATCTATGGTAACATAAAGTGTCGATAGTGCCTATTACCTGTCCTTGCGATTTGCTACTTGTTGCAACTATAGGCAGCTCAGCCAGTTCCTGGCCAAAAATTCTCATGACTGCCGCTGACACTACCTCATGGCTGCATGGCATGTAAAATTTCTCAAGTGTGTAAAATTAGATGTTCTACAAAATAATGTAGGAAAGGTTCATCGATAATTCTTACTTAACCAGCAATACAGCACAGTACATGCCACCTAGATCCTGCCCTTTCATGTCCCCGCTGCCAAAACAATTAACTTAGTCACACAAGAATGATTTGGCACAAATATAAATAACCATGCAGAAAGACACTATAGAGTTCTAACATTTTTACATAATAACAAAAAAAGAGTATAATATATATATAAATGTACTTTTTGCACCCACAAAGTATGCAGAACTGCTTACCCTTTAACCATGGACGGAATGAAGTCATGGTCATCACGTTTACGTTTGGACTTATCCACAGTTATTGGAGCAAAGCGCTCCTGAAGTCCAGGAAAAAAGAAAGAAAGAAAAGTTAGTGCTTAGTAGCAATGAAGCTTCCTCCTTGTTCATTACAAGGAATGGACAGGAGTATTTAAAATTGAACAGAACTAAAACTGCAACTGCAGTTGTAGACCTTCTTAAGCAGCATTCCACAAAAATAAGGGAAAGTGTCATGTGAAAGTTAACACAGTGAAGAGCAAAATGTTTGTGGCACAATTATGAACATCCAGGATTATTCTCAACACAGGACTCACATGGAAAATGGCAACAGCCTCAGACAGTAGGGATTCAGTAACATCAGAAGGATCTGTTTTCTTACTAAGAAGCCTCCATCTTATATCATCACCACCACCACTCTCCGAGGCACTTTCCTCGTGCTTCTTCTTTATAAAATTCAGGGAAGAATCAGGAAGCTTCTCTTCCCCACGGATAACCAATTTCTGCAAAGCAGAATGAATTCTTTCACATCCAGTGCAACAGAACCACTTTCCTGTTGGCAAATCCTGTTGAACAATTCAAGTCAGCATTTTTTTCATTGAATAAAAACTTGATTTTGAGTGATAAGAACACATATTGCCTTCAGATCTTGCATCTGATGTTCCTTTAAACAGCCAACATGGAACTCCTTCTCACACTGCAGAAATCAAGCACATATTAGTGCAAGCCTGAAATAAAAAACACAAATAACAAAATACAGAAGTAGAGGCCAATTGCTTTTAAACTACATGTACAATTTGATTTGCAGAACATACCTGATCACAGATAATCACAGTGCGAGGACCAAAAGTTCTTTCAAAATCATGACCTCTGCAAAGGTTAAAAATATGTTAAAAAATTACAACAGGAAAAAGTGAGAGAACTGCACAGATCAGTGCTAAACATAGCAACCAAACACCCAAACTCTTACAGAACAAGACAAACAGACAAAAAGTTCAATCATATTCTAGATAGTAGGACCAATTAACTCAACCTGCAGAAAACACATCCACCAACTTCAGCCTCAAAAGTTTTGACAATACGAATGCATCGCCTGGTTATTTGTTCTATTGGATCAGTTCCTGCAACCCTTCCTGCCGCTATTGCATTGGCATTCCGCTCCACAAATTTTTCTTTCTCAAAAGTATTCAGGCAATATTTGCAGTACCATTTACCCTTAGGAATTGAAGGTAGAGAAAGACATTCTGCATGGGATAATTAAATATTATACACAAACAAAGAGTGGTAATCCATCAAATTATAAGGAGATTGCACATGCTGACCAAAAAAAGAAAGCTGAAATCCATATTTACAATCCTAGTTTTTCATTCGCATTCCAAGATACAGCCTGAACCAGCAGATTAGTTTGAGATTGATGCTAGATGAAAACATTCATGCGTACACGCTTGCCTGAACATGCAGACACACAAAATTGTGTATATATTTATGCATGAAAGTAGGTATGATGATACAGTGCAAATGAGAAAGACTACTCCCACACTTTGTTTAGAAGCAAGTGCCTTTCAAAAATATATTTCATGCAAAAGTGAGGTGTGTGACATTTTGGCATATATTCTGTCTCTTTTCTTGCTTACAATAACATCAGATTTCCAGGGCTAGAAGCTCTCCCTTTTTACTCATAACAATGAGTTCCTGACACCTTGTCTTTTCCTATTCCCAATCTTCTAACCAACTCTGGGCCCATGTTACCATAGTCTCTGCAAATACCACCTAAGCCACTCCAACTTCATACTTAACAAACAAATCTCCAAAATCACAGGTGCTGAAAGAGTATAGAATCTCTTTCTTTACGTAGTGATAGTAGAAAGTGATGATAGTTGACATCGAGTGATAGTTGAAAGTGATAGTTGTTGACCAATGCCAACATTAGTCATACTCATCAGGTGAGGGGCGTTATAGCAGGTCTACCAATATCTATGATGGAATTGTGACAATGTAAATACATGAAATCATTTGTTATGTTGATTGGCCAGAATTAAGAGGCAAGTTTTCACAAGAAACAATTATGTTGGTATTTGAAAGATGCTGATATAAAAAAATATACAGGTTGACTCTAATCTAATGGCATCCATAACGGATAAGTCTGCAATAGACATATATTGATTCATCTTCATTTTGATTAAAAACATTAACAGTGACAAACTTCCACAGTGTGGAGCTTAATATAAAGGATTATAAGAAGCAGTGCATAGGATAATCAGTAGGGGGATGAGGTGGTTACAGGACCAAGACAGCCTACTAAAACTGCATACCAGAGATCAATATCCAGATACAATTAGTATTATGATCTATAATGTTTCAGAAACAAAGACACAGGTATCCTTGACAACTCAAGAGTTAGTAAAGCACTTATCTCTTTTTATTTCTTAGTATATTAAATAACTCACTATCATCATAATGCTTTTAACTGATACATTGCAGCCATCTGGGAGTATATAACGAACAAAAAATTGAAGCCAAATCCATCTAACTGCTTCTCAATAAAGAGCCAACAGAATAAAGCATACATCTAACCTATCAATGCACTATTATATGATTTTATACAATCCGGAGTGTAAGCTAGACACCCTGCTTACCTATGAAAAGTTTTGACACTCTCCTCAGCAAATACTTCCAGTTTTACATTATTTCATGATAATTACGTCTGTCCTGTATCTGCTCTACCTTGTCTATTTTCTCAGGATGTAACTTCTCTTTTCTAAGAATCCAATCTCATCTCACCTATCTTATTCCGGAGATACCAGTTCCAGAGCAAAATAGTGCAGTTCATCTTAATTAATTACATCAACAATAAGAGCAATATTCTAAGTAAAAGTTCACCTTGGTGAAAAGCTCTTGGGCATACATCACAACACAATAGTTTCCCACCATCTCTACAGATCTGGCACAGGTCATCATTCTCGTTGGTAGAGTGACTCCGACATTTTGATAGAGATATTGCTAATTCATGAAGAGACACGCCATTGGATGTGTAAATGTGTAGGTAACTGTCAAAACAAAAGTTCAGCCAAGAGGAAATAATAAAATGAAAAAGGAGATAAAGAAATAATTTGTTATTTGTCTAAATTTCCCAAAACCTCCTACCAGCAATCAGATATTAAAACTAGGGTGTTAAAAAAAAACCGAGTCATCTGTAATGTTTGCATTATCTGAATCGACTCAACCCGTCAAAGTTGGTTGATGTGGATATTACAAATAACAGTGGGTCAAAAAACCAAATAAATGGATATTACAAGTCGGATGCGGGTTGGGATTTTTAAAAACCGCCCAACCCGACCCAACCCGCATAACCTATTTAGTTAGTGAGTAACCCTAATACTCAATATATATATTATTTTTTCATCTCATGTTTCAATATATCATTTTTTTATGTTTAGTGCTAACTATATGTTTCAAGCTACTGTAAAACTAAAACACATTGCAATATCAATTGTGATTAAAGACAAATAATTTTATGCTTTTGAAAGTGTATTTTTTTTAGATCATCAATGAATAAGGGAATTTATATGCTTAACCCGCATATATCTATAATATCCACAAAATTTAGCTCAACCAGATATATCCAACACGCTTGGGTCCAAAGGTTTTTTGAATAGGTTGGGTCTACAATTTGTAAAATATCAGAAGTTGGGTTGCATACAGTTATAGGTATCAACCCGACCCGACCCATGAACACCCCTAATTAAAACCATGCCATGTGGAATAAAATAATTAAATCTTGAACTTTTATCATTGATCAACATTGCAAAAGCAATAAAATCATGTTATGTGGAATAAAAAGCTTAACATTTGGACTTTTATATTACTCATCATTGCAAGCAATAATATAGAGCCAAGAGGCTCAAGGCACCCAAGTTTGAGCATATAAATACTCACGGTTTTCGACGTGATGCCCAACCAGCATGAGCTTCAAATTGAGAAGGGCTAACCTACTCATTAAGTGTAAAAAAAAATTAGATCTCTGACCGAATAAATACTCAGGCTAACAAAAAATCAGCAGAAGAAAAGTTACCTCAGAATTGCAGCATGAACAGAAAATCCCAAATCCCTTCTTGTATCCTACCAGCAATTTCTGCCCAACACATTTATACTTAGAAAACAACACACAAATCAAATCTATCAAATTATGGCATGTCATCATAGTAGCACCACCTTTCCTTGAGAGTAATATCCAACTTCAGTTCCATCTGGCAAGACCTCTTCTTCGAAAACTAGCTTATGCATTCGAATATCTCTATTAAAATTAAAAGAGTACATGAAAAATAAGAAAAAACTCAAACAAATTAAAATACTGAACTTAGAAACCTAAAAAAGAAAGGAGCAAAAAAAAAAATGAAACACAAGTAGATTGCTAACTTTTTTGTAAGTCTCCCTTGACTATTGCTCCGTGATGGGCTAGACTTCAACAAAGCGCTAGATGACTCTGGAACTGGAGGTGGTCTTGGTGTTCTGAAATACATCAAGTAAAAACATCAAAACTTGAACAACTAATGAGAAGAGGATGGGCACAGTAAAGGAGGCTGCAATCTATTTCATCATTAACCAAAAATAATAGTTTTTGAAATATCAGTAGTTGGATGTCCACGCAGTACAGGTATCTAACATGCACATGTGTGTAATTGAATAATATCAAATTACAGATTGCACATGCAGCTAAACTTTGCATTAAAATCCAGCCAAAGATCAGTGTCCTAAAATGGAAAATCAAAACAAATTTGACACCTTTATGATCTAGTATCTACCAATAACAAGAATCCACAAAAACATTTGCTGTTAATTAATTAATGAAGGGTGAATTCATCTTTATCTTTGATGGCAGGACAAGTTCCACAGCACAAGAAGTACCAAAGTTACATGAATAATGTGTTGCAAAAAAATTCAATGGTTTCACAGCTTGTAAAATGTCACTACCAAACACAACAGTCTAAAGCACACAATCATTATTGATATTTGATAACCAGAAAAATAATTTATCCAATAGAAACAGGGAGGTTTATGAGGCACATCACATATCATTAATCGCCTGCTCCACTATCCATGCTGGAAAAAACATGTAAACAAACAACAGGTATTGGACCTAGACAAATAGATGGTGACAATAAAACAAGCAGACCATTTATTAAAACAAAAGATGTTCTAAATATCATATTAACATCATTTACTGAAAAGCATACCTTTCTTTTGTATCTGTTTCTGGTGCTGAGATAGCTTGTGAATCTTTCAATTCCAAGCACTGACTGCACAATACCTTTGATTTCCTGGTGCCAGCCCCTGTAATTGACCCTGTAATCCATCAAAAATGTCCAAACCAAAACAGTCAAGAATATTTATACAGAACAAAATTAAATGATATCCAATATGATGAGAAGGAAACCTCTGCAGCTCAGACAGAAATTAGATTTCTTGGAAGGTGTACAGCCAATAGAAAGCCGAATAGCTTCATCCAATATATCCAACGAAGAATTCTTGCATGCATTCATTACATCTCGGAGTGTATTTCCATTCTCCAGGGAAATATACTCTGGTGGACGTTTATTTGCACTGCCCGCATGCAGCTCAAAAATAGTAGGAGTAACAACCTATATTGACAATTAAAAACAAAAAACGCTCAATAATTTAAGCTAATAACCAAGATCGGACTAAAAAATTGAACAAAAAAGATAGCTGACATTTCAAAAGTACACAAAATACTCACTTCCTTTCCCTTGCAATCATCGCAGAAACACAAAATTCCCGATTCCTTGACCACCCCATGCAACCCCTTCTCTCCAGGAACTCTTACCTACAATTAACATTTAACATAACTAAAGGCTGAGACAATAGAAACAACTCCGGTGTTCATCTAAATTACATTGGCATGCTAAGTCGTACCTTGGGACCTCGCAAATACTTCACCTTTTGTCCCTCGAGTATGCCTGAATCAAGAAGATCCTTCAACTTTGTTGGGAACTTCTTCAATCCATCAATGGCAAACATCTTCGTAGGTGTGGTCGTAATAGCAGCAACAGATGAACTGCCTGTGTCATCAACTTTAACCCCGTCAGAGGAGGATATATCCAAAGGCTCGATCTTCGGCTTCAATGCTGACCTGGTAAACCTCCTAAAAGGTTTTTCTTCTTCCACCTTACATTTACTATCACCATTAACTACAACTGGCTGGAATGACGCATTAACATATCCTCCCTCGTCATTTTTAACCGAAACCGAGGACAACCCACTAGTCCCTTCCTCGCATGCATCATCCTTCTTCAATTCACAACCACTCTTGCTCTCTAAGACCCTATTCACCGTCGCCTTTGAATCTTCATCAATCAAAACTAACCCACTAGACCCTTCCTCACATGCATGAACCTTATCACCCTCCTTTACTTCACCACCACCCTTGTTTTCTATAACCCCACTTTCTGCAATGACCCCATCCATCAAAACCGGCACCAGCCCATTATTCTTTTCTTCACATTCAACTTCCTTTTCCTTTGCTTCTTCAAATTCCTTCACTTCCACAATCTCCCCATCACCATTGTTGTTCAATAAGGGAGCCAGGGATTCAACCCTTGCCTCCTCCAAATCAATAACAGCAACCTCCTCACCCTTTTCTAACAGACCACTTTTTTTCCTGCCAGAAGACTTCAACTTCTTACTGTTGTTACCGTTACTTCCATTGTCGCCTGGAGAAGAGGAGACCCGAGAGGACCGGGTTCGGCCCAGAGACCCACAGATCTCAGAATGGGCCCTGAAAGCAAACTCAAACTCTCGTTTGTGACCTGGTCGGACCTTTGCCACTGCCGCATCCTTGGCATCCGTACCGTTTGCCATAATGATTGAGATATAAAAAATCAAAGGCACTAGGCACTCTCTTTTTGGGTTTCTTTAGATTTCAATAGCATCAACAAATACGCATGTTATTTTTTTTTATTTGGATTTATTTCTGAAATATGAAAGAAAAATTAGGGTTTGTTTTGAAAGTAACAGAGGATTAGGGAGGAGGAAGAGGAGAGAGACAACAGGGGCGAGAGAGATACGTAAGGCCACCTTAAATTATCTTAATTGACTGTTTATTTTATTTTTATTTTTATTTTTGCTCTCTTTTACCAAATGGAGATTGCTTTTGTTTTAAATTATTAAATGGTCCTTGGAGTTTTGATATTGTATACTTTGGACCCTTCAATATAAAAGCTTCTCGTTTATATCCATGAAAGGCACCTCGGTGTAAAATCTCTTACACTAAAGTTAAATCATTCATGCATACTTAGACGCAATGCATTTATTATATAGTTTGTGGCAACGAGCAGGTGAAGAACAATGATGTGTTATCTGCGCGAGTGGTTGAATCTTAATATATGCTAAATCTAAAAAATGCTTTCAAATCCAAGGTCTCAAGATAAATTAATTACACGTACAGGTGTAAGTAAGATTAGTCTGACGTGGTCAACCTGTTCAAAGTTTTTTAAAATGCTATTCGGTTTTTACTTCCGTAATTATCAGAAGCAGTAGCATTATCATCTGTAATTGTATTTCAATCAGACGCATGTTGTGAAGTGAATAGTTTTTTTTTTTTTTTTTTAACAAGTGTGAGGTTGGAATGCTCAAAAAGGTAAATTTATAAGTATTCAATTAAAATAAAATACCCATCATATATATAACCGTGGCGTTGACCTCTTGCTTTTCAATTAAAATAAAATATCCATCATATATATATATATATATATA
>Ga0325410_1000258_pt1 | contig 52590 bp, 30 predicted proteins | sample PopdelMetagenome_16_FD_206182 | JGI IMG/M metagenome (GOLD analysis project Ga0325410, IMG submission 206182) | Populus deltoides microbial communities from Bellville, Georgia, United States - Xylem-PdIQD-R3 | ecosystem: Host-associated > Plants > Phyllosphere > Stem > Wood/Secondary xylem...
GGTATATGAACTTGTGAAGCAACTGAGTTTAATAATTGTGGCGGATCTACGTTATTAATCTTAGGGAGAACATTCAATCAAATCAAACATAGACTGCAGATAGTTATGTTTTCTTGATTAATCAACTTATCTAGTTCTTAAGGCTGCCATTGAATTAAATTACTAGTGCGGACACTGTGGTTGTTTGATGGTTAGGGCTAGTTATACGGCGGATCCGTTAACTAACCAATGTTAAGAAGAGATAAATATTCAGAATATAAATTGATGTTTCGTTTCCATGATCAGTTCTGATTTCTGTAGGTGGATGTGTGCTTGTGACCAAGGTTTGTTCTCTTGATAATTTTCTGATTTTATTAAATTTCGTTTGATAGTTTTCTGTTTTCTTTTGCTTTAGCCTAGATAACGTCCAAACCCCCCCCAAATCGCATATTATCTAGCATAAAAATCTGACTTGAATCTTCCTCATGGGATCAACCCCCTGCTTGCTCTATACTATCTTGTGTGTTGTGTTTGAAGCTAGAGTAATTGATTTGTGCGACCGTGACATCGCAACAGCCACCAGGTTTGTTTTCCCCGGGTGGTATTCTATGATGCAGTCATAATCCTTAATAAGCTCTATCCACCTTCTTTGTTGCATGTTCAACTCCTTTTGCGACATCAAATACTTCAGGCTCTTATGATCAGTAAAAATTTGGGTTTGAGACCTATACAAATAGTGTCTCCATATCCTCAAGGCAAATACTACAGCAACCAACTCCAGGTCGTGCACCGGGTAGTTCACCTCATGAGGCTTTAACTGCCTTGATGCATAGGTGATCACCTTCCCATGTTGCATCAAAACACACCCCAATCCTTTCCCTAAGGCATCATTATATACCACAAAACCCTCGGTTCCTAAGGGAAGGGTTAACACTGGAGCAGTGGTGAGCCTCCTCTTCAACTCTTGGAAGCTTTTCTCACATTCTTATGACCACACCCATTTCTTATCCTTCCTAGTTAGCTGGGTCAAAGGGGTTGCAATTAGGGAAAAACCTTCAATAAATCTCCGATAGTATCCTGCATGTAACATCCCTCATTTCTGGGATAAAACAACAATCTCATGTCAATAGAAAAACAGAGTAGTTAATTTTTTTTTGTATATATATTCATGGTCTTTGTATTAACATCTACCGGAATTTTGACGGGGTCCCCCCTATACCGGAAGGTCCCAAGTTACTGACATGTAACCTGTTTACACTTCTAACAGTTCGCATCTCATAACTTAATTCCCGACCCAATCATCTTGGGTTTCAATTCCACAATTATACTCAGACCCATCAACCATAATATTTATGATATGCATTATATAACAAAATATCATTATGGATGGATAATTAAATAAATATAAATACAAAGACATGAAATATGGTTATATGAACTACAACGTTAAATTCATCCAATCAAGTTTAAACATTTATTATACAAATTAAGTTATAAAAACATTTTCATGTTTACAAAATACAAGGGTATACTCCCTAGAACCTAGATTTCAAGAAGGGAACATAAGCTAGGATCTACTCCTGTCGTGCATGCGATGATCCTGAAACAAAATACATATTATTGTAAGGTGAATATCACAATAAATATAACAATATGAATATCTAATAATTTCAACAAGGTAACATGCGTTCATATTTCATTTATTTCTCCTTTCTAGTTTTTTTATTTCTTAAAATCTCTTTCTTATTCAAGCTATTAATAACCATTCCCTCTGCCACTATCAACCTTCATTCCAGACCTTATAAGATCAACGTGATTACTTTTGCTTATCACATTACCAATACCAATTTCACTGGTATCGTCATCACCACCCCATAGGAGTCGATGTAAGGCGATCCCTTTACCCGGGATCCTAACATACACTAAATGTATGTTAGCCAGTATGTGGAGATCCCCTTACCCGGGATCCTAACATACACTAAATGTTTGCTAGTCCATTCGTGGCGATCCCCTTACCCGGGATCCTAACATACACTAAATGTATGCTAGACAATACATGGTGATCCCCTTACCCGGGATCCTAACATACACTCAATGTATGCTACTTTATGCCTCAAATCACACTTCTCATATTTCCTTTGTCAGTGATAATTTCATCACTTGGCAATTCATATAACAACTTTTCACCTTGAATACACATACATTCAGTAATTCACATTTCACATCAATAATATATTAAATCATGGAATTTAACTAGAAAGCTTAGGCGTGAATCACCTACCTGCAATAGAAGCTCTACTCGTGCTCTCCTGCTGCTGCTGTTGCACCACGCCTGTAGTCCCTCCTGCAAATCACAGGTTTATCTCAAAAATTTTCCTCACTCAAGGGTATGTTTTATAATAACCATATCAACAACCAATAAGTCTTTCTTTCAGTCATTTCTTAGTAATTTATGTTTTTCTCATTTCACTCATTATTACTGTCGTTCTTTATCCAATCCTAGTTATCATTCCTTTTTTTATATTTGGACTATCATTGTCCAACTGTTACTGCCTTGTTTTTAAACTATTACTGTCTGACCTCTCCTCAGATTTTTAACTATATCTAGAGTTATAGAACTCTAATTCAAACGAAATGTAAGACATGAGGCTACAAGTTCTATGTTTCGAGAAGAACCCAGTTCTGCCTCTAAGATAGTCAAAATCGCTCATCAACAAACACCTAGACCATTACTGTCCAACTGTTACTGTCCATTTTTGAACTGTTACTGTCTGACCTCTCCTCATATGTTTAACTATATCTAGTAGAACTCCGATTCAAGTGAAATTTGTGGCGTTGGAAAGGTAAGACATGAGGCTACAAGTTCTATGTTTTGAGAAGAACCCATTTCTGCCTCTAAGATAGTCAAAATCGCTCATCAACAAACACTTTGACCGTTACTGTCCAACTGTTACTGTCCATTTTTGAACTGTTACTGTCTGACCTCTCCTTAGATTTTTAACTATATCTGGAGTTATAAAAATCCGATTCAAGCAAAATTTATGGCGTTGGAAAGGTAAGACATGAGGCTACAAGTTCTATGTTTTGAGAAGAACCCAGTTCTACCTCTAAGATAGTTAAAATCGCTCATCAACAAACACTTGGACCATTACTGTCCAACTGTTACTGTCAATTTTTGAACTGTTACTGTCTGACCTCTCCTCATATTTTTAACTATATCTAGAGTTATAGAATTCCAATTCAAGAGAAATTTATGGCATTGGAAAGGTAAGACATGAGGCTACAAGTTCTATGTTTTGAAAAGAACCCAGTTCTGCCTTTAAGATAGTTAAAATCGCTCATCAACAAACACTTAGACCATTATTGTCCAACTGTTACTGTCCATTTTTGAATTGTTACTGTCTGACCTCTCCTTATATTTTTAACTATATCTGGAGTTATAGAACTCCGATTCAAGAGAAATTTATCGTTGGAAAGGTAAGACATAAGGCTACAAGTTCTATGTTTTGAGAAGAACCCAGTCCTGCCTCTAAGATAGTTAAAATCGCTCATCAACAAACACTTGGACCATTACTGTCCAACTGTTACTATCCATTTTTGAACTGTTACTGTCTGAACTCTCCTCAGAATTTTAACTATATCTGGAGTTATAGAACTCCAATTCAAATGAAATTTATGGCATTGGAAAGGTAAGACATGAGGCTACAAGTTATATGTTTAACTAGAACCCAATTCTACCTCTAAGATAGTCAAAATGGCTCATCAATGAACCAGACCTACTACCCTATAAGGTCTGTCATGACCCAGTCTCGGTTGGTGACCCATAACTGGAGTTCTATGACTCCAAATTGAGCAAGACCAATTTCATTAGTTAGTAAACATCCAGAATTACAATTTCTATGAGGAACTTGATCCTAATTCCTTCATTCTCCTACCTAAAATCTCTTTGAAAGTCAAGAGACGAAACTGTCCAGATTCATCAACATTTCCATTCACACACAACACATGAAGTTCTTTACTTTAATAACTCATACTTTTTCCTCAATTCAAGTCTAAGAACTCAATATATAATTTAACATCTAGGCATCAATTCATAATCGACTTGAAATGACTCATAAGACCAGGTTTAGAATATCTTACCTGGTGCGAATCAAGGCTTCGATCCCTCCTTTTCTTTCTAATGATAGTCGACCCTCCCCTCTTCTCTTCTTGTTCTATTTTTCTTGTTAATCCCTTTCCCACCAGGGTTTATTTTACCTATAACCCTCAATCTGAGATGGGTTCTTGAAATTTTGGTGTTTCTCTCTTGATTTGTAAAAATGGATATAAAAACTCCCTCTTTTCTTTCTTTACGTAGCTGCAGATCTGTTTTTGGTGAAAATAGGAGTATTTATGCTCTATAATTATTCTTATTTGCATTTAGGCTCCATTTTCTTTAAGTGTATTTGTTTTTGCCCCCACTTCTTTTTAGTTTAGTTTATTTTCTTTAATTTAATCCAGCCTTGGTTTTTTTCTCGGGATTTACATTGCAAGTCCCAGGAAGTTACGTATTTCGGTGACCGAAGTTGGTTTTTCCCATTTCAAGATTGCTTCGGCTTTTTAGGGGTCTACAAAAACACCTTCGGCTGAAATTACATGTCCTAGAAACGTCACTCTCTTCAGCTAAAATTCACATTTACTTAGTTTTGCATATAACTGGTGATCTCTCAAGGTTTGTAAGGTTTGTCTCAAGTGTTCTTCGTGCTCCTAGAAAGAATTCGAGTACACTAGTATATCATCAATGAATACCACCATAAACTTATCCAGGTATGGTTGGAAAACCCGATTCATCAAATCCATGATAAGGGCTGGGGCGTTCGTCAACCCGATCGATAGCACCAAAAATTCATAGTGTCCATAACGAGTTCTAAATGCGGTCTTTGCGACATCCGCTTCTTTAATCTTCATTTGATTATACCCTGATCTCAGATCTATCTTCGAAAATGCTCTCGCTCCTTTTCATTGATCAAACAAATCATTTATCCGAGGTAACAGATACTTGTTTTTCATTGTTATTTTGTTCAGCTATCGATAGTCAATACAAAGTCTATGGGTTCCATCTTTCTTTCTCACAAATAAGATTGGTGCTCCCCAAGGGGAATTACTGGGCCGTATGAACCCCTTGTCTAACAATTCCTGTAACTGAGTCTTTAACTTGTTCAGTTCTGCTGGAGCCATCCGATATGGTTGTTGGGCTGTGGGTGGGACTCCAGGAAAAGTGTCTATAGACACCTCTACCTCTCGCTTCGGGGGTAGTCCCGGTAGTTCTTCAGGAAACACATCTGGGAATTCCTTCACCATAGGAATATCCTTCAATCGCAGACCTTCATCGTCAGAGTTTAAGATGTACGCGAGGTATCCCATACATCCCTTTCTTAAAATTTTTTGGGCTGTTACCACTGATATTAAGGAATTCGGTTTAAAAATTCTCTCTCCTTCAAAAGTCATTTTCTCGCCCTTAGGTGTTTAGAAAGTAATAGTTTTAGCATAACAATCTATTAGAGCCTTGTATTTACTCAACCAATTCATGCATAGGATTATGTCAAAATCATGCAGCTCTAAAGGAATCAAGTCTACTTCTATTTCATACCCCGATAAACTAATCCCCACATCCACATACATAATATTTGTTTCAACCATATCTCCCATTAGAGTTCCAATTACGAACCCCTTCTCTACTATTTCTACTCCCTTTCTCAATTTAGTGACAATTCTCTTAGCAATGAATGAGTGGGTGGCACCCGGATCAAACAACACATGCACATTAAAATCATTCAATAGTAGTGTACCTGCCACCACATCCGATACAGCCCTGGCCTCTTCCTGTGTCAGGTGGAAGACCCTCCCCGTGGTCCGATCATTTTGTGCCCTCTGTTTCCCTCGACTGGAGTTTGCTCCTGATTGAGAAGATCTCACTGGCCTATTCACAGTGACTAACTATTGATGGCTCTGACTGGGCTGCTTATAACTCTGTACTTGTCTGGAGTTCCTTTTGGGGCAGTCCCTCTTGTAGTGACTTCTTCCACCACAGTAATGACACCCCTGACTCAGATACTGGTAGTTCCTCCACCTATGACCCTCTCCTCTACACACAAAGCATCGCCCGGGGGAAACTGAGCAGTCCCCAGGGTGTTTTTGTCCACATTTTACACAAAAAAGATAGTCAACACCCTTGCAGTCACCGGTCCTAGTTGAAAAGTTTGCCCTCGAGTGCGACTGTCCAACCATCACTCTCCCCCTTGACTGTTGGTGAGGCGGTAATATCAAACTCCCCTTTTTCTCGTACTGCTCAAACACTCCACTTTTTCCTTTCTTCAGGAGCAGTGGACTGCCGCTGAAATAGTCCCCATCTCTCTTTTTGCTTATACCCTGATATCCCCCTTGGTTTTCTCCAATACATGCCTCTAGAGCTTGTGCAGCCTCAATTTACTCCCTCACAGATTTAAACCGCAAGGCGATCAATCTTTGTCTCAAATCCTATCGTAAAACATCTCTCAACTTCTCAATCATATGTTCCTCTGTCGGTACATAGTGTGGGGCGAATAATGAGAGGTCATGAAATCTCCTTTCGTACTCCAATACCAACATATCACCCTGTCTTAGTGCTAAAAACTCTTGTTCTTTCACCTTGTGATGGTACTTGGAATAAAACTGATTCTCAAACTCTGTCTTGAAGTCACTCCAAGTTAGTGTCTCGGTTGCACGGCTCAGCTGAATTGTTTCCCACCATGTCATGGCCCTATCAGACAGTAACTGGGTTGCACAATTTACCCTCAAACCCTCGGATATGCTTATTTGAATCATGGTCTTTTCTACCTTCCTAATCCATCTTCCAGCTATCTCTGCATCTTGTTCCCCCATATACGGTTCACAGCCCATTTCCCTCATACTCTTGACTAGTCGGACCAGTGGCACCACATTATTCATGGTCATGCTAGTCATAGGGGCTGCCTGTGGAATCTGCGTGGTGGGAGTTATTTGTGTCGCCGAACCAACCATGCCCTCCATCACTGCTTTAACTATTTGTGCAAGGAGTCTCGCGTCAACATATTGTGGGGGCACACCAGTTGGACTAGTAGACGATTGTGCTTCTGATCTTTCTCGCTGCTCTGCTGCGACTGGGGGTGCTCCCTCTGTCTGGTTAGGCCTCGGGCCTTCCTCCACTACTGCAGCTTCCCCCTGCAAGGTTTCAGGTGGTATAATCGGAGCATGAGATGCCATATCATCCAAGGGATCTTCGTCTTGCCAACTCTGGGCATCTTAGTTCCTGCCCCTCCTTTCTAAGAAGGGCATTGTGATTTAGAATGCATCTACATGATTCCTTACAAAAGTAGGTTCCCATGTATTAGGTTTCCTAGGTATTTCGTTAGTATGACGTCCCTGCTGCAGTACAAAACATTTAAGAGAATGCAATTGCTTAATAGTAATAATAATAATAATAATGATATTAAACGGTCTGGTAGTTATATGAAGCATTAACATTTATAGTTTCTTCATGTTCTTGGTATAAACAACGTGTAGTACATATAGATGCACCATTTCTTGCACTCAACCATGATCGTTCGTCCCGATCATCCATTCGGATGCCATTAGCCGAAACTAATCACTCTTTCATCCCGGCCATCCGTTCGGATGCCATTAGCTAAAGCTAGTCATCTATTTGTTCCGGTCATCCATTTGGATGTCATTAGCCGAAGCTAATCAATCGTTCATCCCGGTCATCCACTCGGATGCCATTAGCCGAAGCTAATCATTCATTCGTCCTGGCCATCCGTTCGGATGCTATTAGCCGAAGCTAATCATTCATTTGTCCCGGTCATCCATTTGGATGCCATTAGCTAAAGTTAATCAACTATTTGTCGATGTTTAAGCATCCAACAATCTAATATCTGTTCTAACACAATATGCTAACATTCATGATAAGGTATTTTATTATTCAACATATGTAAAAGGACGGTGCAAGTCGCCTACCTGCTCCACCTGTGGGTTGTTCTTGTCTTGACGATGGTCCAATCCCGACCGCACCACCTAAGACATCAATGGTCAGAAATCAGTACATTTGTATTTTTTTGAATCACATTTGTCATCACATTTATTTCAAGAGTTCATATGTTCACATTCAAGTGTTCCACATTTTACACCATCATACCATGAAATTTTTACTAGCCTTTAAGTCGTTTTTGCCTAGGAGGCTTATTGTAGAATCGGCAACGAGAACTGGTTCGCTGCAGGCTGCCCAATTCGGCAGCGAGAACTGTTTCGCTGCAGGCTGCCAATTCGGCAGTGAATCACAATTTCTAAACTACAACACCCTATCCCCTTCATCCTAAATTGTCAACATCAAATTTAACTCTCCATTTTCTGCTAGAAAATCTAAGCCTTAAAATAACCAAGAAAAAAGCTAAGATAAAAATTTGCCAAAGAAAAATTACCAAAGAGTCCAAAAACAGCTACCCCTGTTACCACGACCTTTAAACGAGATGTACCAAAGCTACTAAGTATTGGACATGTAGCTCCAGTATCACTCGCGCCTCTGCAGCCACTGTACCCCAGCTGAGACAAGCCATACCTCACCTATGAGTACCATGTTGGCGTTGTAGGACATAAGACTCATACTTGCAATGTCTTCAAGAAAAAGCTCCTGCAATTAATTAAAGCTGGGTGAATATCATTTGAAGAAGCTCCAAACATGAGTACAAACCCTTACCCAATCATGCCTTGGGTAGTGGGTCGATAAACGCACTAAAAGTGGAATACCCAATGTGTTTAAAAGTATCGATAGATAAAGTTTATGAGATGATGGTAAAAGCTGGGTATAGAGAAGGTGATTATAAAAGACTAACAAGCATGAATTTTTATAAGTATCATGGTAAAAAAAGCCACATGATCAACCAATGTAAAGGCTTCAACAATAAAGTGATACAAATGATGATTCAAGGAATTCTTTGAAATGAAAAAGGAATGAATAAAGAGGTGTCCATGGTAGATGAATCTAACCAAAAAAAAAAGTGTGTCGAACACAATTTACTATAGGCGGGTTGCCCAAATTGGTTTTGTCCAAACCTATAATGGCACATAAAGGAAACTACAGTGCCTTATCTCATAACTACGGGTACTCCTTCTAGAGCACGTAACCAACACCTATCTTTCAAGAGAAAATTAGAGGCTTAACTTGTAGTGAAAGACGCTTCATCTTAGAAGAACTTGAGAAACAAAGAAAGGTTAAGGGAAAATAAGTGGTCGACCTGACTAAGGAAATGAATAAACCCGTTATCGAGAAGAGACCAATGAGTTTTTAAAGCTGATGAAACATAATGAATATAGTGTTATTGAGCAACTTAAGAAAACTCGTGCCAGAAATATCATTATTGTCATTGATTTTAAGCTATAGGCCACTAAGGAAGGCCCTACAAAAGGTGTTAAATGAGGTTTACATGACTCAAGATATTAACCAAGAAACCATGAAGTATCTAGTGAGAAAATCCAAGCCTCAAATTGTTTGTACTTCACCAAAGATGAATCAGGTCTTGACGGTACTAGGCATAACAAGCCACTGTACATTACAATATAATGTAAAGACATCCTGATTGGTAAGGTAATGGTTGACAACAGTAATATACTAAATATGCTACCAAGATACATGTTGAAAGAAATGCATGTCGATGAGTCGCACATGAAACCCAATATTATGATGGCAAGAGCATATGATGACTCGCCGAGGAAAATAAATAGGACTTTGGAGGTGGAATTGTACTTGGAGCCATAAATGTTCATGGTTACATTGTAGGTGATGGACATTCATCCATTTTACAACATATTGTCGGGAAGACCATGAATCCATGCGGCTAGAGCAGTAACTTCCTCACTACACCAATGCTTGAAATGTATTATAAAAGGAATGTTGATAACTGTCAAGGTTAAAAAGACAGTTTCTATAATTAAAAAAAATATGGTTGTACCGTTTATCAAGGTGGAAGATTTTAAAGATGGGAACATTCACACTTTTAAAATCATGAATGCTTAATGAGTTCCTGAAGGTACAGTGTTCAGAAGGCTGGAAATTTCAGAAACTCCAAGAATAGTTGCTAATTGCTTTTTAAAGAATGAGATTCCTATATAATATAACCCAAAAACTAGGATTCCAAAACTGATCAATATGATGAAATTAAAATGTGCAGACTAGAGATTTGATCTTGGATATAAGCCCAAGAAAGATGACTACAAGTAGGCCGCCAAAATCAAAAGGAAAGTAACAAAGACAAAGATTAAATGACGAGAACTAGAAAAGGAGGAACTCGTTTTCCCACCACTCCAAATGATCTTTCTAAGGTCTATAGAGGTGATTGGATTCGGCATGATAGATGTTCATATCAGTACTTTGGTGTGTCAAGATAAGAAACAAATTGGAGAGGTGAAGGTTGAAATAAAAGACAAAAAATCCTACCACAGTTGTTTGTCCACACAATCGATGAGGTCCATGCAAAAGCTTTTGTGTAGAAACTGACTAGAGGAGAAACATACCAGAATTGGAAGATGGATGATCATGTCTATAAGAAGTGTTTTTACTTACTATGTTATTTTGACATGTTTTAATCTTGATGGTAATTTGGCTCATAATGCCACAAGACCTTCTCTATTAAACGAAGCTTTTTTTTTAATGAGATCATGCATTTCCTTGTTTTCATGATGAGTTTTCATTTTCTTTGCAAATAACATGCTTACATGAGCATACCTTACACGTTTAGAAATCCTGAAAGTTCCATCAATTCACAAACTCATTGCACTAATAATAATTAGCCAAACTTTGATAATATTATTGCAATAGATGATGAAGATTGGGAAGAAGAGGATATGAAAGAGTTTACTAGGTTGGTGGAAAAGTCCGAAAAAATCTGAAAACTCACTAGTGAAGAGCTATAAATTATAAATTTAGGAACTAAGCAAGAAAAGAAAGAATTGAAGATTGACATTCTTATTACAGCTGAGGAAAGAGATATGATAATCTCTCTGCTACATTAGTATGCATACGTTTTTGCTTGGACTTATATGGATATGCCTGGTTTGGACACTAACATAGTGGAATATAGGATTCTTTTAGTAGAAGGTAGTAAGCCAGATAAATAGAAGACCAGATGAATGCACTCAGTTATGCTATTTAATGTAAAGATAGAGATACAAAAACAATGGGATGCAAGATTTTTGGATGTGGTCCACTACCCTCAATGTATAGCTAATGTGGTTGTAGTTCCCAAAAAGGATGGCAAGATCCGGGTGTGTGTAGATTATAGAGACTTGAACAAAGCAAGCTCGAAGAATGACTTTCCTCTATGCAGAAGAAGACAAAGAGAAAACCACTTTTGTCACGCCATGGGAAACCTTTTGTTATAAAGTGATGCCATTCGGATTAAAGATTATCAGTGCCACGTATCAAAGAGCAATAGTCACTTTCTTCCATGATATGATGCATTGAGAAGTGGAAGTCTACGTAGATGATATACTTATCAAATCAAATAAAGAAGAAGATCATGTGCAAGTATTGAGAAAATTATTTGAGAGGCTGCAAAAATACCAATTAAGATTGAATCCTGTAAAATGCTCGTTCAGGGTAAGAGGTGGACTATTGGGTTTTGTAGTAAGTAGTCAAGGAATAAAAGTTGATCTGGATAAAGCAAAGGTTATCCAGGTTCATATCTCAGCTAATAATAATGTGCGAGCTAATTTTCCTTTCGCTTAGAAAGAAAAATCATGGGGTATGGAACAATGATTGCCAAGAAGCCTTCGACATGATAAAAAGGTATTTGCAAAATCTACCATTGATAACGCCTCCTACATTAGGAAGACCTTTTCTCCTATATTTGATAGTGACAAAAATAGCCATGGGATGTGTGTTGGGTTTGCATGATGAGTCAAGGAAGAAAGAACAAGTTATCTACTACTTAAATAAAAAGTTCAATGACTGTGAACCCTGATATACAACAATCGAAAGGTTATGTTGTGCCTTGGTGTGGAGCATAAAAAGGCTTAGGCAGTATAAGTTATACTACACAACCTGGTTGATCTTAAAATTGGATCCTCTCAAGTATATTTGTGAAAAGCCTTACTTGTCGAGTATAATAACAAGGTGGAAAGTGTTGTTGACATAATATGATATTTTTTTTAATAATAGGGAAGGTTGTAAAAGAGAGTGTGATTGCTAATCATCTTGCAGGTCATACTGTGAAAGATTATGAGCCATTGAGTTTTGACCTTCCTGATGAGGATGTGCTAATAGTTGAAGATAATAATGAGATGAATGACTGGTGTACCTTGTACTTTAATAGGGCATTGAATGTATCAGGAAATAGGGCTAAAGTAGTTGTAATTTTCTTAGAAAATAAGCAATACCTTATTTCAGTAAGGTTGCAATTTAGATGCACCAATAACACGATCAAGTATGAAGGTAGCATTATCGGTCTAAAAGTTGCTTTAGAACTTAGAGTTGGAAAGCTTGAGGTCTATGGGGATTCCCTACTAATCATTTGCCAAGTAGAAGGGGAGTGGCAAACCAAGTATGAAAAGTTGAAGCAATATCGGAATTATCTCTTGAAATTAGCTAACAAATTCAAAGAAATAAAATTCACTCATATAAGCAGAGATAAGAATCAACTTATGGGGAAACTATGGACTACAATGTGCTTTTATCATTCTCTCCTTATCATTAAGATAATGATAGTTATCTGTTTTTAAATTTGATTCTTTATCAAATTCAAATTTTAAAAAGAGAGAATGAGTTTGATTGGAACTTTGTTTCTCATATGTAATAAGAATTTTGCACTATAAATACAAATCTAGATATTACAAGAAAACAGAGGGAGTCCACTACAAGAAACCCTAAAAGAGACATTACGAAAAGGACCGGGGGAAGATATTACCAAAAAAAAAAAACCTAGAAGAAAACTATGAAAAAAAAGAGGAGAACAAAAACCTATTTTCTTCCTACAGTGTCGCTACCCTCCTGCATAATTCATTATTTTTTTTGTTTGAAATCACCATAACCAGCGCACATTAGACTTCCCCCCACAAGCTAGACTTCCCCTATAAGTTACAACTCCTTTTCATCAGGAGGAAGCAAAGAAAGTCCAGATCCCACTTTTCTCTCCCCCAATCATCAGCCAATAATAGAGAAAAAAACAGGGACTAAGCCACCCTATCCTCGTAAAAAAAAAAAGAAGAAGGAAGAAACGTGTTGTTTCAACTTCTTCTTCCTGCTATTCCCCCCTCACAAACCATGCTCGAGACAACATCCTTTCTCAATAGCAGCAATAAAGCTTGGTTATTTCCAGTCACGACAACAGTAGAGTCTTCATCATCCCGGCCGAAATCAGGAGCTCCCTTACTATCACAACGCCATCAACGACTCCAGCAACCGGGAGCAAACACAAACTAGCAGCAATGACACGACCAAAAGATTGATATCTTCTCCCAAGTGTAGGAGTGTCAAAGTAATAAATAACCCGGCAAGACCGGGGTCGAACTACAGGGAGGTTAACTATATAAATTATAAATAATAATAATAATAATAATAATAATAATAATAATAATAATAAGTTGAAGAGAGCTTTGAAATGTGATATTGATATAAGGATTAAACAATGATAAAAACAATTGTCAAGGTTAGAGGATCCACAAATGGTATTTCAAACAAGTATAGTATAAACTCTTATTACTCAACTAGAAACCACACACAAAGAAGATTCCAATCGGATTATAAATTGTTAACATGATTACATTAGTTATCTTATTTGAATAATGCTATTACTTGTAAATGTTGTTAGGTAGTTAGGTATCATGATTATAACTTATGTTAACAACAAATCAAGTTTCTTTCATAGCACATGTGTCGGTTATACCATACAGTTTGGGGTATGAAAGTGCCAAGTATTTGTTGTACCAAGGTCATACAACATAAATCTAGATTAACCATTTAACAAGCAAAGTATAAAAAATGAACAAGAAAATAAATACAAAACATGTTAGTATCAAACATTAAAGTTCATGTTGAGTTTATACTATACTTACTTATTCTTACACCATTAGTGTTGTGATGTTGCGGTCGCACAAATTAATTACCTTAGCTTAAAACACAACACACAAGATAGTATAGAGCAAGCAAGGGGTCGATCCCACAAGGAAGATTTAGTTCAGATTTTTATGCTATATGTTATGCAATTGGGGGGTTTTGATTTGTGATGATCTAAACTATGGAAGAAATTAAACTAGCAAACAAAATCAATTGAAACCAAAATTTATCAAAAAAAAAAACCTTGATCGCAAGCACACATTCACCAACGGAAATTAGAACCGATCCTTGAAATGAAACTTCAATTTATATTTTGAATTTTTTATCTTTTCTTAACGTTGGTTAATTAACGGATTCGCCGTATAACTAACCCTAACCAACGAACAATCACAATGTCCGCATTAATGATTTAGTTCAATGGCAGCCCTAAGAACTAGATAAATTGATTGATCTCTTGACAATCAAGCTGTCTGCAGCTTGTGTTCCTTTATTTGAGTGTTCGCCCTGAGTTTAAAACGTAGTTCCGCCATAATTATCAAGCTTAGTTGCTTCACAAGTTCATATATCACAACTCCGATTTTGAAATCAAACTTAGCAATAGATTATTCACAATAATAACTTAGAGTCCGCTCTAGCAATTATTAACAACAATCATAGAAAATATGCATAGAAAAACAATCATACTCATTCATAATATAAACTGAAAATAAAAGGAAGAATAAATCTCACGGTTCTTGAAATCCGAAGGTTTGTTGTGTCCTTGCAACCAAGAAAACGAGCTCAGCCTTGCATATCTATGAAACAACTACTCTTAAAGATAGAAGAAAGCATTATTTCTAGTTTGTAGAGAGGAGAGTTTGTGTTTCTTCACTTTTGGCTGCTGCCCCCCTTCTGCCTTCTTTCTCTTCTCTCTTTCTTTTTATATGCTAAGAAACCCTAGTCCCTATTTTACAAAATAGTCCTCCCTTAAGTTGTCAGTTTATATTTAAGTACTTCAATAATTATTTTTCAAAAAAAAGAAATAGCCTTGCATTAAATCTTCAAGCTTTGACTTAGAGGAGCTAAATTGCTGAAATAAAAACTTGGACGCCAGTTTAGATGCTTCGAAACGTAATTTGAACATGTTCCTTCACGAAACCTGTTTGCTGGTAGAATTCAGCTGTCATCTTTGAAAATTAATATCTCCATCATATGACTTTTTTTTTTTTGCTAAACGTTGGAGCGTTGATAGGTCTTTAAGTCAGGAATCCAAAACAATTGAGTTTACATCAATTGGACTTTTGTAGCTCCAGATATTGAATTTTGAATGGATAAAGGTCAACATTGGCAGAATGCGAGATTTGACTTTGAAGGATGTGATTTCCATGATCTTTCTCTTTTTATTTTTCTTGCATTAAATTTCTAGAAAGGTATGATGTTTGCTTTTTAGTGCCACTGGAATCACTTCATTTTGACCTCTAGAACTTACGCTCTGCACAAAACATCGATTGAACGTCAAATCTGCCAATTACCTTCATTTTACTCTTTTTTGCATCTTTCATCCAAAAGTGCCTTCAAAACATAAAATAAGGAATATCAAGGCATTTTATATATATAACATAGGCTAAACACTAGTTAAATGTGGGTAAAACTATCGAATAATATGGTTGCATCAATTAGTGTAACCTTTTCACCTTGACATAATAAACTTAGCTAAATATAATGAAGAAGAGAAACATAAATAAACAAGATAAGAACATAAATAAGATATAGGTTAAGTAAAGGAAAGGAAATGAAAAGCATAAACAAGAGATTAATATAAACAAAACTTCAGCATTACAAACACATAAAGAGAGAGAGCAAGAACATGATCTTGATCTGAAAACCAAGATGCCTAAATGCATGGCAAATGCCTTCTTTTATACGCTAAAATTTAGAACTATTGATTTGATGACTAATTGTTGAGTGGGTGGCCACATCTTAACTTGGTGACAATTCTTCTCTTCTTTTCTAAACAAAACATCATTGATAATGTCAAAATTTGAACAAATTTTTGCATGAAAGTTCTAGGAAATTGTCTTCGCTTTCCAATAAAAAAAGAATCGGTGCATTTGGACTTCTAGAACTCGAGATATGGGCTGAACACTGAATAGTGTCTGGGCTGCAGGACAGATTTTGACTTCTCCATTGTTGCTAAGATTTGGACTTTCAAATAGCAGAATTGAGTTTTCACTCCCCATGAATGTTTTAGGCCTGTGTCTTATCTTTCTAGCCATATAAACCAAATTGAAATCCAAGATCTATAACTTCAGATATGACCCAATGACTTAACAGTGTTCCAGTTTGGACTGAACCATCATCTCTTTTCTAAGCTTAACCCTCTCTTTGTCTTCTCAATTTCAGTAGTTAAACTCATCAATCAATCCTTTGATTTATGTGATAGGCCTGCGTTTAAGATGAACATTTACCATAAATTAAAGGTATCTTATAGTATCAGACTTGTTATTATAAAACATGCTTTAGTTGTGGAGTTATTGTTGCTTTAAGTGTAAAATGATGATATAAAACTTTTCTAAAAATGCACTTTTAAGTACTAATCAAGCAACAATAGAGGGAACCCTTCTGTCCTTTCCTCCTCTTCTAAAGTATCAGCCACCGACATTCGTTGCACCCTGCATGTCCAACAATAGCCTTCTTTTCGGTCCAACACTTGGAGCAACACTAGTATCGCAGTGCAGCAACAATAAATAACATATGCAAACTTCATCATGCTCTTCTTGTCCTCCATTAAGGCAACATTTGGAAACCCTCCTTCACAACCACCAACATTGTCTCCACCATGAACAACAAGCTGGATTGTCAACTGTAAGCAGTGTTTAACTGTCTCCCTCCTTGCCTCCTGCAATAGCTATGCTCGGGTAAGTCCTCTTTCATTGCCTGTAACAATTTAATTACATTGTTAATGTTGCATGCATCCATGAATTATTCATGCATACATGCAACAGTTGGAGAGTCGGTTACTAGCTTGGGCTAGTAATCAGGTTGGGCCTGCTGGATCCAGCCTGACCCGTACGGGTGGGCTCAATCCAGCCCCAAAACAAAATAGTTTTCTAAAATTTAAATTTAAATTTTATGGATTTATTCACTAGCACCAAAGTCAGGAATACCATACTTTTTTTTGTTACACAATATTTACCAACACTAGAGTTGGAAATATTCGTAGGTGAATATTCACTAACACAAGAGTCAGGAATATTATAGGAAGACCATAAGAATGAAGCAAAAACAAACTCTTAGCAATTTAGACAAAACCAGCAATGCAGCTTGTCTTAGATAGGACGCTTAAAAGGTTATAATATCTTCCCTTTCGCGTAACCAGTCACGTACCATAAAATCTCTGTTGACTAGTTAGGGTTTCTAGTGACCATAATACTAGGTGGCGACTCCTTAAACTGGACATTTCCACCCAAAGAACAAGATGCCAAATATGTTTTCCTTTTCCAACAAGAATTTTTTTAATTGGTCACCGCGATGTCTGAGTGTAACAAAATGATGATTTCTCTAAGAATTTTTGGACTAAGCTTTGCCTTTTGTTTGTCAATTGCTATAATATTTGTTCTGTTTTGTTTATATGGTTATCGCTTTTTATTGCTTTAGTGCACATCTCTAGTGTCATGCATCCCTATTGTTTTTAGCTTTGATTTTGATTAATGTATAGAATGTCAATTTTTTTCTTTGTTTGATCTTGTTTAGAGTTATATATTATTGTTGCTAGATGTTTAAAATATGCTTCAATGTTTAGATTAAATGAAAAAAAAAATGATTTGGAAATCTGACCGTAGGATTATTGATGTTTTTTTTTTTGTTAGTGTGTGTTCTTGGTTCCTAGACATGGTTTAGGTTCCAAGTGCTTAAAGAGTTAGTTTTGAATCGAAATTTGATGTTTTTGTAGGCTATTTCTAGTTGGCAGTTTTAAAGTTTGAGATCTCCTGCATGATTTTGATGTTATTTGTTAATTTTTTTATTCAAACATGTTTAGTTATGGTTGTGTAACTTGTTAGAATGAAAAAAACATGTTTTAGAAGTAAAAAAATGCTAAGTTTGGGGGCCTAACATTGTGCTAGGTTTCTGGGCAATTTCTGGGTGACTAGGTAGTGTTGTTATGAAGAACATTGTCTTAGCTCGATTTGAACTAGTTTTTATTCAATTCTTTCCACAAAATCCTTTATGCCACTTTATTAGTCAATAATCCAGAGTTTATTTATATCAATAACATGTTTTCAATAGGTTTTAATCCCAGAATTTTGATTTTAAGCCGAAAATAAAATCATGATTTTTTAGTGATAATTGAAGTGCATGAATGCTATATTATTGATCATTGCATGATTTCCAACATGTTTGTGTCTTTGGTTTGTACATATCTAGTTTGATTTTAAATCTATGTTGCGGGATTCATGTTAAATGTTATTTACTGTTTTTCTAAGTTTTGATCTGTTTTGATAAACATTTTTGAGTTTTTGTGTTTTTTTTTAAATTTCATTTCATTTTGGATTTTGGTATAGGTTTTGGTTTATTTTTTAGGTCAAATCAGTGAACTTTGGTTCGGTTTATGGTCGTATCAAAAGTTTTGGTTTAACCAGGTCGGGTCAAAATTTTAGACCCTGGTTGGTTGGTAATGATTTTGCTAAAGGTTTTTTTTTTTGCTTAAGCATGTGTTTGACAAACACTCATTAAACCTGTTTTAACAGTTTTGGTTTTAGGAAAAATTGAGTTTTTTCCGAACATGGCCTTAAAAAAAAAAGAGTTTTGCTTGCTACATACAACGTAATCCATTTTTATTCATAAAAAAGAGAGAATTTTTTTAGCTTTGTCTTAGAATTTTATTTTTATTTTTTTGTATTTCTTTGCTTTTTATGGAGTTGACAACAGGTTTGTAAACTTTCTTAAAGATTTAGCCACCATTTCAATAATTCTAATTGTTTTTTCTTCTGAAAATTAATAGTCAACATTATAGTATAATTGTTGAACTTACAAGTAAGCTAGTATTTAGATATTAAAAGTTGACTAGGAAGTTCTCTAAATTTTTTGAATATTCACCAATTTTAATTAGGAGTATTTTTTATCACAATATTCAAGTTGTGAAATTTGTCAGGGCACCTACATAAATTATTTCTATAAGAATTTATTTAGGCATACGAGCCCATAAAAAATTCAACATGTCAGTTTTGTTCATGAGTGTAAATCTTTATTCTGAGTCATAGATAGACTATCGGCTAGGAACCCATCAACACCTTTAAACCATGTTCAGACCACACAATGCAACTTATCTCAAGTAAAGTGCACTAAGGGTGCTAATACCTTTCCTAGCCATAATCAATCCCTTATCTTGGAATTTCTAGTAAGACCAGTCCATCCGGATCTCCTAATGACCCTAAACCAAACAACTAGGTGATGACTCATTAACCCTGATTTTCCGTCATACTGGGCATGCACGTGCGACAAAGTGCATATAGAAGCATCTCGTGTTAGTCATTATAGGTGACTGTCATCTTTTGGATGATCTTCTTGAGATTTTTATTGGCTACCTTAACAACACCATTCATCTTGGGTCTATAAGGAGAAGAATTAAGGTGTTTAATCTTCTACTTAGTGCAGAGCTCAGCAATCAGCTTTCCATTAAAGTTCTGAGCATTGTCAGTTATCATTGTTGCTGGCAAGGTATAGCAAAAAAAATATCTTTCTTAATGAATCTCTTGACTATTTCTTGTGTCACAAGTGCAAGAGTAGGCATGTACCCATTAAATGAAGCAGTTTATGGCCACCAAGATGAACCTATATCCATTGCTAGCCTTTAGGTTAGTTGGTCATATGACATCCATTCCCCACATATCAAAAAGCCAAGGCGAGGTCATATTGAACAGTGACGTTAGAGGTGTATTTATTTTGTCACCATGTATCTGACACTTGTGGTATTTTCTTATATAATCCACATAGTCCCCTTCCATGGTCAACCAAAAGTATCCAAATCTTTAGATTTGCCTTGCCATTGTATGCCTATTAGTATGTGTGGCACAGATTCCCACGTGGACTTCCTGTAATACTTGCCTAGCCTCCTTCTCATTCAAACATCTGAGCAAAGTCCCATAAAAAAACCTTATATACAAGATTTCATTATCCAAGTAATAATCCATTGTTATCCTCCTCAAAGTCTTTTTATCCATCTTGGAGGCTCTCGAAGGGTATTCCCAGTATTGCATAAATCGTTTGATGTCATTATACCTTGATTTCCTATCTAGTTACTCTTCAAATATGCAACAGTGAGCTTGGAGATTTATGACTTTGATGCTTATTGGTTAGATCTTGCCCCCAATATTGATTTGTGTCATTGAAGCTAAAGTGGCTAGGGCATCAGCAAACTGATTCTCATCTCGGCTCATATGAATGAATTTTATCTCTTCAAATTCATTAGCTTACTTTGAAAGATAATCTTGACATAGCCTTAGTTTCTCATCCTTACTTTTCCATTCCCTTTCAATTGATATATGATTAGTAGAGAATCACTATAAGCATCAAGCTTTTTAACTTTCAGCTATAAAGCAGATTCTAAGCTGATTATGCAAGCTTCGTATTCAATTGTGTTATTGGTGCATTCAAGTTGTAACCTTACCAAAATAGGATACTATTTCTCTTTTAGGGAAATTATCACTGCTTTAGCCCCAATCCTTTCTACATTTACATCTCCATCAAAATATATGGGTCATCAGTCATTCACACCACCATTATTCTTAACCTTTAATACATTGTAAATCCCTAGTAAAAAAAATAAATAAATCTGGGTTAAATAGGGTAACTATTAATTAAAAAATAATAAATTAGGGAGAAAATCTTATGAATTGGGATGAACATTTTTGGGAGAGTAATTTAAAATTTAGAGAAGTTAAAGTAATAACATAGAATGTGAAATATTAGTTAACGATAAATCATGAAAACATCCTAACTAGGTAAAAATAGTAATTTGAAGGAGGAATTTTTTTGTAAATTGGGTGATATTACATGTAAAATAGAAGGAAATGTCAAATAAATCAATGCATGACCCTTTACGCGAGAAATGATGAATTTTAGTATAACCCGCGCACAATCACGTTATTGCGATTGAAAATGGTAAAAAACATAAAGAAATATATTATGATAATTATGAATAGAAATCTTCAGAGAATTAGTCTAAGACCCAAGATTATTAAAGTAAATTATAAGGTATGCGAAATTCAGATTTTTGACATGAAATTTTACATGGAGTCTTAAGACATACTGTTTTACCTTGGGGTAAAATGTAAGGTCAATCAGAGTTCAAGAAGGTTTTAAAAATAAAGACAGAATATCGAGTCAGTGTAATAAACTGAAATTTAGGGGGATAAGTTGGAGTTTAATAGTAATTAACCCATAAAACCTAATATAACCATGCTTACTGCTATTGTTCATGTGGAACAACAACTAAAAGAAAGGAAGAGGCTTCTCTCTTGCCTCTCTTCAAAAATTATTTGAGAAATCTTTCTAAATTGTGAGATGGAAGCTTACAAATAGGTTTGTAAGGAGAGAAACACATTAAGGCTGAAATTAAGAAGTTTGGTTGGAAGAGAGGAACTTGAGGGACAAGTATGGATAATGAAGAGGAAGAACAATTGAAAAATAAATTGGTAAGACTCTTCAATTGAACTCGAAATTTTTTATAAAAATATTCTTCGTTAGTTTTTCTCGTTGATTTCATAGTTAGTAAAGGATAATTGAAAAACTTCCAATGTTGTGATTCTAGGGTTCTTAAAAATGTGTATGAAATGAGAGTTTCTTTGAACATAAAGTAATGATAATGGATGTTGTGATGCATAAAAACACTTAGTGTACTTGTCAAATTTATGTCTCATGTAATTAAAATTTTGACAATCTTACTAACTAACGTCTAATCGAAAATACAACTTGAAAACATTGTAATTTGGAGTTAGTGTCTTATAAACATTGTTGATATGGATGTTTTGTTTTACATGGAATAAGTCTTGACGTATTTGGAGTTGTATAACTCCAGATATGATAAAAAAAACACTTATTAAAGGTCCAGATCGACATAGTACTGGACAGATTTTCGGTGCTACTATAATTGTTAATTTGAGCCTTAAAACTATGTAATTTGGAGTTGGTGTCTGTACAACAGTTGTAGGTATAGATATTATCTTTCAACTGGAACTAGTATCGACTTATTTAGAGTTGTATAACTCCAGATATGAGAGAAACATTGAGTAAAGGTCTAGACCGACATAGTACTAGACAAATTTCTTATGCTACTATAATGAGTGAGTTTAGACATGTAGATAGCAAATCTGGGTGTTATGTCCTTCATGAAAGTTGTATCCCTATGTATTATCTTTCTATAGAGATAAACCATGCTTGAAAAAGAGTTCTGAAACTTTAGTTATGATTAAAACACCAAACAATGTTCGGGGTTGGGTGGACTAAATCAATTTGGACTAATCAAGCTTTAATCTTTACTTGGAATTTATTGTTGATTAAAACTTCTAACACTTGGAATGATGTAGAAAAAAAAATTGATGAAATGAACACTTAATGTTAATACCTATGTTTCGGCCTATAGAAATTTAGATGGGAGAATCCTTGAGAATGTATATGTTGAACTTGATTGGGTACTACTTGATAATATTATGATGAACTTGATGAGGTTATGGAAAACAATATCATCCTTGAACATGTTTAGTAGTACTTTGTAATTGGAATGCGAAGAACACCTTATTTCACATGATAATGAATGAGAATTTGATGTTGGCACATGAAGAACATAAAGATATGTTTGTTAGGGGAATGACATAGGCTTCGGCCACCTTAAGAGAGGATAGCAAAGAAAGACCCTCATGAAGATAGTAATAAGTGATGGTTCCTCTTTAAAAATGCTTAATTAATGTGTGATATTGTCATGTAATATAAACATTACATGTTTCCCTTTCCTCATAAACTTTGGAAGTGAATTTAGTTGTGGTCTATGTCCAAAACTAGGTTGAAGTATGGTCACTAGGAGAAAAACTTGATATTGACCATATATGTGAATTTAGGAAAAAGAAATGTTAGGATGACTTAGTTTTCATTGACGATTTTCAATGTCAAAATACCTTAGTTTTTCATTGATGATCTTCAGTTTCAGAATGACTTAGTTTTTTGTTGATGATTTTCAGTGTCAAAATGACTTAGTTTTCATTGACGATTTTCATTGTTAGAATGACTTAGTTTTTGCTCACGATTTTCAGTGTCGAAATGACTCAGTTTTGTTGACAATTTCATTGTTATAATAATATAATTTATGTAGATGGCCTTCATCAAAATTAGGGATGAATGTCTTGTTACAATATTATCATTGTACAATTATACAAACATGAGAGATGTTTAAATGAATGTATGTGTGTTCTAGTATATGTGTAGAAATGGTCTTTGACATTACCTAAATAAAAATGTACTGAGTAATGGTCATTTTGTGTATCAGGAGGTGCGACCTGGATTGGATCTTTGACCGGGCGAGGACACACTACGGGAGGGCAGGTAGGTGGTTTCCACTTTTAACTAATTATTATTAAATCCTCGAATTATTTATACATAATGTTGCTACCTAATTTTAATAGATTAAAATTACTCATGAAACACAATGAATAATGATATGATTAGTTTTGGCTAATGATAACCATATTGGATAACCGAGATTAAATGATATGATTAGCTTAAGCTAATGGTATCCATATTGGATAACCAGAATTCATTGATAAGATTAGCTTCGGCGAATGATATCCATATTGGATAACTAGGAATGATTCATGAGATTAGCTTCGGCTAATGATATCCATGTTGGATGATTGAGAATGAATGATAAGATTAGTTTTAGCTAATGGCATCCATATTGGATAGCCGAGAATAAGCATTAAAGATTAACTTTAGCTAATGATATCCATGTTGGATGACCAGGAGTAAAAGATGAGGTTAACTCTGGTTAATGGGGTCCATACTAGGATTACCGGTAATAAGTATTATGAACCATCTCATTTGAAAGCGTTTACTAATACGATGAAATAAAGAATATGATGTGTTAATCACAATCGAAATTAATGTTTAAGAAACCATATACAAAATTGATCATAGTTAGGAATGAATAGTTATGCATAAAAGAATTCTATATGTATAAGGATTCCTAGACTATAATACATGTCATCAGTTATTTGTTAAACATAGCTCAAATAAAATAATGCAGCATAAGGTTGTATAAAGATGTGGAGTAAAATATTAAAGATAGACTCGGTAAAAAGATATTAATAGCTGAATTTGTTGGCAGTTAAATGGGTTTACCATAATTATTGGCATCCGTGAGGGGATGACCAAATTATACTTAGTGTCCATAGTATTGGCGACTAAGGATGAGATAGGAATGATACTTAGTGGTTGCAGTGTCGGTGACTAAGGATAACAAATAAACAATATTTAATGTTTGTAATATCTGTGACTAAAGACATGATATAAATTGATAGTTGATGATTAATTACCAATATCTATGAATATGGCAGCTTTTAATGTTTAGTTGCCCAAAAAAACAATGACCAAAGAAGGAAAGTATGATTTGGTTAATTATAAGATGATGATGTAGGTTCTCTTTTCCCTATATTTCTATTTAAGTTGACAAGTCCTTTAAATTAGATCATGAGAACAAAAGTTACTTCCCAATCGTCCCTAATAAAAAGGGAATTCATATGGTCATCTTTGTTTTGAATGGAGACCATTGTGTTGTTGTTTTTAAATAATGGGAATCATTGAAACTATCCTCAATTGTATAACGGAAACCATTATGTAAGACCATTAATTTATGCTTAAAAATGGATTTGACAAGGGGGGTTGATTGGCAACTTAAAACATAATATTGTTTGATGTACTACTAAGTCAAAGCAATTGTTAATGGGGTGATGATGTAACAAACGGTTGTGACACCTAGAAAATACAAAATATGGTAATGTCACAAACAAATTATGTTAAGCAGTTATAGTGATGAGTAAACATAAGATTAATACATGTGGTTACATCAAGGATTGTACCCAAGGAAATTGATAGCTAAGGAAATGAAATATTAATCATTGATCGGGGAAACAAAAATTAAGAAAATGAGTTACTACATGGTGATGTATAGTCGGCAACCTTAGATTTTAATGTATTATGTAATTCATCATAAAAGCAATGTCGAAAGTGATAAATATGAACATAAACGTCATTATACTATGAATACTTAAAATTGTGTTAATAACTTCACCCTAAAATGTACTAAATCGTATAATTGTATTTCTAGCATTTAGTTATTGCATCTCTTTTATTATGTGTGTGTGTGTGTGTGTTCATCACACGTATGTTTTAAGTAAATGGAAAATGAAAAGAATATAAGATGAATTGTGAGAAGCGATGTGGAAGAATCAAATGAAGAAACAATTGAACTAGTGGGTGGTCGAAGGCTACTGCGTGTATATAATAGAGTTATTTGATATTGTGTTACCAAGGAGGATAATAAAAGAATTAAGGAAATGTATAAGTTATAAGGGAAACTCTGCTGTAAATTTGGTAAACCAAAGAATCAATAATGGGATGTATTGTTAGACAGATCACAAAAAAAAAACCATTATACTCAGACATGATGATTAGAAATATGGAATTTACATGGAAATTTCAGGTAAATATATCCTCATCGGGAAGGTCAAAATTTAGCATTATCTGCTAAATGGTCAAGAATCATGCTCCCTTTTACATCCTTCCTTGTTATATAGACAATATCATATTCCGCCAACAACACTTTCCACTTTACTATTCTACTTGAAAAATAGGGCTTTTTACATATGTATTTGAGTGGATCCAGTTATAAGATCAATCAGGTCGTGTAATACAACATATACTACCTGAGTCTTTTTGCACTCTAAATCAATGCACAACATAGCCTTTTATTATAGTATATTGGGATTCATAATCGTTGAACTTCTTGATCAAGTAGTAAATGGTTTGTTCTTTCCTCCCGATTCATCATATTAGCCTAGCACAAATCCTATGGTTGTTTCTATCACCGTCTAGTATAGAATCAAAGGTCTTCCTGATATAAGGGGTACTATCAGCGACAAGTTCTGTAAATATCTCTTAATCTTGTCAAATGCTTCTTGGAAATCATTAACCCATACCCCGAGATTTTTCTTTCTAATCAGTTAGAATTTGGGCTCACACGTCATCGTAACTTGGGATATGAATCGGGCTATATAATTCAAGTGGCCAAGAAAACTTCCCACTTCTTTCTCTTTCTTAGGTGCTAGCATATCTTGGATTACCTTTACTTTGTTCGAATCAACTTTTATTCCTCGACTACTCACTACGAGGCCCAACAGGTTTCTTGTTTTTACCTCGAATGAACACTTTGTGGGATTCGATTTTCATTAGAATTTTCACAACCTTTTGAGCAATCTCCTTAATACTTGCACATAATCTTTTTTTTTTATTTGGTAAGTATGACCTCTACTTCTTTGTGCATCATATCATTGAATAAGGTGATCATTGTCCTTTGATAAGTGGCTCATACATTCTTCAATCTATATGGCATTACCTTGTAACAGAAGGTTCCCCAATATGTGAAAAAGTTAGTTTTCTCTTTGTTTTCCTTGGACTTTCTGATTTGATTATATCCCGATAACTCATCCATGAATGAGTACACGGCACTCTTCGTAGCATTGTTGACTAAGACATTTATATGGGGTAGAGGAAAGTCATCCTTTGAGCTTGCCTTGTTCAGATCTTTATAATCCATGCTTGCCCTTATCTTTCCATCTTTCCTGGAAACAACAACTATATTAGCCACCTATTAACGATAATAGACCACATCTAGGAATCATGCATCCCAATGCTTCTATATTTTTACTTTCACCTTAAGCAACACATCTAGACACATTCTCTTCCATCAAGGGAATCTGATGTACCACGATGTGAATATCCAATCCATGTATATTTGTATATGTCCAAGGAAATACATCTATATACTCTTGCAACAAAGCGACCAAACCATCCCTTTCCTTAGTTGTAATAAATGTACCAATCTTTAATTTTTTCTTATCTTGATTGGTACCCAGATTTATTACTTCTAATTCTTTATTAGTGTGTTTCCAAGTTTTCTCAAATTTTTTTTACTAACCTAGTAAACTTTTTTATTTTCTCTTCTTCCCAATTTTCACCACCCATTGCGATTATGTTATCAATGTTTGGTCAATTATTCTTAGTGTAATGGGTTTGTGGATTGGTGGAAGATTCACTTTTAGGATTCATGAAAACGTAAGGAATGCTCGTGTAAGTGTGTCATTTGTATGAAAAAATAAAAGAAAACGAGGTCATTTTGGACACAAAAAATGCATGGTCTCATTAAAATAAGAAGACTCATTGATAAAGAAAGTCTTACGGTATCATGAGCCAAATTACCGTCAAAACTAAAAACATGTAGAAACAACAAAACACAAAAAGACAAAACACCTCAAAAAGCATGATCAAACATGAATAATTACTTTTTTTAACACAACTAAAACAAGCTCTATTTTTCAATTCTGGTATGATTCCCTACTGGCCAACATCCTGACAAAGGCTTTTGCTGGGGTTTCATTGACGGTGTGAATAGACAGCTGCAATAGGATCTTGCCTTCTGTTTTGACCTTAATTTTATCATATGTTCCTCATTTTCACATTCTAACACGGTAATGTGAAGGTCTGTTATGCTAGATCTCATCACCTTTGTAGGTCTTATGAAGGTCATTTGGAGTGGCAAGATGATAAGCTCTTCTTTATCTGAATTATTTCCTTCAATTTATGTCATTATTGCTTCTCTTTTGATCCTAGTGACCCGCATGTAGTCGTCTTTTATAGGCTTATATCCAAACTCAAATATCTTATAAACGCATTTTAATTTCTTCACATTGATTTGCTCTGACATCTTAGTGTCAGGATTAAACTGAAAAGGAATTTCATGTTTAAGGAAGCAATTAGTAGTCATCCTTGCTACTTCCAAAATTTTCAGCCTTCTCAACACTGTAACCTGTGGAACCCGCTCAATGTTCATGATCTCAAAAGTGTGAATGTTCTTATCCCTATAATCTTCAACCTTAATAGATAGTACACCTGTATTCTTTATCATGAAAACTATTTCTTTAACCTTGACAATTACCAACATCTCATTTATAATATATTTTAAGCATTAATGCAAGGAGGTAACCACTCCATCCACATGGATTTATAATCTTCCTAATAATATATTGTAGAAAGGATGAATATCCATTACTTGTAGCGTCACCAAAAACACTTGCAACCCCACATAAAGCTCCATTTCTAAGGTCTTAATTATTTGTCTGGTGAGCCATCATATGTTCTTGTCATTATGTCTTATATGTGACTCATCGACGAGCATCTCCCTCAACATGTGTCTTAGCAGCATGTTTAATGTCAAACCATTGTCAATCAGTACTTTTCCTATTAGGACATCTTTGCATTGCATTATAATGTACTTTGGTCTGTTATTCCTAGTACCATCAAAATCCAACTCATTTTTAGTGAAGTATAGATAATTTAAAGCCTGGATTCTCCTTACTAGGTGTTTCATGATTTTTTGGTTGATATCTTGAGGCACATACGCCTCATTCAACACCTTTTGCAGAGCTTTTCTAAGTGGTTTGAAGCTCAAAAGTAATGACAGCATTGATATTCTAAAAGAAGTCTTATTAAACTGCTTAACAAAACTATAATCACTATATTTTATCAACTTTAGGAACTCATTGGTCTTTTCCTCGGTGAAGGTTTTGTTCACTTTTTTATCAAATCAATTATTTCTTTTCCTTTCATCTTCCTTTGTTTCTCGAGCTCTTCTAGGGTAAAGCATTTTCCGCTACAGTGGCATGAGTGGTACTAGAGCTAGTTATCCAGTGCCCAATAGTTTTTGCTACATCTCATACTATGACAGTGGGGTAGTTGTTCTTAGGTTCTTTAGCAAAAACATTTTGTGGTTTTCAGCTTAGTTGATGACTTGGTTACTTGGGTTTCATGTTTTTTTATAGGAAAAGATGAGTTGAAATTATTGTTGGCAATCTGGGATGAAAAGTTTAGAGTCTTGTAGTTTTGGAAATGGTTCTTTTTTCCTCTTTAGCCACCCTCAATATGATCAACATCTTTCCTCTTTCCATAAAACCCATTTTCTCAGTGAGCATAGAGATTTTACCACTCCTTATCCCTTGCTCTATATGCTTGTTCATGGCTACAATGTTAGTAAATTGTTGCATTAAACTACCCATCACATGCTCTAGTATGACACCTTGAACATATTTGCAAATAATATGATCATATCTTTATCTAGAAGTGGTAGATGTACATATACAACTAAGTTCCTCCATCATTGAGCATACTCTCTCATGGTGTCTTTGTCTCTTTTCTCTAGAAGAGAGAAACTTGATCTATCAATAATGATATCCATATTGTACTTCTACTGTTTGATAAAAGCATCCACAAGGTCTTTCTATTGTTTGATCTTTATGTTATCTAGTCTCATATACTAGCTCAGTACTGCCTAACTCAAATTGTCCTGAAAGAAGTTCTTCAATAATTTCTCATCGTGCACTACTTTAGTTATCTTATTGCAATAAAAATTAAAGTGAGTGACAAGATTAGTTCCAGTGTACTTTATAAACTCAGGTACATAGAACTTTTTTGGTACTACCAAGTTTGAGACTAGACACATTTCAATAGCCTGTACAGGGTCATACAAGTCCACACCCTCGATAACCTTTACTCTTGTTTCTAATGCTTCTATCTTATCGTAATCAATGTCTTTAAAAGACTTTGTTTTGTGGGATTCATTGGCGAATGCATCTATGACTGCTAAGGTCGATATAATTTTTAATGATTGTACAAATATTATATTCTATTAGGGTTCCTAACCTTGTACACCCATCCTTTCTTCAAGCTAAATTGTTGTCTGTGTTTAGGTAAAGGTCAAAAGCTTATTAGACGGGCTTCACCAAAGATTGAGTGTTTTCTCGAGCAAGCTAGTGATGCGAGTTATGTTAATCTTCACGGAGTCCAACTTTTCTTGGAAATTGGCATCATGGTAAGCATGTTCTTCATCTTTCATGTTTCTTTGGTGATGATAAGCTTGATTGGCGATGGTCGATGGTTAAGGACTGGCAACTGGTTGTATATGATGGTTTTGGTGGCTCTATAAGAGGGGTTATGAAAAGGGTTGTTGGTGTCAGTATGGTAAGTGGTCACGATAAAGAAAGAGCTTTAATTTGTGATGGAGAAGGTTTAGTTATTAGTGGCGGTTTGAGTGGTTATTTGGTTTGGAGGAAAAGCAGTAAAGGTTGATAGAGACTAAAATGTAGTCGCAGTGGTGGGTTACTTGGATATGTGATTAATGGTGGTAGTAATAGGAGATGATTAAGGTTAGGAAAGATTTTCATTTTGCTAAAATAATGTATAAAAAAATTAATTTTATGGTAAAGCTTTTTTGTTAAACTAGGGAGAAGGGAATATGGTTACTAGTATTGAAATCTGAGAGGTTGAGGCTTATAGGTGTTTGATGGTTCTTAGGTGGAGGAAAAAACTAGAGAACTTTCCGGTGTTAATGAAGGTTAGCTACCACTAGTTTTCTCCTCTAGTTTGAGAGGCTGGTCCTTGGTCTTATATTTTTCTTCACTAGTTTTTTTTTTTCTTTAGTTTTTTGCCACTAGTTAATGAGTTGATAAGTTGGTTTTTTGGTTGAGAGGCTAGTGATTTTTCTTATGCTTTTTTTTCTAGTTTCCTCCCTGAAAGGTTTTGTGTTGATGCAAGTAGTTGTGTATGGTGGATTAGAGTTCTTTTATGTTATTCATGTCTTGTTCCTTGAGAGGCTCTTTGAGTGATAAATGCTCTTTGTTCCCTTTTTGATTCTTTCTTTTTCCTTAAAATCTCATGTTTTTGCTTTGCAAATCAAGACTGCAAATTTGTGCTAAATATTGATGACGAAGGTTGGAAATCTTGAATTAAGAGCTAGAATATTGATATTAAAATTTGTGATTAATTGCTATGATTGATTAATTGGATTCTAAACTGAATCAATTGAAAAAAATTGGATCTAAAACTTGAATTAAATGACCTTAATTAAATTAATTTAACTCCATTGGACTTAATTGGCATTAATTGGATTGAAATGGTTGGACTAAAACAAATAGGACTAATATTAAATTATTAAAATAGTTAATTGATCCCTTTAATATTTAATCCTTTTCATTATGGTCTTTGGCTTATAAGTTTTTCAATTTCATTCAATTAAAATATTTAATCTTGAAATCTCTTTCAATTTAAACCCTAAATTGAATTAATTGATCTTTCTAATTTCAATTTAGTCCTTGGTATCTCAGAAATTCCTAAATCTCTTTTTTTATTATTTTGTCCCTAATTGAATCAATTTATTACTTCAAATTTAACCATTTATTGCAAATTCATCCTTAGTTCTTCCCATCTTTATTTTTAAACCAAATTGATTTCTAATTTCAAATTATCTTTTCAATTATCCCTCCATTGATTACTAACTTGACTATTTATTTCAAAATAATCCTTGAACTTCAAATTTCTTTCAATCTTAGCCAAAGTAAATCCAATTAAGCCCTTTTCTAAATTTTCTCTTCAATTGAAACATCAGTTATGGCCCAAAAATTCTCAAACTCGATTTTTGCCTGTGATACTCAATTATTGGTCTAATTTCGACTCCAACTATACTTTTTATTTTTTTTTTTGTATTTCTTAGTTTTGTAGTTTTTTTATGATTATTTTAACACCTAAAAATCATCAAATTTACTAAAAAGACATATTTTATATTTTTTCCTAATGTTTTCAAAATATATATAAAAAAAATAGGGGTTTAAAATTGAATTACGACGTACAAAAGTAGCATTTGACATCGCTCTTATTAACTTGGTTAAGATGCATTTCCCTTTCTATTTCTCGGATGGCTTAGCCTCCCTTCTTCTTGCACATGAATGGTCAATAGTTCATTGACTGACCATTTCTCTTTATATGTGTTATAAGAGATATTGAAGGATCTATATTCAAATGAGAGCGATTAAAGTATAAAGTAAACAAGAAATGACTAGAACATTTCAATCTCTGAATTCAATATAGCAATTATATCCTGCATCTTCATGATAGGCTCATGTATACCTTTAATGCCATTAAACTTTATGAAGCACATTTTTTTATTGGGGTGCTCATTAATGCCTTGTTAAAAGTCTGAAATTGACCCTGAATACCTTTGAGATATTCTTTCGCATTGGCACAATTAAGGATGCATCCATGAATACTTTTCCCAATATGAAACTAATAGCACATAAGCAATTGGATCACTCCTAAATATCATATTATGTTTTCTCATCTTTAGTGCTTGATTTCGTGGGCTTTGAGGTTCATCCACTCAAAGTAATACATGAAGGTCCAAGCACATTAATGTCAAACATTTAATGGAACATTTGAACATTATATGGGGTTGAATTATCACAGCTACATGATTAATTATAATTATTGATGTAATAAAACTTGTATAGATATATCAAAATCAAGTTGTAGCCCAAAAATAAGTGTTTTAATTCTTTAATTTAAAGGTTTCAAATTCAATTCCCAATAGCATATTATTGCTTTTCCAATTACACTCAAGCAACATTTGTTTTTTCATTTAGAATTGTATTTTAAAAGTACATTTAGTTTGAAAAATATCATATTAATATTTTTATTATTATTTTAATGTGCTGATATAAAAGATAAAAAAAAATAAAAATATATATATATTTTAATATATTTTCAAGTGAAAAGCACTTTTGAAAAACATTATGCACCCTAATACCAAACACACACTTTTGCGATTGTGGTTGTGGTTCAAAGTGCATTTCACTTAGAAATGCATTAAAATAATATTTTTTTTATTTTTTAAAAATTATTTTTTGAAATCAGCACATGAAAACGATCTGAAAATAAAAAAAATAATTTTTAGCAATTTTTTCAAAACAAATTAAAATAATATTTTTTTTATTTTTAAAAAATTATTTTTGACATCAGCACATCAAAATGATCTGAAAACATATAACTTGAAGAACAAAATAAAAAAAATAATTTTTTTCAAAAATACTTCCGAAACCCAATGCCAAACAGAGTTATCAAATTGTTTATGACATTTTGGTATCTGTGTTTTTTTCTTTCTTGAAATCTAATTGTTATGGCTAGATGTATGTTTTCTTGGGCTTTTGCTTTCAATTTATTAAAACTTTATGATGACATTGCTAACATTTGGTAGAGCAGTATCTCCAGTGTAGTTTTGGTTTTATTTAAATTTCTGTTTGAGATCTGTTTGATTATTGTTCATAATTTATCTATTAAATTATGTATATTATGTATGTTGAAACTCTATGCAAGCTAGATTTTTATTTTTGTTTTACTCAAATATTGTATGCATATCTAAAAATAATATTAAAATATACAACTTTTCATGTATAACCTTTCATGCAAAAATTATTTGATGTGGGGAAATTTATTATTTAAATATTCATAATGGGCCACAAAATAATATTTGAATTAAAAAATGAAAGGATATAGTTCAATTTGTTAGGAGTTTCGGATAATGTTTTCGCATCCAAGAAAAAAGTTTACGACACATAATTATAATTATTTACTCAACGGTAAAGATTATCTTTGAATTGTGCGTTAACTAAAACTAATTCGAATCATTTCAAAGATATTTTTCTCCAACGATCTTAAAATATAAAATGGTTTTTCTATCTAGTCTCACGTATTTAAAATAACTTAATAAATTATTATGATTGTTAATTTTAAAATCCGAACTCTGAAATTAAAAAGGAGAGTATGCATTTTTAACCATCAAATCAATTTCTTGGAGTTAATACATAATTATAATTAGTTTTAGTACTTTACACTATCGTTTTTGCTCAATTAACTTCATTTTGTTGTTGATTAGATTCTGTTTATTAATTATCTATGAAGCTAAATGATTTGGCTTTTTACTGTAGCTACACCATTGTTTACCCTTTTATTTTACTGTGGATGATAATAGTGGGATTTTGAAAAAAAAAATCAATTTGAACTTCAAACTTTTCTTTTACACAATTAAGCTCAAATTAAAGTCTAATTGCATGTATTTTTAGGGTGAGGGTTGAATTGCAAGACATGTGACTGAAGTGCAATAAACGGGTAATATAGGTGGCACGTTCAAATTTGTTGGTAAAGTATATTTTTGTCCCTCATATTTTTTTGCTATAAGTTGATCGGTCCTTTGTGTTTTTCAAATATTTATTTTGATACTAAATCTCTATTTCATCATTTTTCGTTTAATATTGGGTGAGAGGAGAGAGAGGCAATTGCCAGAATTCAGCCTAGAGAGAGAAAGGTGTTGTTTCAACTATTTCGACCACCAAAATATTAGAATTTTATTTCAAATGGTTCTATATAATGAGGGGATTTTGAATTAGATGTTTTGCTACCTTGAAAGTGGCTCAGAAAACATATCTGATTTACGGAAGAAATTAGGTTCTAGGTTGATTCTTGGTTTTGGACCAGATTTTTGCGCTTTTGAAGATTAAGGATGGGTTGGACAAGGTTATGGTGGTGTTTTCTAGGTATTTGAGGTTGAAAATTGATTTTCAGAGAACAAAAACCAAGCACCCTGATTTTTCGCCCACCACAGTAGCTGGCATTTGGGTATGCCAGACTACATATCGTTTTTTTTTTCAAATTGCATTGGGCCGGACAATATATCACCCGCCACATTATCATACAAAAAAAGAGCTCACGGGACTAGGCCTGACATTACAGGCCCACGCGCGAGCCCTTTAGTCATGGGCTATGCGTTAGGCCTAACCTCATTGTTTTTTTTATAAAAAACAATTGTATTTTATTTCTCCGTGGTTTTGTTTTTGCTTATTTATCATCTTTTAAATAGTGATTAGTTTTTAATTATATTGGATTTGTTTAATTTTTTAAGAGATTCATACTATTCATTTGTAGTTTTTTTAATATTTTATATATATTAAATTTAATTTTAGAAACGAGAAATATTTATTATGATATTTTTAATAATACAACCTTAGATAATAGTTTTTCCTTTTTATTTTATCCAATAAATCTTATGTGTTTGTTGATTTCTATTTCAATTTGATTTGAATAAACAAATTCATTAAATACAACCAGATAAATTACCTATATTATGATATTAAATATCTTAATCTATATTTTTCTTTTATTTTTTTAATTTTTTCTTTTAGAAAAAAATTACGAACCCAAATTAGGTTTGTTTGGGTGCCTTTTTTCTTCTTTTTTTTTTTTGTTTTGAACTTAACTCTCTCTTTTTTCATCTATTCTTTCTCATATTCTAAAAAAAAAAGTAGTTTTATAGAAAAGATCTGACGAGTTTAATTTTTTTTTTCATTATTGTTTTCAGCATATCAGTACTAGGTTAGTATTTGATTTTACAATCATTTATTTTTATTATCATGTAGTTAAATAAAAAATAGTTTTTCAAAAAACAAATTATAATCTCACTAGAGTCAATAACTCGGTTCACAGGTTTGGCGTGTTAGTCCGGGTTACCCAGTTCATTGGTTTGACGAGTTCACTCACTAGTCGAATATGTTTTTATTTTTGTTATTGATCCTTTAATTGTTTTTATAGATTTTTCTTCCTTCACTATTTGATTGTTTAAGAAATAAACTATGAATATAATAAAAAAAAATAGTTTAGAAAATAAAGTGTTATTAAACTCAATAAAGTTCATAGTACAAGTCGCTTGGAGATTGAGATCAAGTCAATCTATTATTGTCTCAATAATTTTTTTGAAAAAAAATATCATTTTGAATTTTTTTAAAAAAACTAAGTTATGTTTTTATCGGTTATTAAGATTGCATTTGGACCCATGAAGTTAATCAATTTAATTTAAGTTAATTCTTGTGCAACTTAGTTAAAAACTCGAGTTAGATAAAAAGTTAAATTAAAAGATTTCAAGAAAATCAATCTAACACATACTAAACCGCGGGGCAAATACCTAGTTAACTCCTAAAATTTAGAGGAAAATCTCCGGATAGAAAAAGAAGTCGAATTGCTTGAAATCTGAAGGATTGATAAAGAGATAAAAAAGGGCTTGGCGAGGGCTTTTTTCCTACCTTTTATTTATCCTTCATTGATTTATTTAAATCCAAACAATTCCTTTATGTATATCCATGGATCAATAGAGCATGGCCCATCTATAGTCTAGCCCAAATCGGGACACGAACTGGATCAAGCCCATTTAATCGTTGCAAGTGGGCTGTGCCTTCGTGCCCATTTTACTTCTCCATTGGCATAGTCTTGCGCCGACCATGACATGTGCTGGATCAAGCACGGAGTAACAGATAAATATAATTGGGTAAGCCAAGGGCCCGACAGTCCATTATATAAGTCGTTAGTTGGGTTTTTTAAATTTAGTAGTCCGTTTTATTTTTTATTTTTTATTTTTTATTTTTATTTTGCTCTTTTTACGAGGGTTGGAGCATAAGTGCGATTGCAAATTTGTACTAGTAGCAAACCATGGCCGGAGTGTCTTTGCTAATATAATATAAGTTTTTTTAAAAGTATTTTTTAATTAAAAATATATTAAAATAATTTATATATAAATATATATATTTTTAAAAGAACAATAAAATCATTGAAAATAACTAAAAATATCAATTTAAATCTTTTTTCATGTGAAAAGCAATTAGAAAACACTTTAAAAAATAAATTGAATGGCATTATCGAACACTTCCTAAGCTATTTTTTATGTATATTTTGTTTTGAAAAAAAAATATTTGTATTAACATCTTAACTTTTTTAATAAAAACTTAAGATAATTAAAATAAATATTCTGAAGAATTTTAATAGTTTAAATTAAAGGGGGAAAACAATTATTTCTTGAGGCAAAACTCTCATTTTCTTTATTTTATTTTTTTGTTACAAAAACATGTCTTTTTAATTAGTAGTATGTCTTTTTTAAAAAAAAAAAACTTATCACAATCTAAAAATGATGATTCAAATAAAAATAAAAAATCATGTCTTCATAATTTTTATATAGCTATATAAAAAGAATAAAAGAATCATTAATTTATGAAAACTATACAAACATCAACAATGAAAAAACAATATCTATTTTATTCTCATTGGATATTTTATTCTTGTATAATTTTTTTTTACAATTTGTTACATGTTATACTCATGTATAATTATTAACAAGTTTATTAAGAATATAACCATAAAAGCTCTAATCTTTTTTTTTAAATATGAAATTATCATATTATTTAAAAAAAATATTATTGTAATTATTAATTTAAAGAAGAGTTTATTTTAAATTACAAAAAAGTGTTTATGTACTAAGGGTCAAACTCAAACTTCTAACATTTTTTTGTAAAAAATAAGCGGACGATGTATTGCTCGTTCAATGTGAAATAAAAATTATAACAATTGACATATTATTTGTTGCAACAAATTTTGCCATTGAAAATTGAGGTTGAGTTTTTATTCTCAACTTATTTTGATATTAAAACATTCTTAAAAAACATCCTATAAATCTTAATAACCCCATTTACAATCCAAAACACCATTTAATCACTCTAAAAAACTTCATAGATCAAAATGAACCTTCACCACAAATAATGCATTTGTTTCTATAGTGCAATCCATGGTATTTATGTCTTAGTGAACTATACGAAAAACCATGAATTTACCCTAAATCGGTTTTTTACTAGTTGGCTTTTTGCGTTTTGTTGTAGGAAATATGGTGTACAGAAAGAGTTTTATTAACCATTGTATGAATAGAAAGACACATTTATATATATATATATATATATATATATATATATATATATATATATATATATATAAACACTCACACATAATCTATATGCAATTATAATTAGTGTAAACACTCTCTTAACTTCACTTGGTCGAAATCCTCCCAGACATGAAATAGAATAGAGTTTTTATTTATTTATGTAATTCCTTATTTATTTAATTCTATTATATTCATAAAATTTATGGATCTTGTCAATATTTGAAACAAAATCTTCCCTAACAGCTTTTTTTCTTTAGACAAATAGGTGCTGAATTTTTTTTTATTTGTTCAATTCTTTCAATTTCCTTACTTTACACATGTTTCTAAACTTGGTTCTAACAATAATTTACCCTTTCAACATCTTAACCATAGATATTCATTTTTTTCATAATACACAAACACATCAAATGTTAAGTTTTCAAAGTTAAAACACAATATAGGTTGTTTTAACCTTTAAACAACAAGAAATCAAAGAAGAATTTGCAAGAAATTAAAGTCTCTCTCCACTCTTTGCTTCCGTCTCTCTCTTGCCAAGTCTCCTCTTCCAAGCTTTTAAACCCTTTAAAATCACTATGTTCCTTTGATTACTTTTAAACTACCATTTTACAAGAGATTTAGTAAAAATTTGGAAGAAATTCAAAGAAAACCTTAACCCTCTCTTTTTCCCCAAATTGTCGGCCAATAAGAGATGGAGGGGGAATTTATACTCCTTATTTTTTTATTTACTATTTGCCCCTTTTATTTTGCTTAATTGTAAATTGATCCCCTTTATTTTGTCTATTTACATCTTGACCCATGAATTCTAAAACATTCTTTATCTTGTCCTTTATTTTCTTTAAAAGTTTAATTTCACACCAAATTCCCTCATTATTTAATCCTTTCCTTGATTTGTGAGTAGCATTTGTGAGCATTTTTTTCTTGTAATACATAAAAAAAAATAAAAATGTTACATTATTGTTGTTCTTCAATCATCTCATTAAACTATCTATTATTTCATCACTGTCATAATTCATTCAAGAAGACCTCTGGTTGCCTTGGCTTTGAGAACATAGAACAACATTGACTAAAAAAATCTTCAGGAATAAAATTAGGATTGCGATCATATTTTGTAGATGCAACATCTTGACTTCCTTCTAATATAGTTATGTAGTGTCATTGATGCCATTACAATCTGCACTTGTGATTTGTATGGATATGCCAACATGTTCTATAAAATTCTCCATCTTTGTTTCCACACTCCAAATGCATGTTCAATGACATTGCGAAGTGACGAGTGTGCATAATTGAATTGCTCTTCCCAGCTTATTGGTTGCCCACGATGCTGAAAATCTTGTAAATGATATCTCTCATATTTATATGGACCGAGATATTCATACTCATTTGGATAGCATCAACCAAATAATATTTCCCTGCAATTATAAGTAAGAAAATTATAACAAATTTAATAAAAAAATATAAAATAAACATATTTTAAATTTAAATAACAATTAATTATTGTCATATATTTACCTTCGAAATTTTATAGTTGGATTGTCAATAACATGTTCAATGACATTGCGAAGTGACGAGTGTGCATAATTGAATCGCTCTTCCCGGCTTGTTGGTTGCCCACGATGTTGAAAATCTTGGAAATGATATCTCTCATATTTATATGGATCGAGATATCCATACTCATTTGAGTAGCATCAACCAAATAATATTTCCTTGCAATGATAAGTAAGAAAATTTTAAAAAAATTAATAAAAAAATATTAAATAAAATATTTTAAATTTAAATAACAATTAATTATTGTCATATATTTACCTTCAAGATTTTATAGTTGGATTGTCAATAGCCTCTAGAAAAATACGAGTACATTGAGCGCTACCTTCTCATCCCGCCAAAACAAACGTGAATTACATATCAAAACTACATGCAACCATTACATTCTATGTCGGCACACATTTTCTACCAATAAATAATATTTGATTTTCTTGAGAAACAGAAGCATGGACATGGATGTCATCTATCGCACCAATGCAATTCTACAAAACAAAACAAAACAACAACCAACATTTAATAAATAATGACTAGCAGAGTCTGAAACTAATTTTTGTGTCATTAATTGTTATAAACACGATCTATCTGACATTAAAATGAGGCATAAATCTCGGATTCATCGCAATTTCTCGTAGAGTGCTTAAAAATTCAGAGTCCTCTGGTTTAATTATATCTACTACAAGCAAATACATTGTCTTCAATACTTCATTAAAATATCGACTCACAGTTTCACCACAATGTTGAAATCTTTCTTAGACTTGCCTATTTGTTGCACCTAATGTAATGGTGTACAAAAACATTGTCACAATCTCAATAACACTCGTCTTTTTTTATGGTTTCAACCTATATTGTGTTTCCAAGTCATAACAAAGGTTTTGTGAATTAGTTGCATTCATCCTAAACATGTTAACACACTGTTTCTAGTGTCCTCGTACGACTTCATTCAACCATCTCATCCTTGTGTTATATGTAATCATACAAGGTTTCTTATGCACATAAGTAGTATAATACATGTGTAAAGCACTAGCGGTGCATAACAATAGTTTTTTACGATTAAACTCTCACTACCAAAATGATCCATCCTCGTCATCAGTACAATTTCCATCTTCGTTTTCATCACTATCATCAACATTGTCATCATCATCACTAGTTCCACTGGAATCATCCTCATCATCGCCACAACATTAACTCCTCCATTATCATCACTAGCAACTCCACCACTACCATCGGTACCACTATAATTAATATGATCAATTACACGATTCATCATGTTATCATAATTGTTGTCATAGTTAACACCAAACATAGCATGAACCCATTCATCTGCCATATCTACCTACACAAATTCAATTACAAATATTTGTGTTCATTACAATTCATATCACACAAAAAAAATCCATCACATTTTATATATCAATTGACTACACTATTTATCAATTTGAAAGATATGAAAAAAAATATATCATGTTATAGATTAATAACATCAATTTTATTCACAACATATATAGAAAAAGAAAAAAAATGAACTTCATGTTTTTTTTTTTTTACGGGTTTGGAAATGGTAAGTAAAGTATGACAAAGAAAAATACATACTAGATTATATGCAAGGTTTTTCATGTGAAATAAAAATTCAATTAACTGTCTTTGACTTAAATATTTGGGTCAGCTAGAAACTTCATTTGATGTTGCATATCACTAAAATGCATGTATGCAAAAAACCATCATAAAAAAAACAGTTTGAGGACAAATTCTAGTAAAGAATTGTATATAATTCATACAAGATTGATAAAAGGTACAGCTGGGCTTGTATTGAAAGAGCATTGAACTTCATTGGCATTGAATTTAAAAACAAATAAGCCTTTGTTTTGCACTGAAAGTTATGGATAAATTCGAGGACATAAAAATAATTTACAGCTACAATTTATTTTGTAAGAGCTCCCAAGACTAAAAGTTTTCTTGTTGTAGTGTATTGAAACGTTCATGAAGTTTATTTCTCATATTGAAGTTACAACATGTATTATATAGGAATCTACAAGTATTGTAGGATGAAAAAATTATAAAAATGCTTTCGCAAGTTTTAGTAAATTATTATAACCAAACAAACAACATATAAAATATAATCTGCATCAATGTATTATAAAAAACTTTTATAAATTGACAGAATACCCATATTATATGTCAGCCCTAATTATGAATATGTTTGACATATATTCTCTTATATATATTTTTTGCCAACTTTTCATACACTATATCCACTACTTCATTGTCAGTATTCCTATTTCATATTGGTACGATCATATTCTTTTGATGTTTTGATGAGATCATAAATAAATAATTATTGAACTTTGGTTTGCGTTTCAATTATATGTACTCTAATTTCTTTTCAACTTGCAACCTTATATATAATTATTGTCAAGAACAAATTGTTGCCATAGTTTTATTTCACGTGACTTGTCACCAAAGTCAAGCATTAATCATATAGTTTTGTCTAAAGTTGGACATGATGAAAAATATAGAATTGTTATGCTGAGAACCATAACTCTATTAATTATTGATGTTATAAAAAGAACTGTCAATTCAATTTACTTGTAATTTCATGTTTTGGTTTTCAGTTCTTTCTCCTTGTGTCTCATTATTTTTTTTTATTCTATTATGATTTGGAACAACGTAAACATACATAAATTTCTAATTTTGTTAATGATGTGTGCTTTCTCCTTTATGTTTCATAAAGACTAATACTGGGAATTTAACATATAATTGAATCCAAATTGCTATTGCTATCAATAACATTACAATAATAGAACTAGTTGGGATTTGAAATTTTTCTCCAGCACCTAGATAAGAGTATTCATAATAATTCACCATCAATATAATAGCAAACAACACAACAAGTTTACCAATATGGTTGTACATTTAAAACATGTTAGATTAGCAATCCGTAAACAGATTTAAGAACATTCATAATAATTCTCCCTCAACATAACATCAGACAACACAATATGGCTGAAAATTTAAAACATGTTAGATTAGCAATTTATAAACATAATTAAGAAAGGTGATTCTCTACTGAAATTAACATTACTCTTCATGCTTCAATACATCAGCCTTATGACTTATTGTCCTATTATTCCAAGCTTATACATCATTTGGCACCACAACAAAACTCCCATAACATCTAGTTGTTAAAGCAATTGACAATAAAATAGAAGAATTAACCGCAACATAATTGTTCAGGATAGAACAAAAACTAAAAGCATCATTAAAGTAATATTAACCTTGATTTAGTGCTTTTGACTTCTCTAGTACATTTTTTAAAGCTATTTATGCTTTCTATCAATATCTCTAATTGATGCTCAAATCTCTCTTTTATTCTTCATAGACAAGTACTCAGTAGTAAAACAATATAAGTCATCACTAAAAGTAATTTCGAGTATGGAATGAACCTTTGCTATCACCTCACTAATGTTACACCCTATCTTATCCCTACTATCATTCCTGATCGAAATACGAACACGTAGTTGAAAGTAATTGAGCTCCAAATCCGTAAGGTTTTTTGCTTTTCTTTTTACTTTGCCCACCGAATTGTTCCCTTGCTTTTCTCTCTCCACTGTTATTTATAGTACTATTATTTCTCATATTAACTCTAGCAACTAAATTGTAGGCATCGTCTGTATAATTGGGAATGACATTCTCCTCTGAATGACCACTTCCTTCCTCCAATTTTCTTCTTCATTAACATTAACATCCTGAGTACTTTGATTCACAGCATCATCATCAAGTAAAGTTTTGGAAGATGGAGTCCATGCATAATGTAAAGTCGTTACAACATTGCTGAATATTCTATCAAACTTACTACAAAGTGATGGTTCAATCCCAGTATGTCTAAACTTGTTAAACCATTTGATTCATATATAAAAGAAATATAAAACATCAAATGCACAAACCATATAATACATGCTAAATAGTTTAAGAAACAGGATTTTCATTATAGCTTCTGAGTGAAATCACTGTTTATTAAAACTATAATTTTATATTTTATGGTTTTGCCTCTCCATTAAAAAAAAATATTAATATTGATTATTAGGGGTAGTATTTAGATATTTTTCACAAGTTTCATTAGTTATTATCAAATTGACCAGAAACAAATAATTGTTTTTTTCATTTCAAAGGCATCGTGAAACAACCAAAATATCATTAGAATCAAAATATTTTAAAATTGACGTCAATGGACAATTTTATATTTTCATAATGATTTTTTTTTATTATCAATTCAGCTAAAGAGAAATTTGATATTTGATCAAATATATATATATATATATATATATATATATATATATATATATATATATATATATATTGAAATGACCAAAATACTCTTATAAGCAACAAATTTTAAACTGGTATTAAAGGTTTTTTTTTTGGTCTTCGAGTAATGATTTTTTTTCGTTATTATCATGTCAACTTATGAGGAATTTAGTATTTGAATAAATATCAAAATAAAAATAAAAAAAACTAAAAGGTTGGGAAGTGTGTGGTGCACTATTTAGTGTGTAGGAAAAGCCTGCACGCTTCAGGTGACGCGTGCAGCGCCTTTTGGCATTCAAAAATGCACTTTCACAATGTCATTAGAAGAGTTGTTATGTCCTTTTTCTGGTGGTGTGACATGTGTTAGAGCTGGGGTCTAGTTTATCGCTGATGAATCTTTATTTTTTTCTCTCTCCTCCCCTTAAAATTACAGTTTCACCTTCTTTGTTATTGATATTTCAACTTTAGTTTTTATTCTTTTGATTTTGAATTTTTGTTCTTAACTCTTGTGTGGAAGTTTTATTCATTTTCAATTTTATTTTTCAATCCCAATTTGTCATATATTACTTTTTCTAATTTGATCTTCATTCATTTGATTATTTTTTTGAGTCTTTTGTTGAATTGATTTTTTTTTTTCAATTTCAACTTTCAATCAAAAATTTATTTTTATTTTTATTTCAATTTTGATCTTTATTCTTATAGTTGTTTTTTTTTGCTCCTTTTGTTTAATTAATTTTTTTCAATTTCACCGTTCAATAAAAAATATTTTTTTGTATTTCAATTCTTTATTTTTTATTTTTTTTTGTTTTGGATCTTTTATGTAATTGATATTATTTTTTCAAGTTAATATTTCAACATTTAATTGGTTATGAATTGAGTTTCATGATTTTTTCAAACATGGTACTTCTAGTCTAATTTTCTGGGTCATGGATTTGAAAAATTAACACGAATTAGATTTTTTTTATTTATTATTTTGACTTATTTTTTTAGCTTTGTGGTTTTCTTACATTTTCTTTTCTATCAGGTTATTCTGATTTCATGACCTGGGTTACGGGTTTAACGGGTTAACCCTAGTTAACTTGCTCCTTATTCCCTGAGTTATAGATTTATCATGCTAACTCTAATTGACTCGAGCTGATTTTTTTTTATCATTCTTTTATCAAATTTTATATTTTTGTATTCAATGAGATGAAAATTGAGTTATATCATTTATTTTCTTTTTATAAAAATGTTTTTTTTCCACAAGTAATCGTTATTATTATTATTTGTTTTTAAATATGATCAATTTGTTGTCATTATCTTATTATTTTAATTATCTAATTAAAATAAAACTAAATTATTTCATCTAGTTCAGTCTACAACTTAGACTATATATACTGTTTTTTTATTTTTAAAACATATTTTTGCTATTTGAATATTATTTTTAATAGATAAAAGCTCTTGGGGCACTCCTAGAGTATTAAAAAAGATTGTGATTCAATAAATAGATAATTGCAAATGAAAACTAACCAAATTTTTTATATATTTTATTTATTTATTTGAGATAGATAGTAAAAAGCTTCAGTAATATTTAGTATTAGTTGTTTTTTTTATATATATATATATATATATATATATATATATATATATATATATATATATATTTTTTTTTTTTTTTGTCAAATGGGCTGCCTTCCCGGACACTACCTTCCTGTCCTCTAGCACCGCTTTTCGGGGGAAGCATCTTTACTAGAACAGACCCACAGAGTTACTTTTCTAAATTTGACAATCTCCTTCTCTTTCCTCAACTTTTTTTTTCCTTGTTTTGGAACTGCCTTCTCCTCATCAACTTCTTCATGTCTGCCTTCATCCTTGTTTCAGAGCAATATAAAGCATAAGATAACGATGACGATGACGAAATAACAGTTTCCAACAACAATTATTTAATAAAAAATGAAATCAGTTTGCTCCACCATACACTCACTGTCTGAAAAACTTGAGCCAGAAAAAAGAAAAAAGAAAAAACTAATATATATGTTCTCTCTCTCTTCACGTGCTGGCGATGAACTAGTCATGTGACCTCCCTCGTCTCTAGTGTTTTGAGCATGCAGACAAGAGAGAGAAGAAGGCCTGATCACCTCCCTCCTTCGAGTCTTTTTGACTTTTGAGTTCCATCTTCACTACTACCTTGCCATTCTCAGTGGGATTGGAGTAGAGATGGTATCATTATAAAGCAGTAGCAGTGTCTGGTGGTAGCGATCAAAGAAAGAAGACCCCAACTCCAAGTCAGTCAACCTCCATTAAATTTACACAATCTTCAACCTTTCCTTCCCAACGACCTCATTTACGCCCCACTAAAATAAATGAATAAATGTTGATTTCATACTACTACTAGGCTAGTTCTTCTGCTACTGTGTATTTCTCTTATAGAAAAAAGGGATAGTGTAGTCTGTCCTCTTCCTGTAATAATGGGCTGTTTTCAGTCCAAAACCACCCATCTAGCTTCTCCTGATCTAGACCCTCCTCTCCCTGAAGAAGCCAAGCCAGATCTACCCGCTAATGACCAACCTGACTCCCAAGAAAATCACGATCAAGACCAACTCGTCCCCCCCTTCAGGGAGTTCTCCTTGGCCGAGCTTCGAGCCGCCACCAATGGATTCAGCAGCGATTTGATTGTATCCGAGAGTGGAGAGAAGGCTCCCAATGTGGTTTACAGAGGAAAGCTCAAGAGTAATAATAATAATAATAGTCACAGGCTTGTTGCTGTCAAGCGTTTCTCCAGGCTCTCGTGGCCTGACCCGAACCAGTTTCTCACTGAGGCTTCTGGGGTTGGAAAAGTTCGCCATAACAGATTGGTCAATTTGATTGGGTGCTGTGCGGAGGGTGATGAGCGCTTGTTGGTGGCTGAATACATGCCTAATGACACTCTCTCTAAGCATCTTTTTCACTGTACTGCTGCTACTACTACTTTTATGAGATGATATTGTTTGGTTACTCTTTTTTTTTTAAACGTTTTGGGTTTCTTTTTCTTTTTTTAAGTATCTTTAGAATCATCTTTTTATTTTATTTTTTCATTTTTGAAAAATGATTTCTATGATCAAGTTGCTCTGTTTATGGCAGGGGAAAAACAGCCTTTGCCATGGGAAATGCGTGTCAGAGTTGCTTATTACATTGCCCAAGTGCTTGATCATTGCAATGCCCAGAACCGCAAGATTTACCATGATTTGAATGCCTACAGAGTTCTTTTTGATGAGGTTACTTAGCATTCTCAAACTTGCTTTCCTGCCCTCTTGTTCAATGTGCCACAGTTTCATCGAACAGTTTTAAATTAAAGCCTGGATTTTTTGTTACATGCAATCCTCCCGTCTGAAAATGGAACAATATAAAGTCTCTAATAACTATGTAATCTTTCTTGATTCTCTAAAATTACTTTAGGCATGCGTATTGACCTGTGCAATAATCTTGTTGAATACAAAAAGATTAGGATTGTGTGCATTACCTTCTACTTGTTATGACTATTTTTGCTTACCAACTCTCTCTACTTGTTCATGTCTTTGGCATTTACCTATCATCTAATCACGCTCTATCTAACACTATGCTCATCACTCTAATCGCTGTCACATCATTGTGACAACTGACAACCATTTACCGTCCATGATTTTTGCTGCGGATGCATAATGTGAAGTATGGCATGTCATTGTAACCTGGCAAAAATGTCAAGAATTTCTCTGCGTGATTTGCTTGAATTGTATATGCCTCTGTAGTATCTTTTTCATTTGTAGAAGTTAAACTCTCCAATTATTCTATATCTGTGTTTTTCTACCTAGTAAATTACCTACATGTTTACACCAACTAATTTTCACATCGCCTTTAATAACTTATTCTGAAGTTTTGTGGTCTTTTGTTTCACGTAGTTTCATCTTTATGCCAGGATGGTGACCCCCGATTATCTAGTTTTGGCTTGATGAAAAATAGCCGGGATGGGAAAAGCTACAGCACAAATTTGGCTTACACACCGCCAGAATTTTTGCGAACAGGTGCATTCTTATAACCCAGCACTGAGGCAGATCAACTCTTGGAAGTCTGCACCTTCCAGTATATGATGTTGGGCGTAAACTGCAAGGATTATTAAGCTAGAAATTAAAATATTAATCTGTTGTACATAAACTCACATTTGATTGTCCTTCAGCCACTGTGAGTTTATGGAGTACATTCACATCATCAAACAAGTCAAAAACAGCATTGAATCCTATCCTAATGACATTGATTTTGAATAAAGATCTTATTCATGCGTTTCATTCTCTCAAAATATTGACATTTCAGGATTTTTTTTTTATCAGTACTGGGAAGGAAAAGCATTGAACCAGTCTTCTACGAATGTCTGATTTTGATGATACAAAGAGATTAAAATTGTGTACTTACATCACGGTTTATGATTGGATGCCCAATTATTGCAGGTAGGGTCATCCCTGAGAGTGTGGTATACAGTTATGGAACTGTTCTACTGGATCTTCTGAGTGGGAAACATATCCCTCCAAGCCATGTATGTTATCCTTGTAACTAATCCTTATCTTTTTGAAACTATTTGTTTTACAGTGGCATCCCAATACCTGGATCTCATTATGCCTTCTCCTTCGTAAGCAAATATAGCGTGTTACCATATGAGTCATTGGGTGTTTATAACTTGGAATAATTATTTCATATGAGATTTGTTTTGCCAGGCATTGGACTTGATAAGAGGGAAGAATTTATTATTGTTGATGGACTCATCCTTGGAAGGACAATATGCGAATGAAGACGGAACTGCTTTGGTTGAACTAGCCTCAAAATGTCTACAGTATGAGTCCAAAGATCGACCTGACATTAAGTTTCTCCTTACAGCAGTGGCCCCTCTCCAGAAACAAAAAGAGGTGATTTTTCTTTGATCTTATTATCAATGGAAAACAGGTCTTTTTTCTATAATGGGATAGTTGTACTTGTGTTGTAGCCGTACTAATGCATACTTTCAAATTGGTTCTTCTAGGTTGCGTCTCATGTGCTAATGGGTCTATCTAAAACTCCAGCAGCGCTGCCAACCATGCTTTCCCCACTTGGAAAGGCTTGTGCAAAGATGGATCTTACTGCAGTGCATGAAATTTTGCTTAAAACAGGCTATAAAGATGAAGAAGGTGCAGAAAATGAGGTGGGTTTTGGCGTTGCATGATTTCCTTTGTTTGACTCCTAACTTTCTATTGTTTGGTAACATAATTTGGCTTCTTTATTTATTGCCAGTTGGTTTCGCTTAGCTGCCTGTACTGTTTTAATATAATCAACCCTTTGCTTCTTCATATTTCTTTTGCATGCTGCTGGCATTAGACGTCCTTATTACCATCGTCTAACTCTCTGTATATCTGTTTCCTTTGAAGTTGTCATTTCAAGAGTGGACACAACAAGTACAAGATATGCTGAATACAAAGAAATTTGGGGATATTGCTTTCAGAGACAAAGATTTTAAAAATGCCATTGAATATTATACAAAGGTATCTCCCTCTCTATTGGTTGATTCATTTACAGTAAGTCGTGGAATGTTATAACTAGTATTGCATGCTTGATTTCTATCTAAAATGAATTTTAATTTGCATGAAAATTGGACTTTTGAACTTTTGGGTTCCCTTGTTTATTTTGCTGTTTCAATTTTTGCTGAGTGGCATGGGTGGTTTGGTTCCTTGTTTACCATGCCGTGGAGCATCATGTGTACAAAAAATTAGCTGAGCTAGCCAAAAAAAAAAAAAAAAAATGTAACGCGCTAGAGGCCTGTGAACTACAGGGCTAAGTTGACCAACATTTGCCAATCAATGAGAGATATGAAGATAAAAAATTATAGGGGCCAAATCAGATACTTGTTCTAAAGATGGGGATTAAACTCAGTGTACCCTCACCATCAATTAACTTCAACTCTATTATAGTTTTGTTTGGACAGCTCCAAATGATGCACCATGACATTAAGTTTAAACCTAAAATTTATCATGATTTTCTTCTTCCAACTTCAGTTTTTTTTTTTTCAAGGGCACTTACATGTGAATGTCTCAGTTCCATAAGTATAATCTAGATCTGCATAATGTGCAAATGCTTTTGCAACCTAGAAGCAGCTGCGTGCCACACAAAATCCCCCAAGTGCGTCTGATGATGGGTTTCGAGCCCACCTTTTGGCAGCCTGGGTTGCCTGCATGTTTTTTACTTCATCCAACCCTGTAACTAATACACGTCCTTCTCTAGCTCAAGATAACCATTAGATATCCCAAACAGAACCCTATCATCTTAACTTCTATCTAACCTACACCATTCCGGAAGGAGAATTAAGAAGTGAATGATGTGATTTGACAAGCTCCATGGAGATTCGATGGTTATATTGCCATACAGTGCGAGCCTCAAATGTCAGCTTGGCTCTCTGCAAGTTATTGGGATGGATGTATTTAGCATCATTCTGCCTCTCCAGTGTCATCTATCTTGCCTTAGTTGCACAGCGTGTCTGAATTTTATAACCATCTTTAGTTTTCATGCAACTTGTTCTTCGTGTCCTCGATCTCAATCAATACTGACCATTTTATTTAGAGTTGTGAATTTTGCTCTCCTAGTTGAAATATTATAATTACCATAAGTCTGCATGAGTTTAATTGATATCATCATCTTTGGGAGTGCAGTTGGTATCGATGATGTCTGTTCCTTCTGGTACTATTTTTGTGAGGCGAGCCCTGTCGTACTTGATGATCGGCCAGGAAGAGCTTGCATTGAGAGATGCAATGCAGGCTCAGGTGTGTTTGCCGGAGTGGCCCACCGCATTCTACATGCAAGCTCTGGCGCTGTCCAAGCTGGGAATGGAAAGCGATGCTCAAGACATGCTTAATGACGGGGCCTCATTTGAAGCAAAGAAGCAGAACAGCTGGCGCATTTAAAATTATGAAAGCCCTGCTGTCGTCGGCATGGGTTTGGGCGGCAACTGGGGAAGAAATCTTACGAACATGTCGAGGGCAATTATATTTAGGAGTGGATGTTGCCTCCCTTTTTTCAGAAAACGTAGTAATTTTCCCACAGGAAAAAAAAAAAACAGAATATATATAAAAAACTTAATTTAGATGAGAAGAAATAAGTAGAGAAAACAGCAAAGCTAGAGCCAATCCCCTTAAGCAAGCGTCCTAGCTGCCTACGTAGCGGGTGGGTAAGAACGAAGTAGTGTAACTCTTTTGGCATGCGAGCCAATGCAGAGGGGGGCGGCGGCGGCAGCGGCAGCAGCAACTGGATGATGATGGATTAAGGAGACTCGTCAGAAACAGCAGTAAACTATGTTGTCAACCAGTTTGATGTGTAATAGATGAAGAGAAGAGTGGAGAGGTTGTTATTGTTCTGCAAACTGCTTGTGCTTGAAAGACAACCACCACAGCCAATGAATGAATGAAATATAGTGTTGAGAACATTTTTTGTTTTGGGTAGTGTAAGTGTTTTTGAAAATATATTTTTTAAAATTAAGTTTTTTTAAAAGTATTTTTAGATTGTTTTGATGTTAAAAATATATATAAAAAAAAAACAATATTATTTTGATATATTTATTTAATTTAGAATATGAAGTTGGAATGGGATAAATTTTAACTGCTTTCAATTTTACAAGTAATTTATTTTAATTTCTTAATCAAAACACTGAAATTGTGCTTTTAATAGCAATTTAGGTCAAACAACATTATTAAACAATTAAGTGATTTTACAGCATATTATTTAAAAAATAATAATAAAATATTATTTTAAAGTATTTCGGAGTAAAATACAACTTTAATCACTTTTAAAACCCTATATTTTCATTTTACTTTTTAATATTAAATTTTATTTTATTCTAAAATGAAATTCAAAGGGATAGAAATGTGTCAGTTGTGAGCAGTTTATTTACCAATAAATTAAAATGCATTGCATGCATTTGTATTTTATTTGTACATTAAAAAAAGATTAAAAGGTCCTGGAAATGCACTGTACACACAGAGACAAAACTCCTGTGCACTACAACAGTGCTTCCTGGGCAACTCATTGCTTGCAAGTTTTGTTATTGTTTTTCTCAGTCGGGGGGCTCCCAGGACTTGCTTTGAAATGGAGACAACAACAGCGATTCTTTTGTGGCTCTCAGGACTTGCTTTATCGGATGAAAGTTCTTGGAGATAATACACTGTAAACATTGAGGAAAAAGTCCTGCTCACAGCAACAGTGCTTCATGGTCAGCTCAGTGCAAGTTTTTGTTATTGTTTTTCTCTGTCGTGGGGCTCCCTGGACTTGCTTTGAAATGGAGACAACAACAGCGATTCTTTTGTGGCTCTCAGGACTTGCTTTATGGGATGAAAGTTCTTGGAGATAATACACTGTAAACATTGAGGAAAAAGTCCTGCTCACAGCAACAGTGCTTCATGGTCAGCTCAGTGCAAGTTTTTGTTATTGTTTTTCTCAGTCGTGGGGCTCCCTGGACTTGCTTTGAAATGGAGACAACAACAGCTATTCTTTTGTGGCTCTCAGGACTTGCTTTATCGGATGAAAGTTCTTGGAGATAATACACTGTAAACATTGAGGAAAAAGTCCTGCTCACAGCAACAGTGCTTCATGGTCAGCTCAGTGCAAGTTTTTGTTATTGTTTTTCTCAGTCGTGGGGCTCCCTGGACTTGCTTTGAAATGGAGACAACAACAGCTATTCTTTTGTGGCTCTCAGGACTTGCTTTATCGGATGAAAGTTCTTGGAGATAAT
>Ga0325410_1000264_pt1 | contig 52081 bp, 31 predicted proteins | sample PopdelMetagenome_16_FD_206182 | JGI IMG/M metagenome (GOLD analysis project Ga0325410, IMG submission 206182) | Populus deltoides microbial communities from Bellville, Georgia, United States - Xylem-PdIQD-R3 | ecosystem: Host-associated > Plants > Phyllosphere > Stem > Wood/Secondary xylem...
TCCCATGGGTTCATCCAATTGATGCAATTTAGGCATGAATCCAATTGAATCAAGCAATTTCAGCAATTAAACCCAAATTCCATTCTTTCAATTCAGCTCCTCAATTCTAAAATTCTAGCAAATCAAATCAAGATCCAAATTCCAGCAATCAAAATAAAAAACCCCAAGTTTCCAAGCATTGAAATTCCAAAACTTCAGTTCCCTCTCCATTTTCAAAACACCAGCACATGAGGACGGGAAGACAAGAACCAAAACCAATAGGAACCATCTTCCTCACCACAATAACACTAGAAAATCCCTTCCATTTCCCACAACACCATCAACAGTAACCATCTCCCTCACATAAACCCAGCCAATGCCCATTTTAAAAACAACAAACCCTTCCACCCATCTGACCCATCACTATAATTGGTCTCGAGATTTTTCCCACACCACCAGTAGATCTTTTCTTCCTAGGAGATCTATAACCTTTCCAGCCATTTTTATGACATTTTTACCCCAATATCAATTTCAAACCAAAAAGAAAAGTGATGAATATTTTTATTGTTTCTGCGTTTAACCCTGTTTATGTCAATAATTCTTGTCTATTAATATTTGTGGTGTGAATCAAATATTGTTGGTAATTGTATCTTTATAAAACAATAATAATAATAGAAAAAATAAATAAATAAAAATTATTTAATTTAGTAATGTAATTTGTTTTATATGGATATTATATATAATTTGGGTCAGGTCAACATGATCTCATCAGAGCTCATTAGAGCTCATTAAATAAGAATGACGACTTTCGAGCCTGTTTTAGAAACTAACTGCATTAAATGGGCCAAAGCCCAATTTAAATGTTACCATCCTCATAGGTCCGATACCCACTTTATATACAACTGAGATGACAAGTCTCTTTTTTATAATAGTTATTAAACCCGGACTGGCTTGGCAGGTCGAACCGGGACCCGGTCAACCCGGTGGCTGGACTGTTCCGGGTTAGGCGAAAGACTGGCAAATGCAAAAACCTAGCAAAACCTTTTTGACCCGGCGGGTCAACCAATGATCTGAGCAACCCAGGTGAGACCCAGCATATATATATATATATACACTAACTTTACTAACAGCAAAAGAAAAGAACAGTGTGTTCTACCCTAATTTCTTTGAAGTTTGAAAACCAAGAGATCTAGTATCTCAGGAACGTAATCCAAATAGATGAAGCCATTGCTTTCCTAAATTTTCAAGCCAAGGTAAGAACCATGTATTCTTTAATTTTAAATGTTATCTAGTTCAAGTCATTTAAATCTTTCTTGCCCCAACAATTTTCAAGACTCCCCATGGAGCAATAGATAGGAAAATTGTGGGTTATTATAGCAAATAGATAGTTAACTAGTTATGGTGAGAGTCATTAATCATAGAAGGAAATGATTGGTGGTTATTGAAGTACAACCTTTTTGACCGGTGAAGATTAGGATTCCAATGTGTTGCATTGGTTTTTAAACTTGGTTTTGTGAATTCACGGAACAACTTTTGAGTTGTTTAAATTTAGGAAAATCATTTATATTGTGTTTCTTATGTTTGTCAAACAATTGAGAATCTACTCATTGTGGAAGAGGTTGCTTGTAAGCATTTAATTGAATAGAAGTTTTTCCATTAATTAGTATACATTTTTGTGATCTTTATTTATATTTTGCTGCTCATGTTGTTTAAACAATCGAGAGTTTACTATTTATGTTGTGACCACTAAGTTGAATTGCAAACTGATGTACACATATGTAGTGTTGCAACTTGTAAAATGATCATTCGTTGTATTAAATTTTTGTATGAGAGTTTTAATGTGTTAGGTAACTGAAATTTTCACACTATATCTTAGGCAAAGCAGTTTTACACATTCTAATGGATAGAGCAGTTTGACAACAATTCATTTGATTGAAGGTCAGGTCTACCCAGTGGAGCATATTTGTGTACGCACAGGATTTAAAACCCATCATTCTCATACTGATTATCTGTTATGATAAATTTCTCTTTATAAGATCAAACTCTTTTTTGCTATTTTAATAAGATAAACTAAATATCTTTTAAGTAGTGTTTGATTTGGTTTATTACAAGTTCTTAAAATATCTTCTCAACATGATAGCACTTCAAATAGTGATCCTTCAACTACTTATTCATCCAAACCTTCAATTTCCATATCAACGTCAAGTGGTATAAGAGGAAAAACAGATTTGGCATGAGATCATTGTAGAGAAGCTCCTGAACTTAGTGTGGAATGTAAGAAAAACAAATTAGTATGTTTATATTATGCTAAAGTTTTTACGGGTGGAGGCATTAATTGATTCAAGCAAGTTTTGGCTGAAACTAAAGAAGAAGTTGAACAATGCCGTAAATGTCCTCCGGATGTTTGTCATTAAATGCTTTTGAATCTTCAGGGGAATGTTGAACAGGAAAAAAAAAAGCTAGAGAAATGAAAGCAAATTTCAATTCATATAATGCTAAACAAAGAGACCATGAAGAGAGGATGATTAAACAATTAGAAGATGATTGTAAAGGTGATGACGATGATAATGATGATGATGATGCTGAAGTCGATGGTAAGAAGCAAATGTTACCACCGAAGGTTGCCAATAAAGGAAAGAGTAAAATCACTGGTACTGTTAAACAATCGACTATAAGTTCTTGAAAACATAAAGAAAATGCAACGTTAGGGTCATATTTTATTTCAAGATTAACTCATGATGCTCAAAAGTCTCTCTAAAGTTATTGGAAAAATAAAGAAGTTATTGAACGATGTGATCTTGCTATAACAAAATAGATGATTGATGCATATGTGTCATTCAATGCTGCTAACTCTGTTTACTATCACCATGCTATAAATGGTATAACAGTCATGGTTCCTAGTTATAAAAGATCAATTTTTCATGCTCTTTGTGGTTATTACCTGGCAAAGGTGATTGATAAAGTGAAGATTTTTGTTGAGAGTTATCGAGAAACTTGAAAGAAGACTGGTTGCACATTGATTGATGATGGATGGATAGATCAACAGAGGAGAACTTTAATTAATTTCTTATTATATTGTCCTAAAGGAACTATTTTTTAAAAAAAAAATAGTAGATGCATCAGAGGCCTTAAAGACTGTTATGTTGTTGTATAAGTTGTTTAAAGAGGTTGTTTTATTTATTGGGCCTGAAAATATCATGCATATGGTGACTAATAATGTTTCTAATTATGTTTCTGCTAGCAAGTTATTGGTGGAAGAATTTCCTTCAATATTTTGGTCTCTTTGTGCTGCTCATTACCTCAACCTCATACTCCAAGATGTTGGTAAGTTATATAGTTAGTTTGTTCTGTTGTTGATCATGCTTATAGTATTACAAAGTATATTTATAATCATTGTTATCCATTGCATTTGATGCACATTCTTCCCAAAATGCTAAAGCTCATTTGCTATCTTTAGCATTAGCAGAGGAGACTTATTCTCTAGATCTCACCATAACTCTCAAATTATCTTTGTGTACTAAATGCTTTGTAAATTAATGAAATTAATAAGTAAGATTATGAAAAAGGTTTGTTGATAATATGTTGAACTCTATATTTTGGGAAGAATGTGCATCAATTATACAAATGACCGAACCATTAGTTCAAGTTCTACGAATTGTTGATAGTGATGATGGACCTGTTATGAGATATTTATATGAGGCTATCCATTCTGTAGATGAAGAAATGTTGAGGAGATTTCAAAAGAACAGGACTAAGGTGCAACCTTTCCTAGACATCATTAACAATAGATAGAATGGACAATTGTAGAAGAAGCTTTATACAACGGGATTTTGGTTAAATGCTCAATTTCAATATGATGTCAATCTAAGGTGCTTTCCCAGACATCATTAACAATAGATGGGATGGACAATTGTATAGGAAGCTTTATGCAACGGGATTTTGGTTGAATCCTCAATATCAATATGATGTCAATCTAATGGATAGATATACAAACATTATTTCCGGACTTCTAGATGTTGTTAAGAAGTATGCAAATGGAAATGTAATACTGTTAAGCAAGCTTACAAGTGAAATGAAGTTGTTTAGGAATGCAGAACATGACTTTGGTAGAGTGTCCGCGAGAAATGATCGCACCCTTTTACCTCCAAGTATATTATTATTTTCATATTCAAAGTAATCTTAAAATATTATCTTGACATAATCTTATATATGAATTTTGTATATAGATGAATGATGGGTGTTGTATGGAACTTGTGCTCCAAATCTACAAAAGCTAGCTATATGAGCTTTAAGTCAAACTTGTAGTTCTTCAAGATGCAAGAGGAATTGGAGTATTTTTTTAGCACGTCCACTCTAAGAAGAGAAATTGATTGGAGCATCACGGACTTAATGACCTAATTTATGTCCACTATAATTTGAGATTAAAAAAAGTATTTTCTTTTCTCTAATTCTTAAAAAGTTATTTATATTATTAAGTAGCATCATTAATACTAATATTTTGTACCTTAACTTTGATTTTGTAGAAATTATTGGAAATGATGGACTTATGATCTAATTAATTTTGAGGCATTTTCTGATACTAAAAATTTGGTAGTAGAAGATAATTCATCATCTTTAACAACTAAAGAAGTAGAAATCTTTCATCGTGATTTATCAACCATAACTATTCAAGATATTTTAAATAAAGGTAATATAAGATTTGATCCTTTAGTTATAACTTTGTTTGAAAATAAATTATTGTTTAATATGTAATATTTATTGGTTAATTATGTTTCAATTGTAGATTTGATAAATATAAATGAGATTGAGAATGACTGTGATAATGAAGATATACAGGAGCATAATGATGTTTCAATAGGCATTAATGAGGTTGGCTCAATTCCATTTGCATTTGATTCAAATTTTGCTCCTATGGCACTGAAGAACTTAATGTCTATATTCAACCAAAGTGTTGTTGTGTTAGAAAAAGTGTGGTCATTCCAATGAGGTCTTGTACTTTGCCATTCTTTTTTTTTTTTTAATTCTACTAGTGTTAGTGTTCAACATGTTCTAAAATCTTTTGTTTTTCTTATGCAGTTGAGGATGTTGATTTTTGGATTCTAATGCAAAATGAAGTTAGGATATTGATTTATGAATTCTAATGCAAACGGGAGTTTGAATGTTATTACCTTATATCTATTAAATTAAATTATTTATCTCTAGAACAACTTGTTATTTTATTATTTTTATCTTTAATATCTTTAAATTATATTAAAGGTTTGTTTATTTGAAGACAAATGCACCTTCTAATCTATTGATGCTAATTAATTATGTTAATATATATGTTAATGTGATATTTTTTGTTAATTATGCTAGCATATATGTTAAGGTGATATTTTATGTCAAAACAACCATATTAACGTGTGCCTTGGTTTTTTATTTAGATTGACCCACTAGATCTATGAGCCAGTCATTTTACTACCGAGTTGGGTTTTATAACTATGATTTTTATAAGGATCGATGTTAAAATCCTATAAAAGACAAGTCTTCTTTTTAGGGAACTAATGACAAAATTTTTTTCCTGAATAACCAAAATAATAAGTCTCTTTTTAAAAGGGGCCAATGTCAAGATTTGATTTTTACAAATAACTAAATTAATGAGTTTTTTATTTTTAGAGATTAACATCAAAGTTTCCATAAAATGATTATATATAAAAATTAAAAATAAGCTAAAAATAACCAGAATAATTAATGACAAATCACAAAGATAAATTAATAAAAAAACATATAATAAATATAACTTTTTTTAAGAAAAAATATCATAAAAATAATATCGCTCTTTCTTTAAAAATTAAAATTGAAGTTAAAATTGATCAATATAAAACTCTTTACAATCGTTAAAATCATTGAAGTTAAGTAAAGAAATTGACCAATATATAGTGATATATTTAAGGGAAGATCATCGTTTCTTTATTTAAAAGAAAAGGAAATATCAACTCCAACATACACTAAATCATTTAGTTTAGTTATGGAATAGTGACTTGAATGACAATACTCTTGTTGAAAATTCCAATTTAAAAAACTTAGTAATTTTTTATTATTTAATTTTGAAGAATATTAAAATCAATTTACATATTAATTAATACTAAATCTTTTTTTTAATAATTAAAAAAAAACAAATCTCTCATATCAGCCAGTATATTAAAAAAATTAATAAAATTTTCAAAACACTAATCTCAAAGTTCGGATCCAAAAAATAAAAAGCAATCATGCCTTTTTAATTGAACTCTTCGTTACAAAATTTAATAGATGATAATAGTTAAAAAGGTAAAGGAGGTGCATGTGTACAAAAAGGAATGAATTACAATAAATACTCTTTTATTACTTCAATAGTTTAACACACCCTATTTCCAATCTTTTTGTGTTAAATTCAGCAATATTTATGTTAAATTCTTTCACTTGATTATGGTTTTGGCTTGGAAGCTTTAAATGTCAAAATGTATATGATCAATTGACCTCCAATTTGGACAAATATTGGGGCCGGGGGATAAACTCTACAAAGGAATGTATTTTTTTCAAAGAAAGAGTTTCGTCAAGCATCGTACGTGTGTTCTTACATACCTTTCATGAGCTTGTAATTAAAAAAGCTGAGCTGTGGGTTTTCTTTATATAAAAACCGTTCATGTGTGGACATAACATTTACACCATTGCATGTCCCCGAACATTATTGCTTCCATTATTACTGAGCCCCCCACCCACTTAATTGTAAAGTACAATTATTTTTCTTTGTTAAAACTTTGAAATCCATAATTACTCTAATTTGTTTATCAAATCTTATCTTTCCCCAGCCCATATGCTGCCTGCTTGTGAAGAATGAGCTGGATATAAAAGAGTTTTTAAGCATGCTAATTAATGATTAGGGTCTTAAAGGTGCCCTATGGGAGATGCCTTTTCTCCTTCTTGAAGTAGAATGTGGTGGAATTGGCGTGCTTTTGTACATGTCTTGTTGGCTTCCTTCACGCAATTCTTCTTCTTTCTTTAATGGCAATCTTCTTGCCATTCCATCTCTAATCTCCTCGTTCTTGGTGCTTAAGTTAAAGTTGGTATCTCCACTGTTCTTTATTCCTACAAGCTGGATTAAATACCAAGTTAACTTTTGTCTAAAACATTATCCAAGGAAAATAACAAGTCCATCAGGAACAGGAAACTTTACAAATTAATCTAGCTAGCTCCGATTATGGTCACAACATAACTTTTGTTTTTTAAGATGTTTTTTAAATTATTTTCTTACTTAAAAACATTAAATTAATATTTTTTAGAAGGTTTTTTAAATAATTTTAATAGAATGATGTTAAAAATAAAAAGATAAATAAGTATTTCTAAAAAAGCACATTAAGCTACTTATTACCAAACACACTTCTCAAATCTTAGTACAACCACAATGTCACTAATTGAAAACTACAAGGTAATATTATGTGATAATAATTTGGTGCGCAGAGGGTAGAAATCAAACAAGAGATGCAGCTTTTTGGTATAACAACAATTGTCCTAGTTTTAAATGACAATGTGGGACAGTTTTGTAAGGAAAGGGTCGGTAGAAATCTGATGAGAGAAACGAGAAGAAATTAACTAACCTTACATCCCAAAGAACAGAAACGAAAGGGATCCAGAAGACTACTTTGGTTTACTAAATCAGACATCAAGAGTTTCTTATCCTCAGAAACTGAGAATTATTTTATAAGAGTTCATGAATTCCAAGCCTAACCAAGAAACTTTTCTCCAAAGCCCAGCGCACCATCCAAGGAAAGATCCAAACCCATATCAAAGACTTATGAAGTAAAACAGGCACTAATCCAAAGCCCATCCTTTCTTCTAAAGTCCCTTTCCGTGCTTCACAGCAAAAAACAACTTCCCCGACACAATCCCTCCACTACGTACACTCATTGATAGCCCATCTTATCTCCAAGAATATGATTTTTCGTATTATGAATTGTGTTTTATATTTATACATTAGAATCTGTTTTTTATTCAAAACCCACTAGAAATTTTCAGCACCACACACGCAGGCTATCTATTACTTGCAATGTGAAAACAAAATTTCCACAGAACAATAATCGTTTTCATATAGAAGGCAAAGACTTCTACATCTGAGTCCACAAAATCCACCTAATAAAGACAAGGTGTCGTTTATTTTGTTTTTGTGTGACAACCAAAGAATTAGTTTAGACCTGAGTCGTTTCTATAGGTATGTTCTGAATCCTAAACAATGGGATGCATGGATATGATGAGGTCTCTAAATTATCGATTCAATTCTATAATATCAGCATAAAATATGTGAAACTCTTATTCCTCCATGACGTACGTTCTAGTGAAAACAGTCAAAATGTTAAACATTTTCAAGTAATTTACACTATATATCAATAATTTAGCATTTTTAAATGATTTTTGCCATATTGGAGATGCTCTAAGCAAATTATGGAAAGTAACAATAAGAAGTTTAAGCAAGAAAAATGGACAGAGTTTAGTTCTATTTCTGCATGGAAAATTTTGATTATTTTAGAATGAAATCGGTATTTAAAGAATTAGAATATTCTTTTGACCCCATAAAATCAAATTACTTCTACGAATGTTAAATATCAGGAGAGAAAAAATACTCTGATTACTCGTAGAAAAGGAAAAAGAAAAAAGAAAAGAAACATACCGTGATTTTCTCAAAGAAAACGTGACTTCGCCTGGAGACATTGAGTAATTTGCTGGCATCTTATATTGATATCTAAATTGATTTTTGTTAGCAAAAAATAAAAGGGTTTCTGAGCAAGCAAGAGAGAGGTTTTAGATGGTTTGAAAACCCGGTTCATCATGCTAATTTCCGGTTTGACAGCTATGTTTTGGCTACTGTAATGCACACTAGCTACTGTTTTAAGCAACTTGACTTCAAAGATGAAAAGGAGTCTTTTTCTTGATTCCTCATTTTTTGAACACCCTTTTATTTTGTCTTTAGAAGTTTCTGCTTTTTTGTTATTTCTATTACAGACAACAATTCTTTTGAATCATATTCTTTCCGCTGCATATCTTTATTCTCTTTTACTACATGATTCTGTTCAGACTGTGAAGTCGGCATCTACTGGTCTTCTTGGTTTCTGGAAATGGGAAAGCTGTGTTTTTTTCTTCTGTCTGTTGTGTTCTTGGTTTCTTTGCTTAATGGAGAAACAGTCACTGCCGCTTCAAGAAAAAAGGTAGCCACTGGTGCAAGAACCCGTGATGCATCAGAAGAATGGGGATATGTAGAAGTTAGACCAAGTAAGCAAACTGTTTCAGTTTTCATTCTTTATATTTATGTATGTATGCTATTAGTAATTGAAAATGTGCCCATCTTGGTTTGTGTTAAACAGGAGCACACATGTTTTGGTGGCTTTATAGGAGTCCTTACAGAGTTGAAGATTCATCCAAACCATGGCCAATCATTCTTTGGTTGCAGGGTGGACCTGTGAGTACCTAATTGCTAATGTTTGGTATCAAAATGCTCCATTAATTAATGTTTGGTTTGACAAAACAGGGAGGATCGGGTGTTGGGATGGGAAATTTTGAAGAAATTGGGCCGCTGGATACCTATCTGAAGCCCCGGAATTCGACATGGTTACAAGTCGCTGATCTGCTCTTTGTGGTAATTCTCATCCACTATCTATATATATATTTTTTCAGGATTTCTCTCCTATTTGACTTATTCTTTGAGGGGATTGCTCAGGATAATCCAGTTGGCACAGGATACAGTTTTGTGGAAGAGGGTGATGCAGACTTGTTTGTCAAGACTGATGACGAGGCAGCAAGTGATCTAACTACTCTGTTGGAGAAAATATTTAACAGGAATGAGAGCCTTCAGAAGAGTCCTTTGTATATTGTAGCAGAGTCTTATGGAGGCAAATTTGCTGTCACCCTTGGTTTATCAGCTCTAAAAGCTATTGAAGCAGGAAAACTGAAACTTATACTTGGAGGTAATCATTAATTTCTTGCCAGCCAATCAATCTTCTGTTAAAGAAACACGATCGAAACAAATTTACAAGCTATTTCTGCACACGCAGGAGTAGCGTTGGGTGACACTTGGATCTCACCAGAAGATTTTGTGGCAAGTTAATTAGTCTTGTTCGCGTATTTCATCTCTTGTGTTAATTAGAGAGAGAAGATTATTTTCCCTGCTGCATTTTTGGATTCTGATATTACAAATTGAAGTTTCCAGCTTTCATGGGGTCCTCTTCTAAAAGATTTATCGAGGCTCGACAGCAACGGACTTCAGAAGGCAAACAGGTCCAGGCTATTGCCGTGTTCTTAATGAAAACAAATTAAATATTGACAAATTGTCTTAGTATTAACATCTTTTATTTTACAATACAGCCTGGCTGAGAAGATTAGGCAGCAAATCCGCGAAGGTCAGTATGCTGACGCAACAAATTCTTGGTCTGAGCTTGAGCGAGTGATTAGTGCTAACAGCAATTCTGTGGTATTCTTTGTTGTTCTCTTAATTTTCATTTCTTTTATGATCAGAATTCAACAAACAATTTGAATTGTATATTTTTGTGGCAATATTCTCAGGATTTCTATAATTTTTTATTGGATTCTGGATCGGACCCTTTATCTCTAAGTACAGCTGCGGCTGAATTATCGCAAAAAAATGCAATGAAGAGCTACTCGAGGTATATCAGCTCTCTGAGGTCAGCAATTCCAGGAGGTGGTGTCGGTGATCTTGATAGCATAATGAATGGGGTCATTAAGAGAAAGCTTAAGATAATCCCAGCTAATTTCTCGTATGTTTCCTTCTTGCTCAAGTAATTAATTATCATCTAATTAAGAAGCAATTAATCAATCCATCACCGAACAATCTTTTCGGTGTTTAATTACAGATGGGGAGAGCAGTCCTCTAACGTTTTCAACCAGATGGCAGGCGATTTTATGAGACCGAGAATTAATGAGGTGCTGTCCTAATTCTCTTTGTTCAATTACTAGCTAGGTCAAGCTGATTAGATCCCAGAATTCCATGGTTAAAGAGCTTGATTAGATCCCAGAATTATTATTATTAAGTTATTTTATTTATTCATCTCCTTGTCTTTTGTAGGTTGATGAACTCCTAGCCAAGGGAGTGAATGTGACTATATACAATGGGCAGGTATGATTTCTCTCCATGCTAGCTAGCATGGACCTTGAGGAATGGTTTAGGGTCCCCATGCATGGTCCACCATGTGCATCATCCATCCCATGTGCATCATCCATCCCATGTGCATCATCCATATGTCTATAAATCATTGATGTGAATATTAAAATATCTATCTTGTCTATTATTTATTAAGAAGCAAGCTAGATAAAATTAAAATTAATTATAATTTAATTAGTCCATGTGCTCTTATGATTTACTCCTTATTTTTTGAAAAGCATAACATGATGTGCTATTAAAATAATCTAAAAAGAAATTAAGGGCTTAACTTTGATTAACAAGTAATTAATTAAGCTAATATGATGATTGTATAGGATAATCTTCTCATCTTTAAAACAATAAATTTATTTCCTTGCTTGTTATATATAGCTCGATCTCATTTGTTCAACCAAGGGAACCGAAGCATGGGTTGAAAAACTCAAGTAAGAGTGTGCTTTATTTTTCTTTTATTAGATATTATCATTACTACTTTCCTCCTCTATATATATATATATATATATATATATATATAAACTATGCTAAACTATGCTAAACTATGCGATCATCAGACTGATAATTATACATTTTTCAGGTGGGAAGGGCTCAACAGTTTTTTGAGCATGAACAGAACTCCTCTTCTTTGCGGTGCAGAAGGACAGCTCACAAAAGGATTTACCAGGTCGTACAAAAACCTGAACTTCTTCTGGATTCTTGGGGCAGGCCACTTTGTAAGTCAAAACCATACCATCCTCCAGTGTTTTAGCCTTATTTATTTTAAGTTATTTTAGGAAAATAATGAACTTATTATTTCTCATTGAAAAATTAAAATTGGAAGTCATAAGCTCATAGAGTTTTCTCGTAGAGCTTGGTTTCAGCAGTGAACTTAAGTACAGTTTAATAAAATAGCTCAGAAAATTAAAAGAAGTTGAAGAATAAAAAGTTGTTTTAAAATTGGTGGTAAAATTAATGGATTTAATTTTGTAACCATTACTATAAATTCTAGAGTTTTTATTTTAAATATCTATTTAATAAACAAAGTTGAGAAAAAAACAATTTCAAGAATCAAATATATAGATGATTAGGGAAATGTATCGGTTTTTGGTGTAAGAATAATATTTAGAATTTGATTTGTTAACTGTAAGTCCTTAATTATTTAATTTAAAAAAATAATACCTAAATCTATTTAAAAATAAGAAAAATTATGTGATCATAAATGTGAAATATTGATAATAAGTTAACCTCAAAATTAACATTTTAAGAGATTTTATTTTGTAGAAGGTAAAAAATATAAGAGATAACATAGAAAATTATAAATCTTCATGTACTAATATTTTATTTTCATTACCAAAAAAATGTGTATAATTAATTTACTATAATTAAGAAAATCTAAAAAGAGCGAAACACTAAATTAGACGGGAAAAAAAAAAAAAAAAAAAGGTGCCAAAAGGTTGAAGGTTAATAATGATGATTTATTAGCACTACTACATTGAAAGCACTGAGAGGCTATTATGACTTTTAAACTTCGGCCACCCCACTTGCTCAAAGTCACGTGTGACTCAATTATCTGTCATTTCACTTTCATGCACTCCACATACTAATTATGGAGTGAGTTAGTGTATCCATGTTGCTTGAAAAGTCATGCTAACCCACCATGGTGGGTGTAGGTGTCCAATGGTTTGAGTTAAAAATTCTTGTACACCAATTTCTATTGATCTAAACTCAAAATCAAGTACAAGCCAGATTTATTTTTATCTAGTTTTTTATTAAAAAAAAATAAAAAATAAAAAACCCTAAAACAATGTGGTTTAAAAAGAAATATATCGACCTACAACTTAACCCATAATTTAAGTCCCGAGTTGGGTCAATCTTGGGTTAGGTCTTATAAGTATGATTCTAAGTTTATCTTTCCACGTGCATTTAAGGAACTCGGGTTTCAATCTTTTACTTCCAAGACTTTAAGTCATAACTCCGGTTAAATTTAACTTATTTTCTTTGCTAAATTACGTGAACGGGAGCAACTGAAATCATTATAGTAATTTATAATAAATAAAAAGTCATTATCTGTAACGATGGTATTCTAGGGAGTGTTTTGGTAAGTGAGCCCATTTTAAAAAAATTAATTTGTTAAATAACACATGAGGAAAAATAATTAGAAATCTAGCACAATTGAGAGAGTCACATGTGACATTTGCGACACGCGAGTTGCATATGCCATATGCAACTCCACTGTCCATCTGCGACTCATTTTTCACAGATGGTATATACGACTCTTTTAACAGATGCATCCAAGAACAATCTACTCTACCATCAACTCCCTACAAAAAAAAAAATAGCAATTTGCACAATTACAAATAATCAGTTCTTCATCATTAAAACACAATTCACATGAGCAGCACATAATATATTAAATCGCAAATAACAAATGTACACTGTCAATTAAGAAAACATAACATTTTATTCAAATTATACATTTATTCACAATTATCTTAACATGTAATTATATATAATAATCTCCTCAGCTTATAAAACTCGAGTTCGGGTATGTAATATCCATATAGGTTTGAGGAGGACCAATATCATCCCAACTCGTGGACAGTTCTAGGTATAGTTTTTAAACCCGACCCGGTATGATGATTAGGTCACGGGTTAGATGGATTGACCCGGATCAACCCAAAAAAAAAAGAATTGGATGGTATATTTTATATGAATGTCTTCCTCCTTTCAGTCAAATTAATTTATATCCTACATTAAAACTAAAAGAATAGTGCAGGCAAAGCATTAAATATTACAGCTTGAAAATTTCTTATTCATGATATATACACAGGAAAGTCTTCCATGCCATCATGGAAACAACACCCTTTGACTTCATTGCAGACAAAGGTAATTTTGTTTCTAAGTTTGTTGCCATCATGCTCTGTGAATATTTTAAAACTAGAAATGAAAACATAAAAGACTAGTTTGCCCAAAACTGGGGAGATGCAAATAAAGAACTAATTCAGGAATCATGACTTCCTAGATGAAAATACTTAATTAAATAATATGCAAAAATTACCAACTTTGGTAATTTAATAACCAGCATGTTTTTTTACTTAGATGAATCAAGCAATAAAAACAGAAAAGATATATAGTTTACTTGAACATTTCTGCCAGCAAAAAGAGGTTCTCCAAATGTCCGGTTACTGGTTTGCTTAAGCAATCAGTAAAGAATAGGGATTTGAGAGAGAAGAATGGTTTAGAAAAGAAATAACCAACATGGAAGAATCAACCAATAAAAAAACAAAATATAAATAGTTTACCTGTAAAAATAGGGTTCTCCAAGTGTGGTTACATGTTAGTTTAAGCAATCAGAAAAGAAAAGCGAGCTGAGAGAGAAGAATGGTTTAGAAAAGAATGGTAGCACAAAGAGTGGAAGAGATTGAATGTTAATAGTAGGTTCTACAGCTGCTTCGTCGACTCAAACAGACAGATTAGGTTTTCTGTCTTCGACTCTTCAATGAAACTGTGATGTTTTACTATATATATTCAAAAAACACAGTCGGGTCTCATCTGGGTTTACCCGGGTCTTATGGGTCCCGGGTCGACTAGGTTTTTCCAGGCCAAATCCTTGGATGGTTTTTTCTTAAACCCGGCCTAGTTTCATCCCCAAGTCACCGGGTCCCAGGTCAACCCGTCGGGCCGGGCCAGGTTTTAAAACTATGGTCCTAAAACGCTCATGGATGGGCTTAGGATGTTTTTAGACAGGTCAACATCCCCAACACTTCCACAATAAGCAATCTCATCTTCTGTTAGTGTTGTTTCAAGACGTTTAATCTCCCTAACCTCTTGAAGTCCGCCACAATATAAATTGAGCTTGGTGTTGGCCACAATATGTCACATCTCATCAACACCTTCACGAATTGTCATTGCTGTTTTTCGAACTTCTCATACCAAGTAATTAATTTATATACATACATTAAGAACCAATTAGTAGTCATCATCCACAATAAAATTATTCTAGTATTTAATAAATGTAAAATATTATTGCACACTAATCGATTCCGTCTTGGATACCCGAAGGCATAGTACATTGAATTATGTGGATGTCTAGGGAAATGCGACTAGGTCGGTGTAATGAAACGGCGTATAATGGATATATACTATGTCTTGTAGGTATCTATGTCAATTGTAAGTTGTCGCTCCTCAAAAACACGATCTCTCATAGCATCCTAAAGATCAAGGTAAGATGCATGAATTACCAATCAATTCCCCTTCCATTTACCCTGACGACTAACACTGTGCAACTCCTTTCTAGTATCAACATAATCCAGTATATGCTGAGATAATTCAAATTGTCGCATTACCCGATCTGGACAATGCATCTCAACAATGTCAAAGCAATTTAAATGGACTTGTACTAACCAAATGTCAGATCTCTCACGACATATAGGCAAAGCTTAAAGTATCAAGTTCTTCATATATGGCAACTATATAACCTATCAAAAGATATAAAATAGTTATCTCAAATAATAAATTGAAACTAAATAATTAACTTTAAAATAGCAAAAAAAAATTAATTACATTTGTAATATATACCAGAGATGTGATTGTTGTGCGTCCAACTTATCCTGATAAAACTCGTGGACATAATTGGGATTTACTGTAAAATATCTAGTCACACATCATTTAAAAAGACAACCCACAAAGTTAGTATATTTCCTTACATTTAAATTATATAAATAACATGTTGACTATAATCAACTATATTTTATTATTACCTGAAACCAATTGAGAGTGGCCTCTAAGTGATAGTGTCAATCATGTTAATACCCTAGCTCTCTGAACACCCGATATGAATATACTCTCATGTCTAGAATTATGTTAATGAGCATTGAAAATTACAAGTTAATATTTAAAATTTCATTAATTCTAGTAATTAAATAATTTAAAATACATATACCTAAAGAAATAGAAGACACCAGGCAATTTGTCTTCTTTTTTTTAGACATGTTTTGTATAGTTGCTGATATAGATATGGAAGAATGGCTCCCCCAACTGTAATTTGAAATGGCACAAAAATCATCAAGAATCATCAGAAAGTACAACGAAACTGCATTTTCAATAATACTCGTGAAAATAAATCCTCTAAACATGTGTAATATGTATGCCCGAGCATACATAATTAATTGGTTTGTTGTCACATCTACTAAGGGGTATTAAAATTAGCGTCCAACCATGTCAACCTGATGTAGTCGCCCCTATAAGTATTGGTTTGAGGCATTTGTCCTCATAGACAATCACATAACAAATCTATATCAATCAAAACTCTATTGTTGGTCATAGATGTCTTATCTATCAAAAGACTGATCAACATCTCTACATCCTGGAGTGTTGGTGTCATCTCACCAACACATAGATGGAAGGTGTGCATCTCGCGCCTTCATCACTCCACCAATACTGCAATCAATGCATGGTCAAAATTTATGCGACGCAACTGACTAATCTTATAAACACCGACCTCAATAACATACGGATGCATACGTTCATGCAACTCCATCAAAATATGTTGTCTAGGTGTCACTGGATCCCCGCCCTAAATATCAAACAACTTAGTTAAATCATCAATATAAATCTTTAGAATATTTATCTGACCTCATCGCTCTATATATCATTGGAACGATGTTGATCCTGCATAAATAACAGCGACCTATCATCAGTAACAAGGGTGGCCCTGCCTGTTGACACTCTTAAAAGAGGTTGAACCTCCTTTAGTCCAAACCATGTCTATCTCAAGGTCCTGTATAAAAAAATTGTTAGCATTTGCAATTAAATTAAAGTTGACATAATTTTAAAAAAATGAAAAAAATAACATACGTTATCTAGTTTCATAAGTTTTTCTATTATGACCCCTTTGACTGCATATATCATATCTATTCAATGTGTCCCTCTCTAGCATCCATCTCATTATGTAAACAAGTGGATTTTCTTTGACCCAAGAATAAGTATATGCAGGCCACAATGACGTATCATACAAACGTTAAAAATATGAACTATATGCATTTTTATATGACAAGTTGGAATAGAATTCATTTACAAATTGTACATAGTTCATATTTCATAAAGTGCAACATGAAATTATATGTAAGCATGGTCGATGATACAATTATCATTTGCCACAAAAATAAGTTGCTTGATTGATGTTAATGTGAGCATGGTCTCACACTTCTCTTGTAACACTAGCTATAGAGGTGTCTCAGATTGAAATATATCACCTTTAATATAAAAAAGAAAAGAGATATCAGGTGTGATCTTGAAGTTGTTGCATCAGTAAGTATCTTAGCTAGGACCTTTGAAGACCACAACATATCACGACTTAAAAATTCTTCAATTTTTTCTCTACACTCCACAAAAAATTTATTACACATAAAAAAAATTATATTATAGATGAAACAGGCAAGCCACAAATAGTTTTTAAAAAATTATTAAAAACCTCCAAGTTTGTGGTCTTGTCATAACGACGACCACCATAATCATAAAATAATGCCCACTTTTCTTTAGGTTTAGCATCTAGCCATGCTCTAATTGCATCATTTGTCTCTACCAACTCCTCATATAAAATGTCAAACTCTTATTTAGAATGGTGTACACACATCTTATGTAACGTATTTTTCAAGAAAATATTTTTTAACTTTGTGTTGAAATTACTCACAAAGTGTCATGAACAATATCGATGATATCCAATAGGTTTCGGAAAAATACGTTCCATGGAAATTTTTATCACCATATGTCTATCTGATATAATACATAACCTAGTTTGTCCCTCAATCACATATCGACGAAGCAAATCCAAAAAATCAACTCCAATTATTGTTCGTCTCTTTTTCCATAATAGAAAAACACAACGGATAATCTCTATTTTTCACATCATAAGTAATTGCAACCAATAATTTAGCTTTGTACTTCCCATAAAAATAAGTATTATAGAGGGAGAGGAGTGTTTAAAGATGCCAGGGGGTGTTTTTTATGGTAAAGAGAGATCTCGGCGGATGGTGAGAGTAAAAGAAAGGGGGAGAAAGAGGATGGTAATTTTTAATTCAAAACAGGTTGCAAATACTATATGCGACTTGCCTGTGACAGACAAAATCTACTACTCATTTAAGTTCATTTAAGTGAGTTAATTTTCTAATTATTTTTTTAAATATATCTTTTTTTTCCTATGTTAAAATAAGAAAAAACTCTTATACCAGGTATGCATTAATGGTGAAAGTACTAATCATGATGTCAGCAGCATTAGATAGATTGGTGGTAACCACTGTGTGCAAAAAAAGAAAAGAAAACAGTACACTGACAAACCTTGAGAGGAATAGTACAGACATAGATAATCTTACTTTATCTTAAAGAGGTGATTCATATTTCGAATTCAAACTTCAAAGTGTACGCATAGTTGTTGTTTTTCATCTTCTGTATAATGCCGGGCTACAGGTACCAGTAGACCAACCCTGCATTGCATTAAAAATGGTGGGGCAAATCACACAGTCACCAGCAGCAGAGGCAGCTGCTTCTGCAAAGAAAGACCAGAAGAGCAAACATGAAATGAGAAAAGTTTGGTGAGAGAGATCGTGCACAGTTTGAAGCAACTACAGGCGAAAACTAGTACGCATGGAGAACTACAAAAACAAAGATATTTATATAAGATAAAGTGGCTGCTGTTGCAGAGCTTGCTTCTGATTATTGCTTCTTTCATGGGAAATAATTTAATTATCTGGTTTCAATTATTTTTCCACTATTGTTAATTTTTCAGTTAATTTGAATGTCCATTACGCTACAAGAAAAAAAATAATTGAAGTGTAGAACTAAATAAAAGATAATTACAAAAAGAGGATTCAGGGCCAAACCGTGCACGTGTTTTTACTCAAGGGACAACAGAAAAATTGAATTTTTTAAAAAAAAAGTTATACATTGATCACATTGTCGGTGACATACTGCTTGATTTTTAAATATAAAAGGCTGAGTTTTTCAAAAAAAAAAAAAAAAATGAGACCTTATTCTCTTTTTCTATGTTTTCGACGTTATATTTTGATTGAAAAGCTTTCTTACTTGGATAGACTGATTTTTATATAAAATTAGAATTGTGGTAATTTTATTATAAGAAGTTAATAAAAAAATACTTGAGTTAATTTGAAATAATCTACCACCAAACCTTTGATTGATTAAAGCCTCATGAGGATAACTTCATAAAAAATAAACTAAAACAAAAAAAAAAATTTAATTCTCAATCAATTTAATATAGAATGATGAAATTGAAAAACAAAGTTAATTAGAAAAAAAAAATTTAGTCAATCGAGTTAACTCGTCAAGTTCGTGATTCGAGTCATAAGACTGGAATAACCTTATAAAAAGTAAATTGTAAAAAATTATGAAGTTCAACCCCTCAATAAACCTAATCTTAAAGGATGGAATTGAAATTAAAAAATATTTAAAAAAGGCACAAAAAATAACTCGAGTCAATTCTAGTTGAACTACAAAACTCGTGATCTAATTCATGAAACGAGAATAACTTCATATGAAGAAAATCAAAATAAATCATGAAGTTTAATTATCGATCAACTCGATGTTAAAGGATTAATCTTAAAAAAAAAAAAAACTCTAGTCAACTCATCAAACATGTGGTCCAAATAATAAAAATAAAATAACCTCATACAAGATAGATAGAAAAAAATATGAATTCAAATTCTAATAAATATAATATTAAAAAATATAATTGATATTTTTTAAAAAAATATTATTATAGTGAATAAATACTATGAGAAGGGATACAGCAAAATCCACTCCTCCTTTGTTTTTTTATTAAAATTAAAATTAAAAAAAAAACAATTAAACAAATTGTTACGTATTACCTTTTGGCCTTGAAATTGGGCATAGTGATCGTAACTTATACCACAAAGTAAGTGAGCTTAATAAACGAAAAGGTGAAAGGAGAGGAGAGAGAATTTCACCACCTTCATGCATGGACTTGTTTTCTTACGTGTGAAATTATGATAATAAAAAAAAAATACAATAAATGATAACACTTACCATTGTTATAAGCCAAGGATTGATGGAATCATTTGATCATTGTGTAGAAAGAAGGAAGCAACAACAGGAGGTTTAGGCAATACCAAAAGCAACAGTTATGCACGTGAAGGGGAATCAGTTGATTGTTTGTAGTTAGTTGAGAAACTAGTTGTTAGTTATAGCTAGTTAATCAGCTGTATTGATGTATAAAACAAGCATTGTACAGAAAGCTGGTCATTCAAGAAATAATATAAGAACAATTGCAGAAATTTCAGAACTCTCTTCTCTCTAATTCCCTCTTTTCTCCCTCAAATTTCTTTCTAAACAACTGTTTGTTAAGGCAAGTCCTTAACAATTGGTATTAGAGCAACTTTTCAAGGCCAAACAGAGGTTGTTTCTACACAAAACAATTAACAATGGTGGAAAACAACCAAGGGAAGGTTTTGAAGAGAAGGTTTTGAAGAGACTTTACTTGCAAATGGAAGCCATGTTAGCAACCCTCTTATCCTCAAGACCAACCAAGCAAAGAGGCAATGAGGTTCAAAAGAATCATCCTTGGTGATTCTTTCACCAGCCAAATCAGTACAAGCAGAAGCCATTCATTAGGATGATTTAAAGTCCAGGGTTGTTCTAAAATGATTGAACTTTCCAAAGTTATCCATGTTCGCAACTTGAGCATGAGATTTATAAATGACTTGTGTTCCTGAGATTTATACATGACTTATGTTCCTGCTATTCGGGATTATAATGAAATTTGTTGTGCTTCATGATAAAATCAAGCTTTCCTCCTAAAACAAGAAGTTATTTCAGCTATCAATGCTCTTCAATACTATAAAATTAGCGTTTTCTTTTTATACTTTAAAATTGAACACCACCAGAATCCAGAGAAATGGAGCAATCAAACATTGTGGCTGCAAAGTTGACATGCCATTCCTCATGAGTTCTTTCTTCATTTACCTTCTGTTGTACAGTAGAAAACAAAGCAAAGAAAGGGAAGAAAAGACAACTATTGCACAGCATAATAATGCAGCAGTTCAGAGGGCAAAGAATGGGAAGAAAAGATTTGCTTTGCATGACAAAGCAAGGATCCATTTAGAAGAGTGGTCGGATGTAGTTGAAACTAAATTTTACCACTACCATAATTTTAAAAGTGTTTGATTAATTAACATAGTTTTACAAGATCCATTATTTCAATTATAACGTGATTCAAAATTACATTTGACATTCCCACATAGGGTAAAACCATATATTACACGATATACAACCTAGCATAATCAAGGACATGAGACTCTGCAATATACATTATTCATGTTACAAAAAAGGGAGGAAAAAAAAAAGTAGAGTGCAAGATTTTATATACCCAAAACCTAGCATGACTGTTCAAAGTCACGCACAGCTCACTCGATTTTCTCTATGACTTCCAACCTGGTTTTCCTCTTCCAACCTTTCATTGTAGCAACTAGGTTGATCAACCCAACAATTTGATTTTTTCTGTATTCCTGAAAAGGAAATGTGCATTTGTGTTATTAATAGACAGATTGAAACAGTAAAAGTATATTGAAAATTATAGAACACTTCCTTAATGCCAGCGCAGAATATTTCTTACCGGGTGAGCTCGAGCCCAGTGTACATACTCAGTTTCTGGAAGATAGTAAGCCTGTATTGGTTGATAGAATGAGAACACCGATTAATAATCTTGATAATGAAAATGTTGCCTAGGCATTTCTAACTGAGAGGGGCATCCAAGAAACGACGCAAATTGGTCAAACTGCAAGCCTCCAACGTCACTATTAAAACATTTCTCCTCCAATATACTTTTTAAGAACTTGTTGGATAGAATATACCAGGTCTTACCTTTATGAAAGTTTCAACCATTTGTAATTTTGGCTTGACATTTACAGCGACAAAATGTTGTAGGCCATTGATCAATACCTGAAAGGATTTTAGATAGCACATAAATTTATCACTTCTCAGGAGGTGCAAAAAGTAGGGGCAAAAAGGAAACACAGTTTTTTTTTTTTTTTTTGTAACAGCTATGAGAGAACCTGAAGATCTAATGACATAAGGGCTCGTCCTTCATTACCACACCTCTTCACCCGTGATAGACCTTCAATGAGGGTTTCAGCGACAATTTCGAGACCATATTCTAAAAGGCGGTCTTGAACCTAGGAAGATAGAATAGTTTAAACTAATTAGTTATTTACATTTTGAAACATGAAAAGAAACATTTATGTTAGTACAAAATTACAACAGAGTCAGTCACAAGAGTGGAAGTTATTAGTTAAATAATTCTTTTATAGATAAAAGAATATGTTATTAGATAATGAGAAGAAAATAATACAAAAGCAAAGATCGTGAATCATGGCAAGATAAAGAAAAGTAAGCAGCAAGAAACAAAACCATGAAAAAAGGCACTGCAGTCCCACTAAATAATTGCTAAAGACACCCCTGTAACTGCCCCTCCAGTTAGAAGACCACAAGAAAGCCAAGTAGATTATTCTATCTCACCACAACCACTTTGGAAAGAGAGTAATTACTCCATCCAAACAATAAACATAGCACATCCATAAAAGATTAAGGACCTCCCCCTCCCAAAACCCACAAAAACATTTGCAAAAACTCCTCCACTTGCCCGCTGCTCACTACAGAAGGCAAAGAATCCATTCCACATATCCCAAGCCACCTAGTGTTACATAAAAAGTTAACATCATGTCTCCCCACTGTTAAGAAACACAGAACTTAACTATTGTATGTGAAGTGCTCATTAAACATCCATGATTTGCAAGTACTTCATGTTAATATATTTTTTTCCTCCTGCTTAGTATCATCACAACAAGTTTAGAGTACAGCGACACAAGAAAATTATGCCAATTATATCAGGAAAGGTCAATGATTAGGAGGATTGTTAACTGAGTTACTACCAGAAAATTAGCCAGCCTAAGAAACTCATTTATTTATCAGTAGATGTGCACAGACACATGCATTCAAAGTGCTCCTGTATCCAGAATGTAAAACATCATAATCCTTCAGATGTTAATCTACCAAATATTGAGATAGCAAGAAAACAAATTATGAATTTCTAGTTGTACATTCTGTATTCAAAAATTTTGAGGATGCTGCTCCTCACGAGAAGCAGATCAGCCATTACCTCTTTGTGAATACCACCATGTGCAAGCCTCGTTTTATAGTGCTTAAATTCTCCCAACAGTAAATCAACATACCTGTCAATATACCCAAAAGGAGATTATAAAATGATAGCAGTATATTCTGCTAGATACATAATTATTGTTAAAGTAATCCCTGAACATATTAAATAATTGCAAGGGAAATCATGTCCTCATATATCAAAAATCAAAAGCTAACATAATCAACATGAAGCCCTAATTCCATTGATTAACATGGGTCAAGCTCAAGCATGGGGTGTCACAAAGGAAAAAGCAGAAAGGGAGAGGACTAAGGTCATGACCATAAAAAAGCTCCAAAGCAATGGGTTATCATCAAACAGAAACTCAACCCTAAGTCAACCAGAGTTGGTGAACAGACCAGTGCATCAAAAACTTCAATTGATCGCACAAATTGCACTACAAATACTAGAAGAAACGAAAGAAAAATGGTATGGTATGGAAGTTATGAGATCATAAACTTGAACAATATTAATGAATAGATTATTAACATAAAACGAAAGAATGAAACAAACCCATTGTGCTCTAGCCCAAGCTCTTTTACTTCCCATTTAGCATTAGCAATCCGATCAACATACCTGTAAAGAGTGCTTGGTGTTAAAGATGGTATTAATGACCCAGACAAATATTGTAACTAAAGAAATATTATATATTCTTCAGCTAATTTTTTTTTGGCTAATAGGTAACCAAGGTTCATGGAATCTAAATTTTAGGTTGTATTTTACATGGGAAACTGATCATCTGAAGTATAAGCAGGCATTGAAAACCAGCCAGTTGAAGGCTTCTTATGCACACAGTGAACAATTAAGATTCATCGTTTATCTAGGTAGTTATCACTATGCCTTTCAAACAGATAATTTGATGCGATCTAAGCAATACTAAAAGATCAGTTAGAGGTTTTAGTTGATCCAGTAACAAGACTTAAAGCTACGAGGTTTAAAAAATCTTTCAATTGATTTCTTCAATATACATGGACTCAGATGGATTTCAAGAAGATATTAAATAATAAAATACATGCCTTGATTAATTTACTTCATGTTCCACAATGGCTTGTAAGTGGACATTCAAACATTACAAAAATAATGGAATAAGAAGATTCAAATTTATCAATTTTGACCTTTCGTTACTGTTTTGGTAATAATTGAAGCTACATTTTAATGTCATTCCAGTTGCATTGGAAAGTAGACATCCATAGTCATTCATAGTTTTTCAGTGATATATGGCACGCCTTCTAATTCATTAAGATGAAAGAGAACCATGCGCTTGAAGTTTAGTTTCAACTTTGCCAACAGATTACGAAAACAACTTTAGTTTTATTTAAATTAATTGAACTATTGTTTTATTTATTTTTTAGTTATTATTATTAGACCTTTTAGAGATGTTAAGAGTTTTTTATTGAAATTTTGGTTCATTGAATTATTATTATTTATTAAGGATATTCTATCAAACTTAGAATTCTTTCTAGTATAAATACTCTTTTGTACAAACTTTTTAGAAAAAGACTATTTTTTAATAAAGAAATCAGCATTGATTGGGTGATGCTCATACTAAATTCTTGATTGAACTTACAAACTCTTCAAATGATTGATCACCTTCGTTGTAATTTTATATTACTCATTCGTATCTCTTTATAGGCGTAGGGTGAGAATGATCAGTGCATATAACTTTGATTTTCCAAGGCAAGTTCTTGTTGGGTCAAGTTGTAAACCATTCAAATGTGATTTCAACATATCTTGGAAAATGTCCGCTTCAGTTGGTATTACAGCTTATGTTATTATCAGATTATATCCTTTTAATCTTTAGATTGTATCATTTCTTGATTTCCTTTGTTTCTACTTTCACCTAGGGTCTTATTTCAGAGTTTGCGTTAAACCCTATATCAAAAAAAAAAATTCATATTGCTTAGTTTCTTGATTTTTTCCAAACACATCAAAAAAAAATTATGTTCTTGGTCTTTATCTTATATCTTTCTTGATTTCAGTCTATAGTAAAAAAAAAAATTCTTGTTTTTGCTGAATTGTGAGGATAAAAAAAAAAGTTAGAGGGAAAAATTGCAAGAATTGATTGAATTGACAAGATAGGACATAACCGAATACAAGCCTTTAAATTTTAGAGTTGGCTGAAAGTTTCTTGAATATTTTCTTGATTTTTCTAAATAGGTAAACACCAAATCTTGGTATTGATGAATCGAATTCTTATTTTTTTCTTGGATTATCTTGCCTTTTTTCATTAAAATTTGGCTAGTGTAGATCTTTCTTGCTTTATTTTAAATATTTTCTTGAAATTCTTGAAGTTTAATCTCGACTTCTTGAATTAGTTAGGTTTTTTTTAATCTTTAACATAACTTCCTTGTCTTTTCGTTATTATATTTCACATGAATTTACATTGTTATTTGTAAATTTGTCCAGAAATGTTTTTTTTATTAGTTTCGTATATTTCTTGAGTCTTCATTATTATAAAACCATTGCGTTGTTTTGATTGATTATTTGATAAATTATTTAGTTACCTTTAAGAATCTAAGTAAAGGAATAGTAAGGTAAAAGGCATGATAAGATTATTCAATAAAAAAGCTCGATTGAATTGTGTTAAACACGAGTGGAGTGACATTATTAAATCGAGTGTAAACACATGAGGAATTGAGGAAATTTTTCTTTGCTACTAACCTTTATTGCAGGTATTCACAATGTCATCAAAAAGTATGACACAATCAAAGGCGAAGGATCTTTTAAAAAGACAAGATAGGTTGGAGGTAAAGATTGAGTTTTGATCGGAAAGATGGATAAATTAAATATTGAGATGATTAGTAGACATAATATTCATAGTTGTAAGGAAAAGAAGGTTAAAGGTCTACTAGATGAGCATTTTCTCTTCCAGATAAAAGTGTAGCTGAAAACTCTGATGATGATAAAGAGAATATAGTTAATCATGGAAGAAAATCTTGTACACACCAAAATCTCTTATATGGCCAATGAGAGAATTTGGTAGTAGATCTTGACCAAATAAAAATTTCAACCAAGAAAAGAATTTTGATGATCATGATGATTTAGATTGTAATTTGGGTAGCAAAAAACTTAAAATTTTAGCATTTCAGAGAAAAAATGATTCATAGGCTTATTTGGATTGGAAAAGAATGTGGAATTTGTATTTGATTGTCATCAATATTCGAAGGAAAAAAAAAAGTAAAACTTGTAATTGAATTCATAAATTATTTTATATTTGGTGAGATCAACTTATTACATGTAGAAGGCGTAATGGAGAAAGACCCATTGACATATGGAAGAAAATAAAAGCAATCATGAGAAAAAGGTTTGTCGCATTACTATAAAGAAGTATATAATAAATTGCAATCTTATATCAGAGTTATAAAAGTGTTGATAAGTATTTTAAGGAGATGAAAATAGCTATGATTAGAGCTAATGTTTCTGAAGATAGGGAAGCTATAAAGGGTAGATTTTTAAATGGTTTAAATAGAGATATTGTTAATATGGTTGAATTGCAATATTATTTAAAAATTGAATATAGGGTGCATGTGGCTATAAAAGTGAAAAAACAGTTTAAAAAAAAAGTAGAGCAAGACCAAACGGCTATTTGGAATCTTCTCGAGGTTGGAAGTCGAATTTCAGGAGAGAGAGGAATGCACAAACAAAGTTAATAACAATATCTAAAATGCCGAACCCTCGTAAGTTAAAAAGCAGGTTGCAGCAATAAAGAAAAAAGGAAGAAATAATAACTGAAGCATAAGCGAAAGATTTAATGTTTTAGGTGTCAAGGACATTATGCATCAGGGTGTCCAAATAAAAGGATTATGATTTTAAAAGATGATGGAGAAATAGAGTCGGATGGTGATGAATCTAAATATGAAAGCATACCGACACTTGAAGATGCTATTGATGTTAAATATGTTGTTGATAGTGAATCCATGGTTATAAGAATATCTTTGAATGTTTAGGTTAGTGAAGAAAATGTTAAGAATATCTTTCATATTAGATGTTATATCAAAAATAAAATATGTAGTATCAAAAATAAAGTATGTAGTATGATTAATGATAATAGCAATTACACTAATGTTGCTAGCACTTTGGTTAAAAAGTTGAATTTAACTACTACTAAGTAAGATACAATGTATAAGCTTCAATTGTTGAAATGAATGTGGAGAAGTTAGGGTAATTAAATAGGTTTTAATCTCATTCTCAATAGCATAGTTTTGAAACCCGGCCCAGCCCGGCGGGTCAACCTAGGACCTGGCCGACCCGGGCCTGGGACTGGACCGAATCTAAGTAAAAACCAGCCGGGATTTGGCCCCGCGGGTCGACCTGGGTAAACCCAGCTGAGACCTGGCCTTTATATATATATATATATATATATACACATGAAACGATGTTGTTTTGGCCTTTTACTATTAAAAGGCCAAAACGATTAACGATGAAGACAGAAATGAAAATTGAGAAAACCTAATTAAAGAAATCTTCAAAGCCATGACATAAATGAGAATTGAGAAAATCTAATTAAAGAAATCTTCAAAGTCATTCCAGTCACGAAGAAGAGCAAAAGACTCTTGATCACTATTTCAAATATAGGAACAAGGTTAGATGAAGCTGAAGTTACTTGCACCCACATGCCTCTTCATAGTAGCCGGCAGCCATACAAAGACTTTTCTCTCTCATTTCGTTGCCCACATTCATGCATACTTTGTTTGATCTATTGTGGAATCAAACAACCACCTACACTACCAATCAATTAGTAGAGTAATTAAGAGGCTAATTGCGCGGAGACTCTTCATAGTTTGGTAGACAATCTGCCCATGTGATGGAGGTGTAGGGGGAAGATTTTAACTCTCTTTTAGTTTGAGGTAAACAATCAAGGGTGTCGAGTACCTGCAAGTGGGTGGTGTCGTTCAATGACTTGTATAATTGAATGGGAATTTTATTATTTCTTGAAATAATGGGAACACGCAATGCTTCCACTCAGTTTGCTTAGAGATTGCGACATAGACGTTTGCAAGTTCTCCTCTCTTTTTTTGGGTTCACCCGGGTCAACCCATCTGACCTGTGACCCGATCATTATACCGGGTCGGGTTTAAAAACTATGCTCGGTAGGGAGATATAAGAAGGAGGTTTTATGAGATGTTCCTATGATTGTTGCACACCTATTGTTGGGGAGACCTTGATAATTTGATAGGAAAATCAGGCATGGTAGTTTTAAAAATAGATATACAATGAAAAAGGATTGGGAAAACATACACACTTGCATCATTTTCAATCACCTAGACAAGTGTATGAAAATCAATTGAAGCCGAAAAAAATAGAAGTCAAGCAGACCGTATTACAAAATAATGATGAGGACGTATTTGAAGGCTTCGGCCAAAATATATAAAAAATAAAGTGAAGGCCAAGTGTGGAGAGAAAGAAAGGGTGAGAAAAGATGTTGAAAAAATAGGGAAACACCTTAATTTTTATGCAAAACAAAGTGATCTTACACATACTTATTTTTCTCATATGCCAATGATTTTATTCTTGTATAAGAAGGCATACTTTAACACTAACAAACTTTATTCATGTGTTCCTGGTGTTTGTGTTTCTCAGGAATTTGAAGATGTATTTCCGATAAAATTCCAAGTTGATTGTCACCTATAAGAGGAATAGAACATATTAATCTAGTACTAGGTTTGGCTATTTCTAATAGTCCAAGCCTATAGAAGTAATCCTAAGAAAACAAATGAGTTTTAAATGTAAGTGAAAGAGTTAATATTGAAGGGGTACATTCGAAAGAACATGAATCCATGTGTTGTTCTTGTACTTTTAGTACTTAAGAAAGATGAAACTTGAAGAATATGTGTTGATTGTAGAACAATCATTAACATAACAAAAAAATATAGATATCTTACTCCTAGATTAGATGATATGCTTGATGAATTGCATGAATCTTTTTTGTTTTTCAAATACAATTTGTATGAATGGTTATATACACTTTTACTTGTTCTAAGAAACCTTGAGTTGATATTTTCATAGACTTTAATTTGAGATTATCTAGGTCAAGGAAAGAAAGACTTCATATTTGTTGTTGTAGATAGATTTTCTAACATGACACATTTCATATTTTGCCATAAAATTGGTGATGCAACGAAACAAATATAACGGATTTATTTTTTAGAGAGGTAGTTTGGTTACATGGTGTCCCAAAAAGAATTGTGTTTAAACAAAATGTTAAGTTTTTAAGCTTTTTTCAGAAGGTTTTGTGAGATAAATTAATAACTAAACTTTTATTTTCTACTACTTATCATCTACAAACAGATACTCAAACTAAAGTAGTAAACAAGACTTTAACTCAATTATTAAAAGTTATCATTCAAAAGAATCTTAAAAATTAAAAAGAATGTCATTTATTGAATTTACATATAATCATAATGTGCATTCTACTGATTATTTACTATTTGAGATTTTCTATGGTTTTAATCTTAACATCATTAGATTTGATTATTTTACCTATTAATGAAAATATTAGTCTTAATGGTAATAAAAAAGTTCAGGTGGTGAAAGACTCATATGCAAAGATACACGGCAAAAGATAGAGAAGAAAAATAAGTAACATGCAAGGCTAATAGAGGGCACAAATTAGTAAGGTTTCAATCAGGAGATTGGGTTTGGTGCATATAAAAAAAAGGTTTCTTGAACAAAGAAGATCAAAATTGATGCCTCGAGAAGATAATCATTTTTAGATCATAGAGAGGATTAATGACAATGCCTAAGAAATGGATCAACTAGACGAGTATGATGTTAGTGCTACATTCAATGTTTTTTATCTCTTTTTATTTGATATAGGTGATGATTCAAGGACGAATCATTTCGAGAAGAGAGGAAATGATGCGATCCAAGCAACACCAAGAAATCCATTAAAAGTTCAAGTTGGTCTAGTGACAAGACTAGAGATTCAAAAAGACTTTTTAATGGACTTCTTCAAAACACATGAGCTAAGGTAGACTTCAAGAAAATATTAAATAATGAAGTACAAGCCTTGTTTAAGTTAATTCATGTTCAACAAGGATTTGAATGCGGGCATTCAACCATTACAAAAAGATTGGAATAAGAAGATTCAAGTCTACCAGTTTTAACCTTTCGTTCCTGTTTTGGTCATAATTGAAGCTACAAAAGAAATTTTAATGTGATTCTAGTTGCATTGGAAAGTAAACATCTATAGTTTCTAGTAGTATATGGCACGCCTTCTAATTCATTAAGACAATAGAGAACCATATGTTTGAAATTGAGCTTTGATTCTACCAGTAGATTATGAAAACAATGTCTTATTTAAATTAGTTGGGTTATTGTTTTATTTATCTTTTAATTATTATTAGACATTTTAAAGATATTAGAGTCATTATTTAAATTTTGATTCATTGGATTATTATTATTTATTAAGGATATCCTATTAGACTAAGAATTATTTCTAGTATAAATATTTTTTTTGTAGACACTTTTTAGAGAGGCTATTTTTAATAAAAACAAATTAGTATTTTTGTTATCTTTTGTGATTGATTGAATTTCCAAACTCTTTGAAAGATTGATCAACTTCATTGTGATTTTATACTATTCATCGCCTCTTTTTATAGATGTAAGGTGGAAGTGATCATTGCGTATAACTTTAGTTTTTCAAGATAGGTTCTTATTGAGTGAAGTTGCAAACCATTCAAATCTGATTTTAAGCATCATAAATATCTAGTATATTTTGTAAGCAATTATGTGACATAGACAAAACAATTAATACCTGCACGTTTTCACAGCTCATAGACAAAACAATTAATACCTGCACGTTTTCACAGCTCACCCGTTTGATGCTGCAATTCCTCCTTTATATTAAATTCAGATTTCATTGTCTCGAATTATGTGCATTCCTCACTCAAGCAATTTTAAAGTGCTCCTTGTGAGTTTCAAGACTGCTGCTTCCATTGCCGATAACAAACTGATTAATCTAATCACCAAATACATTAAATATGATATTTAAGTCAATCCACCCCCTGCTGAAATTTTCATGCCCTGTAAATAGGATTTGCAGATGATCCTGCATCATATTTCCCTTGGCTCCTAATTTTGACTCCATTAACAAGCTGCGATTTTTAATTTAATTGGCAGTAGGCCGGTTCCATTTTATGCTATAGGCTGATTTCTTTGACTCAAATCACAACTTCAAGGATTTTTTAGTGCTAATAGGGTTGCCAGTATTATTGTTATGCAAGTTTTATTTGATAGAGGAATTGACTTGCCATTCAAAAGGCTGCTTTGAGGAACCTTTGAGTAGTTAGAAGTACACAAAAGATTAACAGTTCCATCAAATGTAAATGTATCTTAAAACAAGGATAAAAGTCATAAGTTAGTATCTGTAGTGAGAAATTCCATTGGAGATGGCCATGGGCATCCGATAAGGATTCATGGAAATTATTCAGTTCATTAAAGTAGAAGAGCATGTGATGGTTAAATAAATCTAAAAGGGCTTGATCAACATTATTCAATTCTGGACTTACCCGTTGATATGAAGAAGTAATCTTGCAGTTGTCCTGTGTATGTGCTCTGTAAGATCTGGTACAGAATCCACCTGATAAAAGATAACTTGCCAACAGTAAAGGAATGAAAACATTTGTATCTAAATTAAGGACCAAAAGCACATATTTCATGTAAAGACAAAAACAAGCTGAGAAAAAAAAGATAATCTGTGAAGGTTAGCTAAGGGGATATGATTATGGTCCAAACTTTGTTGGTGGACACCTTTACTCGTTAGGGTTAAAAGGAAAGGAAAGAAAAAAAGAGGGGGAGAGAGAGAGAGAGAGAATAAAATAAGTATGCCTGTTCAAGTAATGGGCACGTTGTAAAATAGATGGCATAGGTATGGTAAGAAATGTAGGGTGGAAGCCAATCAAGTCCTCCCTCTCGCTTAACCAACAACAATCTCAAAACTTGGATGTTTCAACTCCACCATTGCTCATTTCCTTTTCGACCTATACAACAACCTAGAAAATGGAACAATCAGAACATGGTGTGCGTACATGGATAGTTAAGTAAACTCCCAAGCTCTGGTATTCAATTGGAAAACTAATTTACTTTATGAGATGTCCGATGGTTTTCCTGCTAAATTTGGACATGGAATAATACCAGGACAGGCATATTTCATACTTGCATATTTCTCTCCTACGGTATCTCATTATGTCAACATAAGAGATACCAAATATCCAATTTAACAACTTCCCATCAATACAGTGTCAAATTAATTTAGCAAGATTTGAAATCATCATGGCTGATAAGATGCTCCACAATGCAGTAAAACAAGAAAATATACCAGTATGACAAAAAAATCTTCCACTATAGCTGGATTATTTTGAAGAAGCATTGACTGAAGATGAGTTTTAGATCTGTGTAATATTTGAGCAACAAGAGATATGGCATCAGCAGCAGCACATCTTTCCTGCAATACAATGGTCATATTATTGTAGGCATTCCTGTTACAGAAAAGTTCTTTAGTAAATCCAAACAGCCAAATTTAGTGGATAGCAACTGAGAGCTCATAGTAATCAAGAAGCCACCGCACATTCATTATACTGAAACAAACAAATAAAGTGAGAAGAAAATATATAATTGTGTAGCTATATCTGTTTTCATGCATCACATATATCATACCACTTCATCTGAGCAACCCACCCCGCCCTCTCTCCACACAAGTATAAACCTAATTTTCCAATTCTAGTTAAAGGAGCACACTGACAAAACATTTAACCAAACCATTGTAATGCAAAATCTGCTTTTGACAAGATTTGTTTTACAAGACTGAATTATAATGTGAACGAAAATAATGGCCATGGGACATCCAGGAGAGTCAAAACTCCAATACACTTGCCAAACATTTTACAACACTAATTTCCTGATACATATACATATTTTTGTATGTATGTAATTTGTAATACGTATGCTTGACCTTCTCAGCAGGGCCCTATACCTCCAGTGCCAAGGCTAGGACAGAAGGATCAGTTTTCTAAGAGAAAAAATATATAAAATAAAGGTCCGATGTAAAAGAGGCAGATGATTCTCCCTAAGCACAAACAAGAAAAAAACGAGTGCCAATCTGCTACCTACCATCAAGGGCATATCATGAATACCAAACAAATTATAATCAGCTATTGCATAACCCTGCATTGTTGGGTATCATGACCAGTGATGGTCTTTATGCCTGACTCACACTTCAAAATCAAAACAGTTGCACTGGGCAGAGCAGACTATTGATGTCTACTTTGATGGAGATTGAGATTGAAGATTGTGGGAGAGAGGAGAGGAAAACAATCAAATAACATGCATTGGGTTACACAATGATCCATGGGTGCTGTGGTTTACAAATGATGTCCTAACACGGCATATAGCATGGATAGAAGTGAGTTCTCAAGCTTTAAGGTTGCAAATCTAAGTTATAGATAAAATTCTCTAGTATTTTATTAAAAATCTAAATAGTTTGAACATACATGTTCTCAAAACAAACTACACATACCTATTTATATTAGTTAAACCTAAAATCATTATAGAAAAGGATTTTTAATTAAAACTAAACTAACTAATAAAATCCATCTAGCATTAGGATTCTTAACTAGTAAACCATAATTAAATTGAAAGTCATAATCTAAATAGGAGAAAGAATCCAAATGCAACAAGGCAAATAAAAACAATCCTGCACAGTAACTTTGAGCCTTATTTAAAGGCATTCCCAATCTCCAATCATCATGAAATTTTAACACAATAGGAAAGAGGGTATTTAGAATCTTTTTTTTAATTTCAGTTCAATCCAACAATCGGATTAAAAGTTATGCTTGACTTACCAAACTGCATCTTAAACTCCTTAAAACCTAAAAATCTTAATCCTTAATGAAATAATACAATAAACATTATTATGCCAAGAATAGTGAAGAAATTCCCCCATGTCAGCCCCTGTGTACTTCCAAAAAAACTCACCCTTGAGTTATCTATCAAGAATTGAACTCTTCCACTCTAAAGGAACAAATACTTCGAATATGCATTATAGCCAACATATTCACGAAATAATTTAATTTATGATGATTGTATGCTAAAGAAAAATCCATATTTAATGTTATATTTTTTGTTCCTATGAAGTTCACTTATAGTTCCTTCACGCATTCTTTTCTTCTTTTTTTTCAAACTTGACTCCATCATCATCTATGACTTCCAATACTTCAACCTTTGTCTATAAAGAAACTTCAAGATAATCTTTCAAAATATCTTTAGGAGAATTGTAAGAAATTATCATGTCCTCCATATTCTTATTTGCAAGATCTTTATAATCACTACAAGATACTAATTTAGAAGTTTGCTTGATTTCTTCAACATTAGTAGATGAAACATTTAACAAGTAGAGTAATATATGCAATACTATTTTTGTCATTGTTGCGATGTTGAAACTTTTTTTTCTTTGCTATTCGAGAGGGTTGAACAGAAGACAAATAATAACAATTTATTTGCTTTTTCATAATCATCTTATATAAACTTTAAAATTAAAATTTGTCTCAAATCTTGCCAAGATGAAATTAAAAACCTATCAATATGAGTTATAAAGTCTAGAAATTCAAACTGCTATTCTCTAACACCATAGTAAGAAAGCTTGTGTTTGACAAGTCCTCCTTTTTTATAATAAGGAATCTTGTTGAAATAAAAGTAAGCTTTCAACTCTATCAACCAGATAATATATTTTTTCTTCAAAAATCTTCCATCATAGAAAGGAATCTCATCAAATTCAATAATAGGTACGAGGTTCAACCTGCCTCGAGGTAAGTCTCCAAGCAAGTTCCTCTCCTCTTTGCGATTCATGTTTGTGTCACCCATTAGCTGAGTTAGATCTATTATGGTTTGCTCTAAACGATTCATTATTTGCTTGTGAGCTAGTGCAAAATGATCTAGTTTCTACTCTCAAGCTCGCACAGCGCCCTGGAGGGCCTGCACTCTTGTAACGTGGAGTGGGTTGCTACCGTCTCTGTCCATCAAAAAGGTCAACTTGCTCTGATACCAATTAACATAGAATATAGCTTGGACAGAAGCTAGGGTTCTCAAGAACTAAAGTTACAGACCTAAGTTGTAAAGAAAACTCTCTAGTATTTTATTAAAAGTCTGAATAGTCTATATCTGAATGTTCTCAAAATAAACTAGACATCCATATTTATATTAATTAGACCTAAAATCCTTTTAGGAAAGGATTCTTAATTAAAACTTACCTTACTAATAGAATTCATCTAGAATTAAGATTCATAACTGGTAAAATCCTAATTAAATTGAAAGTCCTAATATAAATAGAAAACAATTTCAAATACAAGGTAAATAATAACAATCTCACACAGTAATTTATAAGCCTTATTTGAAGAACTTCCCGATCTCCGATCATCATGAAATTTTAACCTAACAGGAAACAAGACCTTCAGAATCTTTTGTCAAAATTTAAGCTCAATCCAGCAATCGGATTAACAGTTATACTTGATTTATTAAATTACATCTTGGACTCTTCTTAAACTCCTCAAAACCTAAAAATCTTAAACATTAATGAAATAATGCAATAAACATTATTATGCTAAGAATTATGAAGAAATTCCTCCACGTCATGTCCATACCAATATCATAGGCCTTGCTACTGTTAATCTTGATTTATTATTATTATTATTATTATTATTATTATTATTATAGCAAAGTGTTTTAGAAATCTCTTTGCTTTCAAGTGTACTAAGCTAAATTGCTAAAATATTGTCATATAAATGAGGTAAGCACAAAAGAATTTTCTTCATGAAATTAAGAAATATAAATTTTAAAGTATTTGTATTTATCATTTCTAGTTAAATTACAATAGTAATACCATTATGAATGCCAAAATGACCCATGGTACCACAAACGCAAACACAACCATAAAACAACTGCAATTGTGATTCTAAACTAAAAAAAAAAAGGAGACAGGATAACAAATGGGAGAAACCAGCCAGAGAAGTGATACAGGGAAGGAAAACAATATCTCTATCCATTTTTATTGTCAATCCCCAATCATCATACAATGGCTCTCGTGAAACTTAAAACATAGATGCTCTTATATAACACCAACAAACATGATAGAACCCTAGAACAAGTTGCAATAAGAATTCTTAAATAGAAAACCAAAACCCAACACTACTAAATAAGAAACAAAATAAAATCCTAATAAAAAATATTCAACAGAAAATAAACCAAAAGGGTCCAAAAAATAAAATTTTCTAATAATTGCTAAGAGGCTTGAATAATAAACTAAATGATCAACTATGAATCCTAGAAGTCTTTCTTGGTTCTCTATCATCATTGCTTAAAGATACAAAAATTTGCATAATTCAAGTAATCTTGTGTAGGTGGACACAAAGGATTGGAAATATCTCTCTATTCAGAAGAACTTTATTTTTCCAAGACAGTTGATGAATAATTACCTTGAGACCAAAGGATGTGGCTAGCAAATGATTTGAAGGACTAGCAGGTTTTACATCTCCATGAATATGTGTGCTCGAAGACGTGGGTGAAGAGGATGAAACAGGGGTCAGCTGGGGTTTTATCCATTGGTCACAATCTTGTGTAATTCTGGATATGGCTGTCTTCAGCCGATCTGCATAACATAGATATGAACTATGAGTACGCATTAGCTCAAAATAGTAGCAGCTATAGTGATTAGGGGTGAATGAATGAATCAGAATTGATCAGCATAGGACAGGATGGAAGATTAAAGGAAGAAAGGAACCCTTACAATTGAGAGAGTCGGATTTTCCACTTGAATTAGAGGTCTGCTGAGCAAATGTTTCAAATACAAAATAGAAGAAAATCTCAAACAACTGGCATATACCCTGCAAAAATATACTGAATCAGGAAAAACAATTTAGAAAAGAAAAAAAATACCATTAGATTTTTAAGTTAAAATAAATAGAGGATAAGGAAACAAGAAATGTAGACGAAATAACAAACCTTAAAAACCTCAACATTTACTATTTCTAGTTTCTGCATGAACCTTGCATATTTGTCCATTGACCTAACATCCACAGATAAACACAGTTCAGTAAAGCACAGTTATGCATAGCTGCAGATTATAACATCTACGTACAAATAGCTATCAGGTAACAGAAAAAAATGGCATTCCACCTGAGAAGACAAAGAGATGATCCTGTCTGTGCAGATATTTCATCAGTTTTACAATGTGAAGAGTTACTTTTAGGAGCTTTTGGTTTTGAAATTCGACTTGGGAGTTGACTGTCCTCATCAATGAAGTCTGCAAGTAGATCTTCATTTTCATCTTCTGAAACGGGCATTCCATTTTTATGACTTGCACCACTACCTTGGGGAGACACCGTATCATTTGCATGTTCATCATATTCACCGGCAGTTGCCCCATTAAGCAGGGAAGAACTGTGACCTTCTACTGAAGTGGGGATTAATTTTGGCGAAAATGGATTTCCACTTCTAATCCAAGAGGAAAATCCACTTTTCTTGCTATTGGCATCAACAGATTTCACTGATTTGTTAGAATGATGCAATTTTGCATTAGAGGAGTTATCATGAGATGGAACTATCAGGGCTGCCCCATTGCCAACAAGCCCAGCAAAACTAATTACTTGTACAGTAGCTGGTGGCAATTTCAGCCAACTTTCCTTTTCCAAAACCATTTTGAGTGCCTGAAAAAAAAATTCTGAATATTAAAATTCTCATTATGTTTCAAAACGCAGATATTCAAAATTTAGATAAGAAAAAATTTATTAGAATCACATAAAAGTTATGCTATTGTGCCAGGACAATAAATAAGAAGTGAATATATTGACAGAAAACTTCACGCTGTGAAACATGAAAGTATCACGCAACAAACAGAGCAGGGGTACAAGCAAAGAAAACTAAAATTGTATGACAAACTAACCCTGGCAAACAACTTACATGAATATTTTGCCGATGAAATGCCAGCAAATAATTCTCGCATACAGCCTTCAACTTCTGTCTGAACTCAATTGCTTCAACTCCACAGAAGGCTTCCCCAGCCAAGATGAATACATTCAAATCATCATAATTTTTCAAGAATTGGTGCACACTCATAGAGCTAAAAACTGCAGAAGAAAGCAATACTGATACTCTGCTTGTTGTAAGCTGCCAAAGATTCTTTCGTCCTCTCTGAAGAGTATGTGAAACAAATGTTGTCGCCTCTTTTCGCAGATGATACCAAGGGGATCCACTGCTTGGTGCTTCACCACCATTACTTTTAGTTTCATCTACATCAAAATTGCAATCTTGATACATAGAAGTTGTTGTAGATTCCTCGATAGAAGATGAACCAAGCATTCCATCTACAGATTGAGGAGGAGATCCATTGCTTCCTAAGGAATCTTGCTTCATATCAGATGTTTGAAATACCAAATCCTGAAAAACATTAAACAATTTTTTAGGTTAAAAATAGAGAAACAATCACATGAAAATGAAGACATAACTGATGTTAAATAACCAATGTTAGTTATAACAACTACATAAGAGATACAAAAGGATATCTTTTAATTAAAACAGATTAAAAGAGGGGGAAACTTGTCTGCGGTGATCTTGGAAAGCTTTCAAACTCATACTGCTTTTGTTATCCCCCACGATTTCAATTGACAGAAGAAATAAAATTTCATTATTTAAGAAGCTATAAGCTGGCATAAAAGATCTACATTTAGATTGTTTAGCTTCATTTCATGTAAGAAATCTAGGTTGTCCAAAATGAAAGTGCCTCATCTAAGATTGGTAACAGTGTTGCCATAAAATGTTTCGTCAAAATTAGTAAACAAAAACAAATTATCAATTATTAAAAATAACTAAAAAACAAGACTATAGATATAGAAACAACGCTCAAAGCATTAACAGTTCAAGATAATCCATTAAGTTAAATGACGCCCAACAACTGTTTCAATGCCAATTAAGAAACATATTTAAGCAATCGTCCAAAGTTTACAAACAAGAAATGGCTAAAGCATAAATAGGAAAAGAGAGTTTAAAGGCACAAAATTTAACCATCAAAGTTTGCAATCGCTGACCTTGACGTGGAGAGAACTGAAAACATCCCAGAAAAAGTAGGGAAAATAAAAACAGAAACAGGGAATAGATAGAACTTAAGTCTTACCTTACTCTCCAGTTGGAAGCTCATTATTTCATGATAGGAACACATCAACCTGAATAAGATAGCTAATGTTCTCAATAAACACGTCCTGAACTTAGATTCAGGTATCTGATGGCATAGATCACTGTAGGTAAGTCTGGATGAAATGAAAAAATGTTATGTAAATTATAAAAATAATTGAGGGTTATGATGAATTCAATACCAGCACAATTAAAGTGAAAAGAAAGTACCTATTGTTCTGCATCTGTATTTCCAGGTCCTGCATAAGTTAATCAGTGATCTGAGTAAAGATGTAAAGGAAGGAGAATTTTTAGGGGAAAACCCTGAAGAAAAGTTGAAAATTTAAAAACCTCAAAGCATGCATTATTAAATGCACACAAGTGTGCGTGAGAGAGAGAGGATTTTAGACTTGAAACTCGTAACTGAGCTATGTATCTTGTCCACTACTTCCAATTCTCAGAAGCTATTGTCAAGCATAAAATCTTAATTATGAGTGTACCTCATGTACAATAATCTTCAGCACAGAGTGGGATTCCGATAAAACTTCCTGCATGAAGAAGCTCTGCAACTTTTCAGCAAGACCAGAGATATCTCCAATTAAAGCATATGCATCAACTACCTGTTCAAATTGTAACAATCAATCATTTGAATCTACAAATTTTTCACACAAAACTCCAAGTAGTTATATTGATTCTTTGAGTGCAATTTGCCAAGGTAACATACTGTCACTACTCATGTTTATTATAGATATTTAATGACGATTGTGCGAAAATGTAAAACAACAAGAACCTAATATGCAAGTAGGGGAGGAAACAAAATTTTTTTGTAATACTACCAATCCATAAGTTGTTGAAAAGAATTTCTTGTTCAGGTGCATAGGAGCTGGTTCAAAACTCAAATACCTAATGTCTGGTAGAAATAGAATCAAATGTTAACCCGAAAAAAGGGCAGGGGAGTGGTTAGATAAGAACTAGAGTAAGCTATCATTTTTTCTTACTCAATGGTCTAACGGTTATGCAAGTGGATTGACCCCTTTAGAGAAATGCCCAGCTGGACAGGAGTAGTGAAATCCATTCCTCAGTCTCAGAAACAATTCCCCAGAAACTTTAACAGCTAAACCATCAGTTTCCTTTCCAGTTGACAGAGGAAACAACGTCCCAAATCCAGAATGATAGTTACATTAATCATACACGTGATATTACATAAAACTCATCTTATGAAAAAATATGCTACAATGAGAAAGATAAAAACAACATTAAGCATTGAATAAAACAAACCAACTTATACAATATAATTACATGAAACAATTCATGAAAACAGAAATTTTAACAATTATATGCATGTGGAAATTGGAGTAAGAAAAATATCCTTTTCACAACAAAAGATCAATATACTGACTGTTATGTAACTCTCCTCCTTGAACTCCTCGCACACTCCCAGCAAAAGTGCATCCAGCTTTTGAAGGGTTCTCCCCAACCAAACCTGTATGAAAATCAAAACAGTTACAAGAATAGGGAAAAGCTACTCAAGTAGAATTGTTTTTCACCGATGTGAGCTTCTACTAACAATAAACATGCAAGACAAACAATAAAATGGTGAAACAATGAAGCATGATAAAGAAAATAGGGAAATATCAACAGTGAACTTGGATTTCTTGATAAATGCATTATTTAATACAAAACAGAGACTAATTCGGTTTGGATAGTAGATGTATTTTTTTTCAGACTAACATAAAAAAATGTACTACCAAAGCTTGATGGAGAATAATAGATGTATGTTTAACTCATATTTATATTCACCTCAACCCCACGGCTCATCTCCTGTACTGCTGAAAGCCCTGAGAAACTGTCTAATAGCTGCAAATACTCAGATAGGACTTGGAACGCCTGGGAAAATAAACAGAATTTAGTATGATTCTCTTTGACACAATAAACAAGAAAATAGACCACATTTTGTTAGAAAGAAGTTGAAGAGCTAAAGGCCATAATACCATAAGACATCACTAGCCAAAGATACAGTGACCAACCTTGCAGTAATTTCCTTCTTCAACCAGGGATTCAAGTGCTATTTGCATGTCCAATGCACGACGAAGCTCAGTTAATACTGGAAGCATGTCCTGAAATAGGAAAGGACAACTTATATCTACCAAATGGAGCTCAAAGCATCAACTTCTTCGGATTGAAAAAATAAAATATGAAAAATGAAATGTTCGAATGTTATTCCTAGGGTCTCCAGGAAGATGAACATACCAGGAGAGCTTGTTTCTTTTTGGAATTAGAATTCACTACAAGATCCCTTGAAACCTCATTCATTGATGAAGTCAGGTGCCTTCTACCATTCTGCCAAACAAAATAAAGGAAATCCTGATCCAGAAAGAGAAGCAATGCTGACAGTGATGAGACATCGATGACAATAGCATCCTCAAAACTACAAATTACATGCCCACGGGCATGCACATCATGAATTAAAAAAATATATATATGCATTTCTTATGAGTATCATTCTTGACTAAGGCTCGTTAACCATGTAAGGAAAACAAATGCTTACCATGCAGATGACATTTGCAACCTTTAAATCTTTCTCTACTTCCCTCACCAAATTCATCCCCTTCACTGGCCAAAAGCAATTATAAATGTCTCATTCAAAAGCAGGTCTTTCTCTATTTGTTCAATATAAATGCATGGACAAGGGAAATTACTATAAAAACAAACCTACCTATCAGAAATAAGTTAATGACAAGGGAAATTATTACTTGTTCATATCAACACTGAATACGTTTAATGCAAAAGTGGGAAAGGAGTTTAACAAGGATGAAGAATGCAAACCTTGTCAAGACAACTCTGAGTTAGATATGTTACAATTAACAAATGTACATGCAAGAACATTAGTTGATCAAACGAAATATCAGCAAAATGTTCTCTTCTAAATGAAATCTAATAAGACCTCACCCATTACTTCATGATGCTCCATAACATGATGGGATAAACGTTCTGCTACTCTATCTAGTTGAGCTATTCTAAGAGTGGCCTACAAAAAGAAGAATCCATGTCAAATTGCAGTCAATTAATTGGAGAAAAATATTTGAGAAAACAATGTTGTGTGATGACGAAGTGCATCAACATAATTTATGCAGTAGTTTAGACCGGTAATGAGCTTTAAACATGAACAGACAGCTATGGTGTGTGCAAGAGTATGGAATTCTGTGAATCTGTAAGGGAAAAGAAAAAAATCAAAGCCATAAAACTAATGAATAAAAGCATAAACTCCATCATCAAACTCTCAACAATATTATACTTGTCCTTGAGTTGTATAAACTTAATGTACTTTGCACAAAAGCAAAGAAAGAATGGTCATTGTAACTTCCTATCAGGAGAACTAGTTCACTGAATGGAATCAGACTAATTCTGTACTTGTGCACACGCTTTCAATCACATTCTTTTAGGTAAATATCTAAGAGTTGGAAATCACAATTTATTATTGTCCCCTAAAGGATTTGAATGAGTGTTCTATAACTTTAGAGTATTTGCAGTAGTTTAAATGAACTGAACTGGAGGTAATTATTAGTTCAGTTCAATTTCAGTAGTTTATGGGATGTGGAATAAGCATCAAACAGTGAAGGTAATTATGGCAGAAGCAACTTAAGGCAATGACAGTGGTGGCAAATGGCGGTGGGTGACAGCAGTGTTGGTAGCAACATTATATATATATATATACACACACCTCTCAATTTTAGCAGGGATTCATTTTTTTTTCTTTTAATTAAGGATTTTGAATTCCATAAAAAGTGAAAGTCAAAAATATTTAGATAAGAATTGATGAATTCCCAGAAATTCAAAATTTGTGGCTGCAGGTTCCCCTTTACTTATCCCACTTTAGGTTCCATGCACCAGAAATCAAACTAATGTAAACTCAATTAGTGCATTTGACCAGGGATTGGTTATCATGCATATGAAGCATCCAAAAAGCATAAATAGCATGGCAAGGCATGCCCCTGGGTGACAGAAGTGTTGGTAGCAACATTATGTATATATATATATACACACACCTCTCAATTTTAGCAGGGATTCATTTTTTTTTCTTTTAATTAAGGATTTTGAATTCCATGAAAAGTGAAAGTCAAAAATATTTAGATAAGAATTGATGAATTCCCAGAAATTCAAAATTTGTGGCTGCAGGTTCCCCTTTACTTATCCCACTTTAGGTTCCATGCACCAGAAATCAAACTAATGTAAACTCAATTAGTGCATTTGACCAGGGATTGGTTATCATGCATATGAAGCATCCAAAAAGCATAAATAGCATGGCAAGGCATGCCCCTGGTCTCATCCATTAAATGAAACGCTCCCCTTTGGGTGCCTGAATACCAGAAATAAACCTCATGAAAAACTGGGCAATGTATTAGACATTATAGTTCACTATGAAGTCATCATCACATTATTGATGGGTTCACAATAAAGCAACAAGCATAGGGAAACTAGTTGAAGATCAGCAAAGAACACTTAAAATTTTAGGCTTGTCTACAAAGTAGGTTGCTTATAATGTATGTGTGTTAGAAGATCAATAAGCATGATGAACATAAGAAAATCCAACCACATATTATCTGCCCAAAAAATATTGACAAATCATCAAAATTCAGGTACCTTGGGCCAAACTGAACACCAAAGTTAACAAATCATATTTTACACGTATAGTCTCAAATATTTCCTCTTTTAGACAAGGAAAAGTAGATAATAGTTACAAATGAATGTGGGAGCTGGGAGAATATAAAATCCTCCAAACTAGCAAGAAGATCAAGAACAAAACCCACAATGTAGAGAGTCCTTATGTCATTCTAGAGTGCCCAAATCCTCAGAGAATATCATCAGTAAAAATTACCGAACACAATGTGTATTCTTCAACATTATAAGCCTCCCTTTTGCATATAGGTCCAGGCATAGTTATCTTAAGTGAACCCCACATATATGTTATAGGAATATAATCAAAGAATAGTGGATATTTCTCTTCCAATTATGTACAAGTGATGAATACAACACGACAGACACAATTGCATGGTGCAATTTACATGCAACTTTTGGACCATCTTATTTTGGCGAATATTCATATTTTCATGATTCATTAAATCCATCAGTTTTCTCATGTAGAACATATAATAATGACATTATAATCATACATACCATGAGATACTACAAAAGACCATCTAATTATGGTGCAACATTCAGTACACACATCATGGCAATACATGCAAACAGAGTAAAATATCAATTCTATTTTTCTAGAAAGAAGTACCTGTTCCTCAAAATACATTAATTCGTTTTCTTCAGATGGAACATGCTCTAGAATATGCCTAACTGGATCAAAATCCTGCACATGATGATACCCAGCAGCCTTTTAGTAAATCAGCTTAAACTTTAGCTCGATGCATAAGCAACTACTCATATTCTAAGAAGCATAAATAAAATCAGAAAGTTTCACAATAGTGTAAAGGGTACATTTTCATATGTTTGTCACACAACTCACAGCAAAAGATATTATTTTTTATAAACGAAGATTATATTGGCTGGCTGAAAAGAACTACAAAATCATGTTGGATGGTGACTCATTTTCCAAATCATGAAAACAAAAATAATTAAAAAAATAATATATATATATATATATCATAAAAGAGTAGCCCAATCCCATTATCATTATCAGCTAAGGAAATTCACCCAGATATAACAAAGCATGAAATGAAGAGTAGAGAGAAAAGCTACCCATCCCACAACAATTCTCCCTGTGAACTGATTCCTAGAAGTTCTAACATTTCTCTCCAACCACATTCGCCATAAGACTGCATAAATGGCACATTCCCACAAACTCTTAAAATTTTACCTTCCCACAAAACCCAAAAAAGTGATAAACATACAAATTTTAACCATAGCAATCTCAGAGTTTGAGACAAATGGTGGTTTCATTCTTAAGAATTCCATGCTTAGAGTTACATGTAATCCCTCTTAAGTTGCAGCGTTGACACCTACAAAACAACTTGCCAAGAAAATTATAGAAACATCTTTCGCTCATTAATGTGAGCACATGCAACTTGATCATTATGTAGGATTACACAAAAGAATATGGCATTGCCTCATCAAATGGTTGCCAGTCAAATAAAGAGCTACCATAATGGCCATGCTATTCTCAACATGGGCAGTCATTAACAAGATAATTTTATGGTGATACAAGTTCGGATAAACACGCCCCTGCTGGCACCTTCTTTAGTTTGGTCTTTCTTCCTTGCTAATAGAAAAGAAACTTGATGGAACTGGTCTATAAAGAGCATCACTTCTAGCTCTTCAAAGAACCCCTGCCCCTGGATTTTATGGCATCTGAACCACTGCAACTAGCAAAACCTGAGGCACACATCTCTCTTGTGGCCAGACAGTGAGTGATTCATAGAGACTCCACTATATTTACACATACAATGCTACCTTCCACAAGACTTATATGAGGCCAAAAACCCATACATTTGCTTGTATCTAGTTCAATTAGTCAATAATGCACCTCTTTTATTTTTTGGTTCACCTACGATTTGACAAATAAGAGCCAGCATCAAAGGCTAATCAATCAGTTAAGAGGGTGCATATTGTGCCAGCATGTCAATGTTTGATCTTTGTCATCTAACAGGTTTTTCTCTCAGTGTTTCCAAATATTGAAAATCAAAAATTGGCATTCTCTCTTAAATTTATGAAACAAAAAGTTAATGGATCCTCTCCCTTAAAAGTCCCAAAAAACATACAAAAAATTTCTCACAAACAAATTCCATCTTGAATCACCACTGCTTCATCAGTCTTTGTCAATACACCAATTTCACCATCAACCACTCATGTCTACTGATCTCAAATCCAACCAACATCAAAAAACATATAGCAAGATCCAAACACCTAACCAATAACCAATTGATTCAGGAGCAAAATGACCAGCAAATTACCATGGAATTTGAAGACCAAATGTGAACTTTTTTAATCACAAGAAGAGCTATCCAATCTCACCATCCTTAAAATAAACCTCACCATTCAATTTGACAAATTGATTAACTCTACAACATCCACTAGTATGTGTGTGTGTGGAGAGAGAGAGAGAGAGAGAGAGAGAGAGTTGGCCTCTAAAAGCTCTAAGTTTGAAGTGGTATTTTTTTATCAGGCAGTTATTGCAGTCTATGATGTGCTTAAAAAGTTCCGCAAGTTTGCTATAAAAAGTGATACACAAGGAAAGAGAAGGTTTCTTTAGCTTGTTTATAACCAAACAATAAATGTGATTCCAATGGTTGGAAAAATGAGAAGTTTTGAAGCTTCGGGGTTCAAAGTCTTACAAGTGATGAATTATTGTGTGACAATTTTTTTTTCAACATTTCAATAGTGTCTCGATGCAGCAAGAAATTCAATTGTTTTCCTTCCAATTGTGCTCTTCTCAATTGTAAGTCATGCAGTTGTTTACTTGACAATTATCTTCTGACATTAGATTAAAAGAGAAGGGAGAAATAAAATGAGCCAGGTTATGAGGTCCTAACAGAAATTCTAACAGCACTTATGGACAATGAATTGATGACTTGTTTGACCAGCATTTACCAATTGCCGTTAAATTTTCCTAAGTAATAAAAGTGATTTGATCAGCATTTACCAAATTGCTGTTAAATTTTCCCAAGTAATAAAGTGATTTTTTCAAAAGATTAGACATAATTGTGTTTTGCTTTTGAACCAAGGGAATATTACAAAGACCTCCTGGTTTTAGGAAATTACTAGACTAGCCAATAGTTTGAGCATTTAATACCATGATTGATTACACCCTATCACAAATACAAAAAAAATTGAAAGCACATCATGAAAATGCGAAGTAAAATAGTGATGTTCTACCAATAAGTCTTTTGCTAAGAATAAACTATAGAAAGCATTCTCAAACAGATAAACCATTTTCAAGAAAACATTATTGACATACCACATAAAAACAGGAGAAAATTAAAAGCAAGTAGAAACCTCTTCATAGAAGTCTTCCTCCAGCTCCTCCACCATGTGACCTTGTATTCTGCTTCCGTATATTGATTGTAGTTCTTCAGAACTTGAAGGAAGATTAAACCGCTGATGAGGAGGCATTCCTGCAAGCACACGAGCAACAGCAGCAGCTGCTGCAGCTCGGGCTGGAACCTGAAAGGGAAATGAGAATCAAAATCTGCCTAAGTAATCTCCACAACCCTGTGCATGAGAGTCACACCAGCTAAGAGTTAAGCCATGCGTAAGTATGAATTTGCACAACTTTAGCAATCTGAATGAAAGAACTCCAGATTAACAGTGAGGATAAGTAAATGACAGAGACTGTTACTATATCTGTTCCAAAAAAAATAATAGTCTATGTGAGCAGTTCGAGAGATGGAAAGCCAATCACTCGCTGTAGTCAAATTTAACGACCAGCTCAAGAGTGAACCAAAGAAGCCTCTTACTGGTGATGTGGCACTAAATCTCAGAAACTAAAGATTCATGTTATAAACAATTGTATATCTTTGAATGAAAGAGGGAATTTTCAATGGTATAGCTCATAATCGTAATCGGGGCTACTGGATGGGTGTTTACAATACATGTTGAATAACCATTGATGCAGAAAATTCAGGGCTTTACCAATTTGCCACCAGACTTCCACAGGAGAGTTGGTTAAGGAAAAGTTGAAAGACAGAGAGAGAGCTAGAGAGAAATAGACCTTTACCACTAGCATTCAACCAGGTCCCTATTACTTTCACTTTTCTTTCTCTACTATTTTTTTTCAATATGAAAACTACTAGATAGAACCCATAAACTCCTGTTCCAAAGATCTGAAGACTTTCTATCAGGCTCCTTGCACAATAGTCAGAAAATAACTAGAGGAATCAGATCAACACTACGCTGTAATTAGTACAGAAGTGCATACATCTCCATTTCCATACTTTGACTAACCTTATAAGCATCCAAAGAACCCATGTCCTTTAAAACATGCTCCCACGGCATTAAAGTAAAAATGGTAAAGATCCATTCAGCTACACTTTTATAAAGGAAAATTCTACTGATCAAGATTTCATCCCTTTTTCCAAGATTGTCAGTGGTCAACATACTCCGACACATCAGTTCCTAAAAGAACAAGAAAGAAGAAAAGGGGAAAAAACAAGCTTGGAAGGAGCAACTGCCTTCCAAATAGCTTCCATCAAGAGGCAGTGCTGTCAACCCCCAGCACCTCCAATGAACACCATCTTTTTCATGAATCTCCAATGCATTGAAAGCATGTCAAGAGAAGTAGCATGAATTCCAAAATCCCAATCTTGGCATTTTGAATAGAAAGTACTCCCATGAACAGCACTAGCTACTTTTAGAATGAACTATAAAGGCATTAATATCATTAACTAACAAGTAGACCCAAAAATAACTCAGATCCCTAACAAACAAGAAGACTGGAGAATCAGTCCTCTGCTAGTGACATGCCACACCAAGAATCAACCTAAAAGAGCAAAATTTCCACTGCTCACATCAAGCCTCAGAGGCAGCATAAAGTCTTTCAATCATTTCTGAACAATGACCTTCCACGTCTAACAATATCTCTCTCCACCATGGATCCAGTAAATACCAGTCAAAAGGATGAGACATTTGCCTGCCAACCCCAATTTACTAATAGGAAGTTTAGCAATGCCCCATTCAATTCCACTAAGAGGAACTGGACACACGTGTCAGGTTAACAAGCTTTCTTCCTATAAAAAATTCCTAATTTTTTTTATTCTTTTACAAAGTTCAAGATTGCATTTGCTAGGGTTCACAAATCGCTATTAAATCAAAAACATTGAACTTAGAATTAGTATTAATTAATCAAATTAGCAAATGCAAACAGCATTAATTTAGAAAATAATAATAACAATACATATATACATACCTCCGGGCGATCAACGGGGGGAGGCAAAAGACCAAGAGATCTAGCAGAGCGAACAGAGCTCAAAATCTTCTCACCAACTTTTGATAAATCCATTCCGCCGCCGTCTCCTCCTCCGCCTCCGCCTTGCAACAACAAAAATGGGACCAAAAAGAACAATCTAGAACTCTCAAATCCAAAACGAACACCGTCTTCTCCTAAATCAGCATTTAACAAAAACGGGTTCTCGAATACGCTACCGAATGGGAACAGATTCGGCTGCATTTTAACTCCAAACTCTGAGATCTACCCTTACTACTACGACAACAATAACAGTACCCATTTAAATTAAACACTCTATTTATTTATTTATTTCTTCTCTTTCGATTCCATTTTCTTTTTTTGGATTTGAGACTGAATTCGGATTCGATGCTTTCCACTTTCTTACCATGTAGTATAAACTCCGTTATAGTTATTTATTATATTATATGCTAACGAGTAGTAATTTTTCCTTTGTAGACTTCTTTTTGTAGGTGTGACTGACTTTTGAAAAATGTTATTTCTCACGCTCAGGGCGGGGTGATTTCTATAGTTTTTTGAAGTAATTATAAATTATAGTACCATCGTGTTAGGATTCACAATGCCTGCCCGGTTAGGTTTTTTTTAGATTTAGAAGGTGTTTGGCAGTGTGGTTGTAAATGTTTTTTAAATAATTTTTCATGTTAAAATATATGTTAATAACTTTTTTTATTTTTTAAAAATTATTTTTAACATCAGTATATCAAAACAATCTAAAACATATAAATTATATTAAATTTTAACAAAAAAAATTCAAATTTTTTGATAACACAGGTTCAAACGCGTTCCCAAACATTACCTTAGCTCCTTTGTTTGATAGAAAATTCTAAATTGTTATATATTTGTTTATTATTATAAAACTTAATTAATAAAAAATATTTTTTAGGCAAAAAATCGATTTGGTATCTAAAAAAGTGTTTTTTTTATTTTACTAAAAAATATTTTCTACAAGTTATAAAAAATTTAAAAATATTTTGTTATTTGTTGATTATATCAAATTTAGTCCTTAATTTTTTTATTGTTATATATTTTGTTTCAACTTTGATCTGTATTTTTTTATTACTTTTTGTTTTTTTTTATTTTTTTATATAAAATTTTTTATCTATCACATTTGATCTTTATTTCTTTTATTGCAACTTATTTTATTTGAAATAACTTTTGTTTTCAATTTTATTCTCTTTTAATTTATTTTATATGTCAGATTTTGTTTTTATTCTTTTAATTGTTTTTTGTCTTATTTAAAATAATTTATAAAATTAATTTTTTTAATTTTACCATTCTTCAATTTTTTTTCAAGTTTGATTTTTATTCTTTTAATAAACTTTTAAAAAAATAAAAATTTATTTTCAATATTATTTTCCATGACATAGTCAAATATTGACAAGTATTTTTCAATTTATTTTTCATGACACTATCAAATATAAAAAAAATTACTTTCTATGAAAACCACTTTTCAAAAAAAAACTTTTCGACAATCAAATGAAGGCGTATGCTTTATTTATTATTGTTTTATTATTATTTAATATTTAAAGAAATTGAATTTTATATATATATAGGTAACTAGTATGGTGCATCCCATAATCAACGATGTACCTTAAATATATGAGTACCCTTCGTATTACTTTCTAATGATTTATAGTTGGATTACTTAAAAATTTACTTGGTTTGCTAACTAAATAAGCAATATGAAATCTTGTTCAATTTATAACATACATCAAGTTCTTAATTATCCGACAATATTTTAATTGATCTATTTTTTCACCTTGATATTTTAACAAATAGACCCTTATGTCCATTGATTTTCTCATAATGTTGTTTAAAAAATTTGCTAAGAACATTCTTAACATTATAAGATTAGAAAAATATTAATCAATCAGATGTTTAAGAAATATTGTTCATAGTTTGACATCTATAGTACCCAAGTTTTTTATGTCAAACTTGTTTAGTTGATAACTTGACATTTTCTTATTAGACTTAATCATGTGATCATTACTGTCTAAAATAAACATATCATATACATAAAGATATACAATGACATAACATTTATCTGTGTTTTTCATATAAATACATCTACCAACTTTGTTGATTTTCAATTTATTTGACAATATAACCTTGATAATTTTTTCATATTACTGTTTAGGTGTTTGTTTTAAACCATATAATGATTTAACTAGTTTACAAACTTTTTTTTTCTTGCCAATTAACAACAAACCCATCAGATTGTTCCATATAAACCTCCTCATAAAGGTCATTATTTTAAAATAGTTTTTTTTACATCTATTTGATGTATTTCAAGCCTATTAATAGCTGCAATGACTATTAATATTTGTATAGAAGTTATTATTGACACAAGTGAATATATATCAAAATCATCAACACTTTATTGATGTTCAAACTCTTAACAACAAGTGTAACTTTATATTTATTAATAGTGTCATCATCTTTTATATTTCTTTTAATTATTCATTTATGACCTAATAGTTTACTTTTAGGAGGAAGATTTACTAATTCTTATTATAACCCAATTTTGGCCCATTGACTTTTAATTTAATTTTACAGGGATTAAATTTTAAAATTAAAAGACTAGGGATTTATTTCGATGAAA
>Ga0325410_1000267_pt1 | contig 51972 bp, 34 predicted proteins | sample PopdelMetagenome_16_FD_206182 | JGI IMG/M metagenome (GOLD analysis project Ga0325410, IMG submission 206182) | Populus deltoides microbial communities from Bellville, Georgia, United States - Xylem-PdIQD-R3 | ecosystem: Host-associated > Plants > Phyllosphere > Stem > Wood/Secondary xylem...
GATGACCTACTTTGAGAAGGGTTAATTACTCGTATGAAGTCTTGTGTTTGGATTCTCTCGACACGAACAAAAGACAAAAAAGTTTTTTATTTCATCATTATTTTCACAACTGATTCCTTAAGTGCGCTATTTATCAGTCTATCTTGCTTGATTAGAAATGACTTTTTAGGTACGTAATGATGGTTGGGTTGCATGGTCCACAAAGAAAAGAGTTTACAGGCTTAAACGGTGTTTAAGGGTTTTAAACCTGGGTCACCATTATACTTTGTATAAGAGTTTACTCATTAACTCCCTTGTTATCTTTGTAGAACAAACGCCATAAGACCACCATACTTTTATTGGCAAGTTTTGTCTTTTAAAATTGGATAGGAAACTTCATCATAATCCAAAAATGCTTTCTCTTTTCCAAACAAGAATTCTCAATGTCATCAAAATCAAACGATTGACATATGACTCATTGTCCATATCGAAACTTGATTTAAAGGGAAAATTAGGTGCTAAAGGCTCCATCTTAGGCTTCATTTTTTTTAAGATGAAACTTTCAGCATCGAATCGTGGCATTAGAACTTGATATGTCTCTAAAGTGTAGGTAATGTCTGCTTTTGACTTCCTTACAACCCTTTTTTAGGTTTCCTTGGATTCCCTCTAGGGCTTTTGACTTTTAGTCCTTTCTAAAACTTTGGGTTTAATAATCTCTTTACCACCAATTCTGATGTGGCCTTCAACTTTTTTACCAACAAAATCATTTCACTTGCCCCTAGCGCGGGGGTGTAACCCAGGTCAAGGTTTCTCTTTAAAAGAAGTATTGTACCAGAATTAAAAGGGGATTGCAATGGATATATTTACTTTATGGATATCAAAGATGGCCTTTTTTCATTTTAAGTAATATTGGTTAGGACTGATAAATTTTGGCTTTACCGCTGTAACGGTCTTTTGAGTTTATTTTGTGATTTTATGATTTATAAAAAACTTCATTGTCTTTTTTTACGTAGTTTTCTCACAACAAGAACTTGACGGTTGGGTCATTTGTTTTGGTTTTAGATATTTAGTCACCTCCCAGGGGGTTGTCTTTTGATATATCATTAATTTCCTCGGAATCATTTAACAAAAACCAAATCTAAAAAAGACTTTATTTAGGAGAAATTTTGAGATCATCTTTTTACAGAAAATACACATGTATTGAGATTGAGTAACCAAATTTTATTAATTGAAAGCAGAATCAGTATATTATGCATAGTATTTTTTTTACAAAGTTATAATTCACAGGCCTAAACAAGTCATCTCCATCCATATTTGTTAACATAAGGCTCCCCCAGATACTATGCATAGTGCACTCATTCTGCTTTGTTTTTGACTGACCGTCATATACCAACATAGCATGTAGGGGCCTTCATAGTTGGATGCCTCTTTACTCTGGTCTTCGTTAGGCAGAGCTAGTGATGTGAATCTCATGATTACGTGGTCATGTAACCCACAATCAAGATTGAGATCTGATCCCGGAAAGCTGAAATAGGTCTGATGGGAGTGTGACATAATGGAAACCTTCCCAAAGTCATCAACACTTTTGGAATGAAGTTGAATGACGTCATGAAGCCAGTTAATCTTCGATAAGTCAGATTCAATTCGTTTAAGAACTGAAGAATGCAAGAATCATTATCACACGTTAAAACTGAAAAATTTAGAAGTAATATTCATCAATGGCTGCCGAAATTCTAGTTACATATGTTTAAATAGTTCTTAAAAATTAACCCTAATGGATCTACCCTAGTGGGCTGAACAAACCCACATAAAAAATTGACCCAAAAACTGTAAACTAAAAAGCCCATAGCCTGATCCAAATAAGCCTTAGATTCTAACTGAAAAACAAAGTATTAATTAAGCCCAAACATGAAAGAAAATAATAAAAATAACTAATTTATCATTAAATACCACCAGTGATACCATCCAGGAAAGGTCAAATTCGGATTCTGATGTAAAATGTGCACCTATCCAGTTTTACGACAATAGTCACAATTCTCAATTCGACCGTTGGATCAAGCTGCAAGTTTATGTGCTGTCTCCTAACATATTGTCCTACCTTGGGTTAAATTTTAAGGTCAATAGGAGTTTGGGAAGGCATCAAAACACTGGTCAACAGAGGTTGTATGAATTTTGTTATTTACTTCCTTTTGACTTGTGGACATCCTATTTGGCTAGGATTCTTTTCCTAAAAAGATGTGGCAGCTTATTTTGGGAACAAAGATCTTTAATGGGCTGCAACATATTTTCCAAGTGTAGCTAGGGGTTTTCGTTTCTAATAGTGCTGGTGCCTAGGTACAAGTTATTTTTGTGTCACACTCTTATCAAACCTGATTTCATTGGCTTTCCGGGAATTGGTGTCTTTGCATGTGGGTTGCGAGACCATGTTATCACGAGATTCATATAATTTGATATCAGAGCTTGGCTCCATTAATCAGGTTATATCCTTCTGAAATTTTCATTTCTTGTTGTTTCCGCAAAACTTCCTTAATGTCCAATTTCTTCTCCTTGATTTTGTAGCATATAAAAAAAATTTAGTTATTTCATTCGATTCCTGTCCAAAATATATCAGTAGCATAAAAAAAAAGAAAAAAGAAAAAAAAAGTCATTCAAAAAGACATTTATTGGTTTCTGCCGCAAAACACTAAACAATGGAAACTTGGATCAAATCAACTCGGAATTAGGTCAAATTTAGGATTCTGATTACTGGAGTCCTACTCACACCACATATTGATTATGGGGTCAATTGGATATCATTTTCTTTGGTTTTCAATTTCGGGTCTAATTAGGTCTGATTCATAACGTTTTTGCATCAGTATATCAAAAATTATTGTAAATTTCTCAAACTTTATATTTTCTCTATTTGGGTTGATATCGCACTCAATTGGACATCAGTTACTTTAGGTTCTAGATTCAGACTTAACTTGTCGTAAATGAGTCTGTTTTGCGTCAACTTTTGAAATTCGCTTTCTTTCTGTTGTTTCTGTTTCTTGCAATATATTTTCAACATATCCAACATATTTGGGTGTTGTTTCATGATAAGTACTTAAAAGTGTATTTTTATCAAGGTTTTATATCATCATTTTGCACTTGAAGTATCAATAACTCCTTAACTAAAACATGTTTTATAATAACATATCTAATAATATAAGATACCTTTAATTTATGGTAAATGTTCATCTTAAATGCAGGCCTATCACATAAATGAAAGAATTGATTGATGAGTTGAAGTACTGAAATTGAAAGGACAAAGAGATGACCAAACTTAGAAAAGAGATGTTGGTGCAGTCCAAACTAGAACATTATTCGGTAATCAGGTCATATCTGGAGTTGTAGATCTCGAATTTAGGTCTACTTTATATGGATGGAAAGGTGAGATATAGGCCAACAACTTTTATGAGGAGCCCAAGATTTAACAAGGCCGTTTGCAAGTCCAAATTGTAGCAACAACGAAGAAGTCCGAATCTGTCCTGCAGCCCAGACACTATTCAGTGTTCAGCCCATATCTCGAGTTCTAGAAGTCCAAATGATCTCCAATTTTTACCCTGGAAAGATGAGACAATTTCTTAGAACTTTTATGGTGAAGTCTGTTCAAATTATGACATTATCAATGATGTTTTTGGCAGACAAGAAGATAAGAATTGTCACCAAGTCAAGATGTGGCCACCCATTCATCAATTAGTCAACAAATCAATAGTTCCGAATTTTGGCCTATAAAAGGAGGCATTTGTCATGTATTTAGGCATCTTGGTTTCAGATCAAGATCATGCTCTTGCTCTCTCTTTATATTTTGTAAAATGCTTAAGTTTTGCTTAAATTAATCTCTTGCTTATGCTTTTCATTTCCTTTCCTTGTTTATTTATGTTTCTTTCTTTCATTATATTTAACTAAGTTAATTATGTCAAGGTGAAAGGTTACACTAATAGTGTAAGAATAAGTATAATATAAACTTAACATGGACCTTAATGTTGGATACTAATATGCTTTATATTTGTTATCTTGTTCACTTTTAATACTTTGCTTGTTAAATGGTTAATCTAGATTTATGTTGTATAACACTTGGTACAACAAATACTTGGCACTTTCATAGCTCATACTGTATGATATAACCGACACCTGTGATATGAAAGAAACTTGATTTGTTGTTAACATAAGTTATAATCATGAATGTCTGACAACATTTACAAGTATTAGCATTATTCAAATAAGATACCTAATGTAATCATGTTAACAATTTATAATATGATTGGAACCTCCTTTATGTGTGGTTTCCATTTGAGTAATAAAAAGAGTTTATACTATACTTGTTTGAAATACCATTAGTGGATCCTCTAACCTTGACATTTGTTGTTATCATTGTTTAATCCTTACGTTAATCCTCCATCTCGAAGTTCTCATCAACTTCTTCTTCATCATCTTTATTATTGTCATTATTAATAGTATTATTGGTATTATTATTATTATTATTATTATTACTATTACTATTTTTACTACTACTACTACTACTACTACTACTACTACTACTACTACTACTACTACTACTACTACTACTACTAGTATTATTATTGTTGTTGTTGTTGTTGTTGTTGTTGTTGTTGTTGTTGTTACTATTGTTGTTATATCATTGTTGTTTTCTATAATTTATACAATTAACCTCCCTGTGGTTCGACCCCGGTCTTGCCGGGTTATTTATTACTTCGACACTCCTACACTTGGGAGAAGACATCAATCTTTTGGTCGTGTCATTTCATCATTTTGCATATTTCGTTTCTGTTTTTATTCGAGTCTTCAGTTTCATTCATATTTCGAATAGATTCACTTGCTACTCGCGAGACTATTATCACAGTTTTGTTTTTCCTTGTTTTCTGGTTTTTATTGCTTCTTGAGTCATATATACATATTTGGATTGCGCTGCGAAGTTGGTTCTATTTGGTGTTGGTTTGAGTTCCACAAGAAGGTGAGACGAGAGGTGTGAGCGTGTGAGGATATTAAGAGTGTTTGAGCGAAACACGAGCGATGTGAGGATTTTATTTTTTTACTACTAACCAATTTTTGCAGGTATTATCATGTCAGATCAAAAAAACACACCACCCCCTCACGATTTAGAACTTAAATTCCAAATGCAAGTCATGACGAAGATGATGGAAAGAATGAATTTCGTGACAGGGAACGTCTATGACAGACTTGAGAAGGTGGGAAAACATGGTAACATGGCTGGAACATGTAACCAAGATGTGAGAAAGTTTGGGGCTGAACCGAAATCAAATAATGGCAGTGGGGCTGAAAGGCCAAGGTGGGTTGATTATGCGGATTCTGAGGAGGACATTGATGATATTGGTGATGGTGGTTTTAAGGATGAGACCATAGGCCATCGGGAAGGTTTTTGGCAGCCTAGAAACCGAAGGGATTTCATGTATTGTGATGAGGTGTTATAGCAAAAGAAAATGATGATTCAAAAGGAGAGGTGGTATCAAAGGGAGAGAAATAAAGAAACCATTCAGATTCTTCGATATATGGATGAATCATGACAAGTTCATGCCCGTTGTGAAGAAAGTATGGGATCAAAATTTGGGGGTTTGTCCAATGTATCAATTGTGCTGCAAACTTAGAAAGCTAAAGCAGGAATTGAAGGAGTTTCAGGACGCTGTTTCCTTAGAGTAGATGTGGAATCACTACTCGGTCAGGTAGAAGTCTCCTCGCTCAAGACCAGCATACCGGTTTGAAAGGGCCATAACTTTCGATCCGATCGTTGGATTGCATTCAAATTTTTACAGGAGTTTCCGGACGCTGTTTTCCTTGGAGTAGATGTGGAATCGTTATCGGTGCGGCGGAGGGCTTTGCGCTCCAAACCATAGTGCCGGTTCGAAAGGGCCATAACTTTGGATCCGACCATTGGATCGCCTTTAAATTTTTGCAGGAGTTTTCAGACGCCGTTTTCCTTTGAGTAGATGTGGAATCGTTACTCGACAAAGCGAAGGTCTCTTCCCTCCAGACCAGAGTACCAGTTCGAAAGGGCCATAACTTTGGATCCTATCGTTGGATCTTCCTCAAAGTTTTACAGGAGTTTTAGGACACTGTTTCCTTAGAGTAGATGTGGAATCGCTACTCGGTGAGGCAGAAGTCTCCTCGCTCGAGACCAGCGTACCAGTTGGAAAGGGCCATAACTTTCGATCCGACCGTTGGATCGCCCTTAAATTTTTACAGGAGTTTCCGGACGCCATTTTCCTTGGAGTAGATGTGGAATCGCTACTTGGTGCGGCGGAGATCTCTTCGCTCCAGACGAGAGTACCGATTCAAAAGAGCCATAACTTTTGATCCGATCGTTTGATCTCCCTCAAATATTTACAGGAGTTTCAGTTCGTTGTTTCCTTAGAGTAGATGTGGAATCGCTACTCGGTGAGGTGTAAGTCTCCTCGCTCGAGACTAGCGTACTGGTTCGAAAGGGCCATAACTTTCGATCAGATTGTTGGATCGCCTTCAAATTTTTACAGGAGTTTTCGGACGCCGTTTTCCTTGAGTTGATGTGGAATCGCTACTCGGTGCGGCTGAGGTCTCTTCGCTCCAAACGAGAGTACCGGTTCGAAAGGGCCATAACTTTTGATTTGATCGTTGGATCTCCCTCAAAATTTTATAGGAGTTTCCGGACGACGTTTGCCTTGAAGTAGATGTGGAATTGCTACTCGGTTAGGCCAAGGGCTCTTCGGTCCACACCAGATTGCCGGTTCGAAAGGGCCCTCAAATTTTGATCCGACAATTGGATCTCCCTCAAATTTTTACAGGAGTTTTCGGACGTCGTTTTCCTAGGAGTAGATGTGGAATCGCTACTCGGTGACGCGGAGGTCTCTGCGCTCTAGACCAGCGTACCGGTTCAAAAGGGCTATAACTTTTAATCTGACTGTTGGATCGCCCCTAAATTTTTACGAGTTTGCGGATGCCATTCGTAGGAGTAGATGTTGAATCGCTACAAGGTGAGGCGAAGGTCTCTGCCCTTCGGACCAGAGTACCGGTTCGAAAGGGCCATAACTTTTGATCCGATTGTTGGGCCACCCTGAAATTTTTATAGGAGTTTCCGGACGACGTTTTATGTAGAGTAGATGTTGAATCATTACTCGGTGAGGCGGAGGTCTCTTCGCTCGAGACCAGAGTACCAGTTCGAAAGGGCCATCACTTTTGATCCAACCATTAGATCGCCCTCAATGTTTTACAGGAGTTTCCGGATGCTGTTTTCTTTGGAGTAGATGTGGAATCGCTACTCTGTCAGGTCAAGGGCTCCTCGCTCCAGACCAGAGTGCCGATTAGAAAGGTCCAGAAGTTTTGATGCGACCGTTGGATTGCCCTCAAATTTTTACAGGAGTTTCCGGACGCCGTTTTCCTTGGAGTAGATGTGGAATCGCTACTCAGTTAGGCCAAGGGCTCTTCGCTCCAGATTAGAGTGTCAGTTCGAAAGGGCTATAACTTTTGATCCGATCGTTGGATCGCCCTCAAATTTTTACAGCAGTTTTCAGATGCCGTTTTCCTTGGAGTAGATTTGGAATCGCTACTCGGTGAGATGGAGGTCTCGTCGTTCGAGACCACCATACCGGTTCGAAAGGGCCATAACTTTTGATCCGACCGTTGTATCGCCCTCAAAGTTTTACAGGAGTTTCCGGACACCGTTGTCTTTGGAGTAGATGTGGAATCGCTACTCGGTGAGGCGGAGGTCTCTGCTCTCCGGACCAGAATACAGGTTCTAAAGTTCCATAACTTTTGATCCGACCATTGGATCGCCACCAGATTTTTACAGGAGTTTCCAGACGCTGTTTTCCTTGGAGTAGATGTGGAATCGCTACATGGTGATGCGGAGGTCTCTGTGCTCCTGACAAGTGTACCGCTTCGAAAGATCCATAACTTTTGATCCGATCGTTGATCGCCCATAAATTTTTACAAGAGTTTCCGGAAGCTGTTATCCTTAGAGTAGATGTGGAATCGCTACTAGGTGAGGCGGAGGTCTCTTTGCTCCAGCCCACAGTACTGGTTCCAGAGGGCCATAACTTTGATCCGACTGTCGGATCGCTCTCAAATTTTTACAGGAGTTTCCAGACACTTTTTCCTTCGAGTAGATGTGGAATCGCTACTCTGTCATGCCAGGGCCTATTCGCTCCAGACCAAAGTGCCGGTTCGAAAGGTCCACAACTTTTGATCCAATCGTTGAATCGCCCTCAAATTTTAACAGGAATTTCCAGACGCTGTTTTCCTTGGAGTAGATGTGCAATCACTACTCAGTGAGGTGCAGGTCTCTGCGCTCCAGAACGAGAGTACCGGTTCGAAAGGGCCACAACTATTGATCCGACCGTTGGATCGCCCTCAAATTTTAACACAAGTTTCCAGACGTCGTTTTCCTTGGAGTAGATGTGGAATCGCTACTCGATGAGGTGGAGTTCTCTTCGCTCGAGACCAGAGTACCAGTTCGAAAGGGCCATCACTTTTGATCCAATCGTTGGATCGCCCTCAAATTTTTACAAGAGTTTCTAGACGCTGTTTTCCTTGGAGTAGAAATGGAATCACTACTCTGTCAGACCAAGGGCTCTTTGCTCTAGACCAAAGTGTCGGTTCAAAAATGCCATAACTTTTGATATGACCTTTGGGTCCCCAAAAATTTTTACAGCAGTTTCCGGACGCCGTTTTTCTTAGAGTAGATGTGGAATCGCTACTCGGTGAACGAACGTCTCTACGCTCCAGACTAGCGTACCGGTTCATAAGGGTCATAACTTTTGATCCGACCGTTGGATCGCCCTCAAATTTTTACAGGAGTTTCCGGACTCCATTTTCCCTGGAGTAGATGTGGAATTGCTAATCGGTGAGGCGGAGGTCTCTGTGCTCCAAACCAGAGTATCGGTTCGAAAGGGCCATAACTTTTGATCCGACCGTTGGATCGCCATCAAATTTTTACGGGAGTTTCCAGACTCCGTTTTTGCTGGAGTAGTTGTGGAATCGCTACACGGTGACGCCGAGGTCTCTGTGCTCCAGACCAAAGTAACAGTTCGAAAGGGCCATAACTTTTAATCTGACCGTTGCGTCGCACTGAAATTTTAACAGGAGTTCGCGGACGCCGTTTTCCTTGGAGTAGATGTGGAATTGCTACTCCGTGATGCCGAGGTCTATGCGCTCCAGACCAGAGTACCGGTTCGAAATGACCATAACTTTTGATCCAACTGTAGGATCGCCCTAAAATTTTTACTGGAGTTTCCGGACGCCGTTTTCCTTGGAGTAGACGTGGAATCGCTATAAGGTGAGGCCGAGGTCTCTGCGCTCCCGACCAGAGTACCGGTTTAAAAGGGCCATAACTTTTGATCCGACCGTTGGGTCACCCTGAAATTTTTACAGGAGTTTCCGGGCGTCGTTTTTCTTGGAGTAGACGTGGAATCGCTACTCGGTGAACGGACGTTTCGGCGCTCCAGACCAGAGTCGCGGTTCGAAAGTGTTATAACTTTTGATCCGATCATTGGATCGCCACCACTTTTTTACAGGAGTTTCTGGGCGCTGTTTTCCTTGCAGTAGATATGGAATCGCTATTCAGTGAGGCCGAGGTCTTTGCGCTCCAGACCACAGTACCGGTTCGAAAAGGCCATAACTTTTGATCCGACCGTTGGATTACCGTCAAATTTTAACGGGAGTTTCCGGACACCGTTTTCCCTGGAGTAGATGTGGAATCGCAACTTGGTGTGGCGAAGGTCTCTGCACACCATACTAGCTTACCGGTTCGAAACGGCCATAACTTTTGATCAGACCGTTAGATCGCCCCTAATTTTTTACAGGAGTTTTCGGACGACGTTTTACATATAGTAGATGTGGAATCGCTACTCGGTAAGGCCGATGTCTCTGAGCTCCGGACCACAGTACCGGTTTGAAAGGGTCATAACTTTTTATCCGACCGTTGGATCACCCTCAAATGTTTATAGGAGTTTCCGGACGCCGTTTTCTATTGAGTATATGTGGAATGGCTACTCGGTGAGGCGAAGGTTTCTACACTCCATACCAGATTACCGGTTCGAAAGGGCCATAACTTTTGATCCGACCGTTGGATCACCCTGAAATTTTTACAGGGGTTTCCGGACGCCGTTTTGACTTCGAGTACATGTGGAATCGCTACTCGGTGAGGCTGAGGTCTCTGCGCTCCGAACCAGAGTCCCGGTTTGAAAGAGCCATAACTTTTGATCCGACCGTTGGATCGCCCCCAAATTTTTATAGGAGTTTCTGCAAGCTGATTTGCTTGGAGTAGATGTGAAATCGTTATTGAGTGAGGAGGAGGTCTCGTCGCTAGAGACCGGAGAAGCGATTCGAAAGGGCTTTTGATTCTACCGTTCGATCTCCCTAAAATTTTTACAGCAGTTTCCGAACACCGTTTTCCCTGGAGTAGATGTGGAATCGCAACTCGATGAGGAGAAGGTCTCTGCACTCCGGACCAGCGTACTGGTTCGAAAGGGCCATAACTTTTGATCCGACCGTTGGATCGTCCCCAATTTTTTATAGGAGTTTTTGGACAACGTTTTACGTAGAGTAGATGTGAAATCGCTACTCGGTGAGGCCGATGTCTATGTGCTCCGAACTTGAGTAGCGGTTTGAAAGGGTCATAACTTTTGATCCGACTGTTGGATTGCCCTCAAATATTTACAGACGTTTTCGGACGCCGTTTTCCCTGGAGTAGACGTGGAATTTCTACTTAGTGAGGCGGAGGTCTCTGCGCTCCATACTAGAGTACCGGTTCGAAAGGGCCATAACTTTTGATCCGACCGTTGGATCGCCCTTAAATTTTTACGGGAGTTTCCAGACTCCATTTTTGCTGGAGTAGTTGTGGAATCGCTACACGGTGACGCCGAGGTCTCTACGCTCTGGACCAGTGTACAGTTCGAAAGGGCCATAACTTTTGATTCGACCGTTGGATCGCCCTCAAATTTTTACGGGAGTTTCCAGACGCTGTTTTCCCAGGAGTAGATTTGGAATCGTCACTCGGTGAGGCGGTGGTCTCTGCGCTCCAGACCAGAGTACCGATTCGAAAGGGCCATAATTTTTTATGGGACCGTTGAATCGCCCTCAAATTTTTACAGGAGTTTCTGAACGTCATTTTCCCTAGACCAGATGTGGAACTACTTGGTGACGAGGAGGTCTCTGCGCTCCATACCAGAGTACCGGTTCGAAAGGGCCATAACTTTTGATCCGACCGTTGGATAGCCATCAAATTTTTACGGGAGTTTCCCGACTCCGTTTTTCCTGGAGTAGATGTGGATCGCTAATCGGTGACGCCGAGGTCTCTGTGCTCCAGACCAGAGTAATTGTTCAAAAAGGCCATAACTTTTGATTCGACCGTTGAGTCGCCCTTAAACTTTTACAGGAGTTTGCGGACGCCGTTTTCCTTGGAGTAGATGTGGAATCGCTACTCGGTGATGCCGAGGTCTATGCGCTTCAGACTAGAGCACCGGTTCGAAAGGGCCATCACTTTTGATCCGACCGTTGAGTCGCCCTAAAAATTTTACAGGAGTTTCCGGATGCCGTTTTCCTTGGTGTGGATTTGGAATCGCTACTCGGTGAACAGAAGTCTCCTCGCTTTAAACCAGAGTCCCGATTCGAAATTGCGATAACTTTTGATCCGACCATTGGATCGCCCACAAATTTTTACAGGGGTTTCCGAACGCCGTTTTCCTTGGAGTAGATGTGGAATCGCTACTCAGTGAGGCCAACGTCTCTCCATTCCGAACCAGAATCCCAGTTCGAAAGTGCCATAACTTTTGATCCGACCGTTAGGTCCCCTGAAATTTTTACAGGAGTTTCTGGACGCCGTTTTCCTCGCATTAGATATGGAATCGCTACTCGGTGAGGCCGAGTTCTCTGTGCTCCAGACTAGAGTACCAGTTCGAAAGGGCCATAACTTTTGATCCGACTGTTGGATCGCCGTCAAATTTTTATGGGAGTTTCCGGATGCTGTTTTTCCCCGGAGTAGATGTTGAATCGCAACTCGGTGAGGCGAAGGTCTCTACACTCCAGACTAGCGTACCAGTTCGAAAGAGCCATAACTTTTGATCCGACTGTTGGATCGCTCCCAATTTTTTACAGGAGTTTTCGGACGACGTTTCACGTAGAGTTGATGTGGAATCGCTACTCTGTGAGCCGATGTCTATGTGCTCCGAACCAGAGTGACGGTTTGAAAGGGTCATAACTTTTGATCCGACCGTTGGATCGCCGCCTAATTTTTACAAGAGTTTGCGGACGCTGTTTTCCTAGGAGTAGATGTGGAATCGCTACTCGGTTAGGCGGAGGTCTCTGTGCTCTAGACCAGCGTACCGGTTCGAAAGGGCAATAACTTTTGATCCGACCGTTGGATCGCCCTCAAATTTTTACAAGAGTTTGCGGACGCCGTTTTCCTAGGAGTAGATGTTGAATCGCCACTAGGTGAGGCGGAGGTCTCTGCCCTCCGGACCAGTGTACCGGTTCGAAAGGGCCATAACTTTTGATCCGATTGTTAGGCCACTCTGAAATTTTTACAGGAGTTTCCGAACGACGTTTTACGTAGAGTAGATGTGGTATTGCTACTCAGTGAGGCCAATGTCTCTGTGCTCCGGACCAGGGTACCGGTTCGAAAGGGGCATAACTTTTGATCCAACTGTTGGTTCACCCTTAATTTTTTACAGGAGTTTCCGGTTGCTGTTTTCCTTGGAGTAGATGTTGAATCGCTACTCGGTGAGGCTGAGATCTCTGTGCTATAGACTAGAGTAACGGTTTGAAAGGGTCATAACTTTTGATCCGATCGTTGGGTCGCCTTGAAATTTTTACAGGAGTTTTCGAACGCCGTTTTTCTTGGAATAAATGTGGAATCGCTACTCTGTGAATGGAAGTCTCTGCGCTCCAGACTAGAGTTCCGGTTCGAAAGGGCCATAACTTTTGATTCGACCGTTGGATCGCCCTCAAATGTTTACAGAAGTTTTCGGACGTCGTTTTTCTTGGAGTTGATGTGGAATCGCTACTCGAAGAGGTGGACGTCTCTGCGCTCCAGACCAGCATAGCGGTTCGAAAGGTCCATAACTCTTGCTCCGACAGTTGGTTCGTCCCTAAATTTTTATTGGAGTTTGCGGATGCTGTTTTCCGTGGAGTAGATGTGGAATCGCTACACGGTGAGGTCGAGGTCTCTATGCTACGGACAAGAGTAGCGGTTCGAAAGGGCCATAACTGTTGATCCAACCGTTGGCTCGCCCCTAAATTTTTACAGCAGTTTCCGGATGCCGTTTTTCGTGGAGTAGATGTGGAATTGCTACTCGGTAAGTCGCAGGTCTCAGCGCTCCGGGCTAGAGTCCTGGTTCGAAAGGGCTATAACTTTTGATCCGACTGTTGGCTCACCCCCAATTTTTTACAGGAGTTTCCTGATGCCGTTTTCCTTGGAGTAGATGTGGATTTGCTACTCGGTGAGGCGTAGGTCTCTGGCTCTAGACCAGAGTACTGGTTCGAAAGGGCCATAACTTTTGATCCAACCGTTGGATCGCCCTGAAATTTTTACAGGAGTTTCCGGACGCCGTTTTCCTTGGACTAGATGTGGAATCGGTACTCGGTGAGGTGGAGGTCTCTTCGCTCGAGACCAGAGGAATGGTTCGAAAGGGCCATAACTTTTAATTCGACAGTTGGGTCGCCCTGAAATTTTTACAGGAGTTTCCGGACGTCGTTTTCCTTGGAGTAGAACTGGAATCCCTACTCGGTGAGGCAGATGTCCCACGCTCGAGACTAAAGTGCCGGTTCGAGATGGCCATAACTTTTGAATTGACCGTTTGATCGCCTCTAAATTTTAACAGGAGTTTCGGAACCCCGTTTTCCTTGGACTAGATGAGGAATCGCTACTCGGTGAGGTGGAGGACTCTTCGATGGAGACCAGAGTAATGGTTCAAAAGGGCCATAACTTTTGATCCCACCGTTTGGTCGCCCTGAAATTTTTACAGGAGTTTCCGGACGCCGTTTTCCTTGGAGTAGAACTGGAATCACTACTCGATGAGGTGGATGTCTCTACGCTCGAGACTAGAGTGTCGGTTCGAGAAGGCCATAACATTTTTTTTAATTGGATCGCCCCCAAATTTTTACAGGAGTTTCCGGACGCCGTTTTCCTTGGACTAGATGAGGAATCGTTACCCGGTGAGGTGGAGGACTCTTCGCTCGAGACCAGAGTAACGGTTCGAAAGGGCCATAATTTTTTATCCAACCTTTGGGCCGCCCTGAAAATTTTACAGAAGTTTCCGGATGCCGTTTTCCTTTGACTAGATGAGGAATTGATACTCGGTGAGGCGGAGGACTCTTCGCTCGAGACCAGAGTAACGGTTCGAAAGGGCCATTAGTTTTGATCCCACCGCTGGGTTGCCCTCAAATTTTTACAGGAGTTTCCGGACGCCATTTTCCTTGGAGTAAAACTGGAATCACTACTTGATGAGGCGGATGTCTCTACGCTCGAGACTAGAGTGCCGGTTCGAGAGGGCCAGAACATTTTATTCGACCGTTGGATCGCCTCCGAATTTTTACATGAGTTTCCGGACTCTGTTATCCTTGGAATAGATGTGGAATCGCTACTCGATGAGCCGGAGGTCTCCGCGCTCCGGACCAGAGTACCTGTTCGAAAGGGCCATAACTTTTGATCCGACCGTCGAATCACCCCCAACTGTTTACAGGAGTTTCTGGACGCTGTTTTCCTTGGAGTGGATGAGGAATCGCTACTCAATGAGGCGAAGGAATCTTCGCTCGAGACCAGAGTAATGGTTTGAAAGGGTATAACTTTGATCTGACCATTGGGTCGCCCTGAAAATTTTACGAGAGTTTCCGGATGCCGTTTTCCTTGGACTGGATGTGGAATCGCTACTCGGTGAAGCGGAGGACTCTTCGCTCGAGACCAGAGTAACGGTTCGAAAGGTTCATAACTTTTGATCCCACCGTTGGGTCGCCCTCAAATTTTTACAGGAGTTTCCGGACGCCGTTTTCCTTGGAGTAGATGTGGAATTGCTAGTCGGTCAGGCCAATAGCTCTTCGCTCCAGACGAGGGTGCCAGTTCGGAAGGGCTCTAACTTTTGATCCGACCGCTCAAATTTTTACAGGAGATTCCGGACACTGTATTTCTTGGAGAACATGTGGAATAGATATTCGATGAGGTGGAGGTCTTTGTGCTCCGGACCAGTGTACCGGTTCGAAATGGCCATAACTTTTGATCCCACCGTTGGATTACCCATAAATTTTTACAGGAGTTTCCGGACGCCGATTTCCTTGAAGTAGATGTGGAATCGCTACTCGGTGAGGCGGAGGTCTCTGCGCTCCAGACCAGAGTCCCAATTCAAAAGGGCCATAACTTTTGATCCGACTGTTGGATCGCCCCCAAAATTTTACAGGAGTTTCCGGACGCCATTTTCCTTGGAGTAGATGTGGATTTGCTACTCGGTGTGGCAGAGGACTCTTCGCTCAAGACGAGAGTAACGGTTCGAAAGGGCCATAACTTTTGATCCCACCAATTGGTCGCCCTGAAATTTTTACAGGAGTTTGCGGACACCGTTTTCCTTGTAGTAGAAGTGGAATTGCTACTCGATGAGCGGACGTCTCGGCACTCCGGACTAGAGTACTCATTTGAAAGGGCCGTAACTTTTGATCCGACCGTTGGATCGCCCCCAAATTTTTACAGGAGTTTACGGATGCCGTTTTCCTTGGTGTGGGGGTCGAATCGCTACTCGGTGATAGGACGTCCCATCGCTCGAGACTAGAGTACCGGTTCGAGAGGGCCATAACTTTTGATTCAACCGTTGGATCGCCCCCAAATTTTTACAGGAGTTTCCGGACGCCGTTTTCCTTGGACTAGATGTAGAATCGCTACTCGGTTGGGCCATGGACAATTCGCTCCACACCAAAGTACCAGTTTGAACAGGCTATAACTTTTGATTCGACTGTTGGATCGCTTCTAAATTTTTACAGGAGTTTCTGAATGCCGTTTTCCTTGGAGTAGATGTGGAATCGCTACTCGATGAGGCGGAGAACTCTTCGCTCGAGACCAGAGTAATGGTTCGAAAGGGCCATAAGTTTTGATCCTACCGTTGGGTCGCCCTGAAATTTCTACAGGAGATTCCGGACTCCGTTTTCCATAGAGTAGATGTGAAATCGCTACTTGGTGAGGCACAGCTCTCTGCGCTCCGAACTAACGTACCGGTTCGAAAGGGCCATAACATTTGATCCGAACGTTAGATCGCCACCAAATTTTTACTGGAGTTTGCGGACGCCATTTTCCTTGGAGTAGATGTGGAATTGCTACTCGTTGAGCGGATGTTTCTGCGCTCCGGACTAGACTACTCGTTCGAAAGGGCCATAACTTTTGATCCGACCATTGGATTGCCCCCAAATTTTTACAGGAGTTTCCGGACGCCGTTTTCCCTAGAGTAGATGTGGAATCACTACTCGGTGAGAGGACATCTCGTCGCTCGACACCAGCGCACTGGTTTGAAAGGGCCATAACTTTTGATCCCACCGATGGGTCGCCCTCAAATTTTTACAGGAGTTTCCGCACGCCGTTTTCCTTTGGAGTGGATTTGGAATCGCTACTCGGTGAGGCGAAGCTCTCTGCGCTCTAGACCAGTGTAGCGATTCGGAAAGGCCATAACTTTTGATCCGACCGTTGGATTGCCCTCAAAATTTTACAAGAGTTTCCAGACGCCATTTTCCTTGTATTAGATGTCCAATCGCTACTCAGTGAGGCCGAGGTCTCTGTTCTCCTTACAAGAGTACCAATTCGAAAGGGTCATAATTTTTTATCCGACCGTTGGATCGCTTTTAAATTTTTACAAGAGTTTCCGGACGCCATTTTCCTTGGAGTAGATGTGGATTTCCTATTCGGTGAGGCCGTTGTGTCTTCGCTCCGGACCAGAGTAAGGGTTCGAAAGGCCATAGCTTTTGATCCAACCGTTGGGTCGCCCTGAAATTTTTACAGGAGTTTCCGGACCCCGTTTTCCTTGTAGTAAATGTGGAATCGCTACCAGGTGAGGAGGAAGTCTCTTCGCTCGAGACCGGAGTAGCGGTTCGAAAGGGCCACAACTTTTGATCTGACCGTGGGATCGCCCTCAAATTTTTACAGGAGTTTCCGGACGCTGTTTTCCTTGGAGTAGATGTGGAATCGCTACTCGGTAGGCGGAGGTCTCTGCGCTCCGGAGCAGTGTACATGTTTGAAAGGGCCATAACTTTGATCTGACTGTTAGATCGCCTCCAAATGTTTACAGGAGTTTCCGGACGCCGTTTGCCTTGGAGTAGATATGGATTAGCTACTCGGTCAGGCCAAGGGCTCTTCGCTGCAGACCTAGAGTGCCGATACTAAAGGGCCATAACTTTTGATCCGAATGTTGGATTGTCCTCAAAATTTCGCAGGAGTTTCTAGACGCCGTTTTCCTTGGAGTAGATGTGGAATAGCTACTCGGTCAGGCGAAGCTCTCTGCGCTTCAGACTAGTTTAGCGGTTCGAAAGGGTCATAACTTTTGATCCGACCGTTGGATCGTCCCTAAATTTTTACAGGAGTTTATGGACGCTGTTTTCTTTGGACTAGATGTGTAATCGCTGCTCGGTGAGGCGGAACTCTCTGCGCTCTGGACTAGAGTACCAGTTTGAAAAGGCCATAACTTTTGATCCGACCGTTGGATCGCCCTCAAATTTTTACAAGAGTTTTCGGACGTTGTTTTCCTTGGAGTAGATGTGGAATCGCTACTCGGTAGGCGGAGGTCTCTGCGCTCCGGAGCAGTGTACATGTTCGAAAGGGCCATAACTTTGATCTGACCGTTGGATCGCCTCCAAATGTTTACAGGAGTTTCCGGACGTCGTTTGCCTTGGAGTAGATGTGGATTAGCTACTCGGTCAGGCCAAGGGCTCTTCACTCCAGACCTAGAGTGCCGGTACTAAATGGCCATAACTTTTGATTCGAACATTGGATCGTCCTCAAAATTTTGCAAGAGTTTCCGGACGCCATTTTCCTTGGAGTAGATGTGGAATCGCTACTCGGTCAGGCGAAGCTCTCTGCTCTCCGAACCAGTGTAGCGGTTCGAAAGGGCCATAACTTTTATCCGACCATTGGATGGCCCTAAAATTCTTACAGGAGTGTCCAGACGCTGTTTTTGTTGGAATAGATGTGGAATCGCTACTCGGGGAGCAGGAGGTCTCTGCGCTCTATACTAGAGTACTCGTTCTAAAGGGCCATAACTTTTGATCCGATCGTTGGATGGCCCCTAAATTTTTACAGGAACTTCCAGACGCCGTTTTCCTTGGAATGGATACGGAATCGCTACTCGGGGAGCCGGAGGTCTCTGCTCTCCGGACCGGAGTACTCGTTCGAAAGGGCTATAACTTTTAATACGACCGTTAGATTGCCCCTAAATTTTTACAAGAGTTTGCGGAGGCTGTTTTCCTTGGAGTAGATGTGGAATTGCTACTCGGTGAGAGGATGTCTCGTCGCTCGAATATAGAGTACCGGTTCGAAAGGGCCATAACTTTTGATCCGACCGTTGGATCGCCTTCAAATTTTTACAGGATTTTTCGGAAGCCGTTTTCCTTGTAATGGATGTGGAATCGCTACTCGGTGAGGCGGATGTCTCTGCGTTCGAGTCCAGCGTACCGGTTTGAAAGGGCCATAAATTTTTGATTCGAAATTTGGATCGCCCTCAAATTTTTACAGGAGTTTTCGGAGGCCGTTTTCCTTGTAATGGATGTGGAATCGCTACTCGGTGAGGCGGATGTCTCGTCGCTCGAGACCATAGTACCAGTTCGAAAGGGACATAACTTTTGATCAGACCGTTGGATCGTCCTCAAATTTTTACAGGAGTTTCCGAAACCGTTTTCCTTGTAGTGGATGTGGAACCGCTACTCGGTGAGGCGCAGGTCTCGTCGCTCGAGACCATAGTACCGGTTCCAAAGGGCCATAACTTTTGATCCGAAATTTGGATAGCCCTCAAATTTTTACAGGACTTTCCGGAGGCCGTTTTCCTTGTAGTGGATGTGGAATCGCTACTCGGTGAGGCAGAGGTCTCGTCGCTCGAGACAAGAGTAACGGTTTGAAAGGGCCATAACTTTTGATTCGACCGTTGGATCACCCTCAAATTTTTACAGGAGTTTCCAGAGGCCGTTTTCCTTCTAGTAGATGTGGAATTGCTACTCGGTTAGGCGGAGGTCTCGTCGCTCGAAACCCGAGTACCGGTTGGAAAGGGCCATAACTTTTGATCCGACCGTTGTATCGCCGTCAAATTTTTACAGGATTTTCTAGAAGCTGTTTTTCTTGGAGTAAATGTGGAATCGCTACACGGTGAGGCAGGGGTCTCGTCGCTCGAGACCAGAGTACCAGTTCGAAAGGGCCATAACTTTTGATCAGACCGTTGGATCGCATTCAAATTTGCACAGGATTTTCTAGAAGCCGTTTTCCTTGTAGTAGATGTGGAATCGCTACTCGGTGAGGCGGTGGTCTCGTCGCTCGAGACCATAGTACCGGTTCGAAAGGGCCATAACTTTTCATCCGACCGTTGGATCGCCTTCAAATTTTTACAGGATTTTCCGGAAGCCGTTTTCCTTCTAGTAGATGTGGAATCGTACTCGGTGAGGCGCAGGTCTCGTCGCTCGAGACTAGAGTACCGGTTGGAAAGGGGCATAACTTTTGATCCGACCGTTGGATCGCCCTCAAATTTTAAAGGTGTTTCCGGAAGCTGTTTTCCTTGGAGTACATGTGGAATCGCTACTCGGTGAGGCGGAGGTCTCGTCGCTCGAGACAAGAGTACCGGTTCCAAAAGGGCCATAACTTTTGATCCGACCGTTGGATCGCACTAAAATTTTTACAGGAGTTTCTGGAAGCCGTTTTCCTTGGAGTAGATGTGGAATCGCTAGTCGGTGAGGCGGAGGTCTCTGCGTTCGAGTCCATCGTCCCGGTTCGAAAGGGCCATAAATTTTTGATCCGAAATTTGGATCGCCCTTAAATTTTTACAGGAGTTTTCGGAGGTCGTTTTCCTTGTAATGGATGTGGAATCGCTACTCGGTGAGGCGGATGTCTCGTCGCTCGAGACCATAGTACCAGTTCGAAAGGGACATAACTTTTGATCAGACCATTGGATCGTCCTCAAATTTTTACAGGAGTTTCCGAAACCGTTTTCCTTGTAGTGGATGTGGAACCGCTACTCGGTGAGGCGCAGGTCTCATCGCTCGAGACCATAGTACCGGTTCCAAAGGGCCATAACTTTTGATCCGAAATTTGGATAGCCCTCAAATTTTTACAGGAGTTTCCGGAGGCCGTTTTCCTTGTTGTGGATGTGGAATCGCTACTCGGTGAGGCAGAGGTCTCGTCGCTCGAGACCAGAGTACCGGTTCGAAAGGGCATAACTTTTGATCAGACCGTTGGATCGTCCTCAAATTTTTACAGGAGTTTCCGAAACCGTTTTCCTTATAGTGGATGTGGAACCGCTACTCGGTGAGGCGCAGGTCTCGTCGCTTGAGACCAGAGTACTGGTTCGAAAGGGCAATAACTTTTGATCAGACCGTTGGATCGCCCTCAAATTTTTACAGGAGTTCCCGGAAGCCGTTTTCCTTGGAGTAGATGTGGAATCGCTACTCGGTAGGCGGAGGTCTCTGCGCTCCGGAGCAGTGTACATGTTCAAAAGGGCCATAACTTTTGATCCGACCGTTGGATCGGCCACAAATATTTACAGCAGTTTCCTGACGTCGTTTTCCTTGTAGTAGATTGGAAGCGCTACTCGGTGAGGCGGAGGTCTCGTCGCTTAAGACCAGAGTACCGGTTCGAAAGGGCAATAACTTTTGATCAGACCGTTGGATCGCCCTCAAATTTTTACAGGAGTTTCCGGAAGCCGTTTTCCTTGGAGTATATGTGGAATCGCTACTCGGTGAGGCGGAGGTCTCTACGGTTGAGACCAGTGTACCGGTTCGAAAGGGCCATAACTTTTGATCCGACCGTTGTATCGCCGTCAAATTTTTACAGGATGTTCCAGAATCTGTTTTTCTTGGAGTAAATGTGGAATCGCTACTCGGTGAGGCAGGGGTCTCGTCGCTCAAGACCATAGTACCGGTTCGAAAGGGCCATAACTTTTGATCCGACCGTTAGATTGCCTTCAAATTTTTACAGGATTTTCCGGAAGCCGTTTTCCTTGTAGTAGATGTGGAATCGTACTCGGTGAGGCGCAAGTCTCGTCGCTCGAGACCAGAGTACCGGTTGGAAAGGGCCATAACTTTTTATCCGACCGTTGGATCGCCCTCAAATTTTTAAAGGTGTTTCCGGAAGCTGTTTTCCTTGGAATACATGTGGAATCGCTACTCGGTGAGGCGGAGGTCTCGTCGCTCGAGACAAGAGTACCGGTTCGAAAGGGCCATAACTTTTGATCCGATCGTTGGATCGCCCTCAAATGTTTACATGAGTTTCCGGAAGCTGTTTTCCTTGGAGTACATGTGGAATCGCTACTCGGAGAGGCGGAGGTCTCGTCGCTCGAGACCAGAGTACCAGTTTGTAAGTTCCGTAACTTTTGATCAGACCGTTGGATTGCCATTAAATTTTTACATGAGTTTCTGGAGGTCGTTTTCCTTGTAGTACATGTGGAATCGCTACTCGGTGAGGCGGAGGTCTCGTCGCTCGAGACCAGAGTACCGGTTCAAAAGGGCCATAACTTTTGATCCGACCGTTGGATCGGCCACAAATATTTACAGCAGTTTCCTGACGTCGTTTTCCTTGTAGTAGATGGGAAGCGCTACTCGGTGAGGCGGAGGTCTCGTCGTTTGAGACCAGAGTACCGGTTCGAAAGGGCAATAACTTTTGATCAGACCGTTGGATCGCCCTCAAATTTTTACAGGAGTTTCCGGAAGCCGTTTTCCTTGGAGTAGATGTGGAATCGCTACTCGGTGAGGCAGAGGTCTCTACGGTTGAGACCAGCGTACCGGTTCGAAAGGGCCATAACTTTTGATCCGACCATTGGATCGCCCTCAAATTTTTACAGGAGTTTCCAGAGGCCGTTTTCCTTGTGGTAGATATGGAATCGCTACTCGGTGAGACGGAGGTCTCGTCGCTCGAGACCAGAATACAGGTTTGAAAGGGCCATAACTTTTGATCCGACCGTTGGATCGCACCAAAATTTTTATAGGAGTTTCTAGAAGCCGTTTTCCTTGGAGTAGATGTGGAATCGCTAGTCGGTGATGCGGAGGTCTCGTCGCTCGAGACCATAGTACCGGTTCGAAAGGGACATAACTTTTTATCAGACCGTTGGATCGTCCTCAAATTTTTACAGGAGTTTCCGCAACCGTTTTCCTTGTAGTGGATCTGGAACCGCTACTCGATGAGGCGGAGGTCTCGTCGCTCGAGACATAGTACCGGTTGGAAAGGGACATAACTTTGGATCCGACCGTTGGATCGCCCTCAAATTTTAACAGGAGGTTCCGGAAGCTATTTTCCTTATAGGTGATGTGGAATCACTACTCGGTGAGGCGGAGGTCTCGTCACTCGTGACCCTAGTAGCGGTTCGAAAGGGCCATAACTTTAAATCGGACCGTTGGATCGCCCTCAAATTTTTCCAGGAGTTTCCGGAGGCCATTTTCCTTGTAGTAGGAGTGGAATCGCTACTCTGTGAGGCGGAGGTCTCGTCGCTGGACACCAGAGTACCGGTTCGAAAGGGCTATAACTTTGGAAACGACCGTTGGATCACCCTAAAATTTTGACAGGAGTTTCCGGAAGCTGTTTTTCCTTGTAGTAGATGTGGAATCCCTACTCGGTGAGGCGGATGACTCGTCGCTCGAGACCAGAGTACCGGTTCGAAAGGGCCATAATTTTTTATGCGACCGTTGGATCTCTCATAAATTTTTACAGGAGTTTCCGGACGCTGTTTTCCTTGTAGTAGATGTGGAATCGCAACTCTGTGAGGCGGAGGAATCGTCGTTGGAGACTAGAATACCGGTTCGAAAGGGCCATAACTTTTGATCCGACCGTTGGATCTCCCTCAAATTTTTACAGGACGTTCCGGAAGCTGTTTTCCTTGTAGTACATGTGGAATTGCTACTTGGTGAGGCGGAGGTCTCCTCACTTGAGACCAGAGTACCAGTTCGAAAGGGCCATAACTTTTGATCAAACCGTGGGATCGCCCTGAAATTTTTACAGGAGTTTCCGGACGCCGTTTTCCTTGTAGTAGATGTGGAATCGCTACTCGGAGAGGCGAATGTCTCGTCGCTCAAGACTAGAGTACCGGTTCGAAAGGGCCATACTTTTGATCCGACCGTTAGATCGCCCATAAATTTTTACAGGAGTTTCCGGAAGCTGTTTTCCTTGTAGTAGATGTGGAATTGCTACTCGGTGAGGCAGGGGTCTCGTCGCTCGAGACCAGAGTACCAGTTCGAAAGGGCCATAACTTTTGATCAGACCGTTGGCTCGCCCTCAAATTTTTACAGGAGTTTCCGGAAGCTGTTTTCCTTGTAGTAGATGTGGAATCGCTACGCGGAGAGGCGAATGTCTCATCGCTCAAGACTAGAGTACCGGTTCGAAAGGGCCATACTTTTGATCCGACCGTTGGATCGCCCATAAATTTTTACAGGAGTTTCCGGAAGCCGTTTTCCTTGTAGTAGATGTGGAATCCCTACTCGGTGAGGCGGATGACTCGTCGCTCGAGACCAGAGTACCGGTTCGAAAGGGCCTTAATTTTTTATGCGACCGTTGGATCGCTCATAAATTTTTACAGGAGTTTCCGGACGCCGTTTTCCTTGTAGTAGATGTGGAAGCGCTACTCTGTGAGGCGGAGGTCTCGTCGCTGGACACAAGAGTACCGGTTTGAAAGGGCTATAACTTTTGATCCGACCGTTGGATCGCCCTCAAATTTTTACAGGAGTTTCCGGACGCCGTTTTCCTTGTAGTAAATGTGGAATCGCTACTCGGAGAGGCGCATGTCTCGTCGCTCAAGACTAGAGTACCGGTTCGAAAGGGCCATAACTTTTGATCCGACCGTTGGATCGCCCATAAATTTTTACAGAAGTTTCCAGACGCCGTTTTCCTTGTAGTAGATGTGGAATCGCTACTCGGAGAGGCGAATGTGTCGTCGCTCAAGACTAGAGTACCGGTTCGAAAGGGCCATAACTTTTGATCCGACCGTTGGATCGCCCATAAATTTTTACAGGAGTTTCCGGACGCCGTTTTCCTTGTAGTAGATGTGGAAGCGCTACTCTGTTAGGCGGAGGTCTCGTCGCTGGACACCAGAGTACCGGTTTAAAAGGGCTATAACTTTTGATCCGATCGTTGGATCGCCCTCAAATTTTTACAGGAGTTTCCGGACGCCGTTTTCCTTGTAGTAGATGTGGAATCGCTACTCAGAGAGGCGAATGTCTCGTCGCTCAAGACTAGAGTACCGGTTCGAAAGGGCCATAACTTTTGATCCGACCGTTGGATCGCCCATAAATTTTTACAGGAGTTTCCGGACGCCGTTTTCCTTGTAGTAGATGTGGAAGCGCTACTCTGTGAGGCGGAGGTCTCGTCGCTGGACACCAGAGTACCGGTTTGAAAGGTCTATAACTTTTGATCCGACCGTTGGATCGCCCTCAAATTTTTACAGGAGTTTCTGCAAGTTTTTTTCCATGTAGTAGATGTGGAATCGCTACTCGGTGAGGCGGAGGTCTCGTCGCTCAAGACCAGAGTACTGGTCGAAAGGGCCGTAACTTTTGATCTGACCGTTAGATCGTCCTTAAAGTTTTACAGGAGTTTCCGGACGTTGTTTTTCTTGTAGTAGATGTGGAATCGCTACTCGGAGAGGCGGATGTCTCGTCGCTCGAGACTAGAGTACCGGTTCGAAAGGGCCAAAACTTTTTATCCGACCGTTGGATCGCCTTCAAATTTTTACAGGATTTTTCAGAAATCGTTTTCCTTGTAGTGGATGTGGAATCGCTAGTCGGTGAGGCGGAAGTCTCGTCGCTCGAGACCATAGTACCGGTTCGAAAGAAACATAACTTTTGATCAGGCCGTTGGATCGTCCTCAAATTTTTACAGTTGTTTCCGGAAGCCGTTTTCCTTGTAGTGGATGTGGAACCGCTACTCGGTGAGGCGGAGGTCTCGTCGCTCCAGACCATAGTACCGGTTCGAAAGTCCCATAACTTTTGATCGGACCGTTGGATCGCCCTCAAATTTTTACAATAGTTTCCGGAAGCCGATTTCTTGTAGTAGATGTCGAATCCCTACTCGGTAAGGCGGATGTCTCGTCGCTCGAGAACAGAGTACTAGTTCCAAAGTGCCATAACTTTTGATCCGATGGTTGGATCGCCCTCAAATTTTTACAGGAGTCTCCAAATTTTTACAGGATTTTTCGGAAGCCATTTCCCTTGTAGTGGATGTGAAATCGCTACGCGGAGAGGCGAATGTCTCATCGCTCAAGACTAGAGTACCGGTTCGAAAGGGCCATACTTTTGATCCGACCGTTGGATCGCCCATAAATTTTTACAGGAGTTTCCGGACGCCGTTTTCCTTGTAGTAGATGTGGAATCGCTACTCGGTGAGGTGGATGTCTCCTCGCTCGAGACTAGAGTACCGATTCGAAAGGGCTATAACTTTTGATCCGACCGTTGGATCGCCCATAAATTTTTACAGGAGTTTCCGGACGCCGTTTTCCTTGTAGTAGATGTGGAAGCGCTACTCTGTGAGGCGGAGGTCTCGTCGCTGGACACTAGAGTACCGGTTTGAAAGGGCTATAACTTTTGATCCGACCGTTGGATCGCCCTTAAATTTTTACAGGAGTTTCCGGACGCCGTTTTCCTTGTAGTAGATGTGGAATCGCTACTCGAAGAGGCGAATGTCTCGTCGCTCAAGACTAGAGTACCGGTTCGAAAGGGCCATAACTTTTGATCGGACCGTTGGATAGCCTTCAAATTTTTACAATAGTTTCCGGAAGCCGTTTTCCTTGTAGTAGATGTCGAATCCCTACTCGGTAAGGCGGATGTCTCGTCGCTCGAGAACAGAGTACCGGTTCCAAAGTGCCATAACTTTTGATCCGACCGTTGGATCACCCTCAAATATTTACAGGAGTTTTCGGACGTCATTTTCCTTGTAGTAAATGTAGAATCGCTACTCGGTGAGGCGGATGTCTCCTCGCTCGAGACTAGAGTACCGGTTCGAAAGGGCCATAACTTTTGATCCGACCGTTGGATCGCCCTCAAATTTTTACAGGAGTTTTACGCATGCCGTTTTCCCTGTAGTAGATAAGGAATCGCTACTCTGTGAGGCGGAGGTCTCGTCGCTCGAGACTAGAGTACCCGGTTCGAAGGGGCCATAACTTTTGATCGGACCGTTGGATCCCCCTCAAATTTTTACAGGAGTTTCCGGAAGCTGTTTTCTTTGTACTAGATGTTGAATCGCTACTCGGTGAGGCGGAGGTCTCGTCGCTCGAGAACAGGGTACCGGTTCGAAAGGGCCATAACTTTTGATCCGACCGTTGGATCGCCCTCAAATTTTTACAGGAGTTTCCAAATTTTTACAGGATTTTTCGGAAGCCGTTTTCCTTGTAGTGGATGTGAAATCGCTAGTTGGTGAGGCAGAGGTCTCGTCGCTCGAGACTAGAGTACCCAGTTCGAAGGGGCCATAACTTTTGGTCGGACCGTTGGATCGCCCTCAAATTTTTACAGGAGTTTTACGGATGCCGTTTTCCATGTAGTAGATATGGAATCGCTACTCGGTGAGGCGGAGGGCTCGTCGCTCGAGACCAGAGTACCGGTTCGAAAGGGCCATAACTTTTGATCCGACTGTTGGATCGCCCTTAAATTTTTACAGGAGTTTCCGGACGCCGTTTTCCTTGTAGTAGATGTGGAATCGCTACTCGGTGAGGGGGAGGTATCGTCGCTCGAGACTAGAGTAGCGGTTCGAAAGGGCCATAACTTTTGATCCGACCGTTGGATCGCCTTCAAATTTTTACAGGATTTTTTGGAAATTGTTTTCCTTGTAGTGGATGTGGAATCGCTCCTCGGAGAGGCGGATGTCTCGTCGCTCGAGACTATATTACCGGTTCGAAAGGGCCATAACTTTTGATCCGACCGTTGGATCGTCCTCAAATTTTTACAGGAGTTTCCGGACGTCGTTTTCCTTGTAGTAGATGTGGAATCGCTACTCGGTGAGGCGGATGTCTCCTCGCTCGAGAGTAGAGTACCGGTTCGAAAGGGACATAACTTTTGATCCGATCGTTGGATCGCCCTCAAATTTTTACAGGAGTTTTACGGATGCCGTTTTCGTTGTAGTAGATAAGGAATCGCTACTTGGTGAGGCGGAGGTCTCGTCGCTCGAGACGAGAGTACCCGGTTCGAAAGGGCCATAACTTTTGATCCGACCGTTGGATCGCCCTCAAATTTTTACAGGAGTTTTACGGATGCCGTTTTCGTTGTATTAGATATGGAATCGCTACTCGGTGAGGCGGAGGTCTCGTCGCTCGAGACTAGTGTACCCGGTTCGAAGGGGCCATAACTTTTGATCGGACCGTTGGATCGCCCTCAAATTCTTACAGGAGTTTCCGGAAGCTGTTTTCTTTGTACTAGATGTTGAATCGCTACTCGGTGAGGCGGAGGTCTCGTCGCTCGAGAATAGAGTACCGGTTCGAAAGGGCCATAACTTTTGATTCGACCGTTGGATCGCCCTCAAATTGTTACAGGAGTTTCCAAATTTTTACATGATTTTTCAGAAGCCGTTTTCCTTGTAGTAGATGTGGAGTCGCTACTCGGTGAGGCTCAGGTCTCGTCGCTCGAGACGAGAGTACCCGTTCGAAAGGGCCATAACATGTGATCCAACCGTTGGATCGCCCTTAAATTTTAATAAGACTTTCCGGAAGCTGTTTTCCTTGGAGTACATGTGGAACCTCTACTCGGTGAGGCGGAGGTTTCATCGCTCGAGACCAGAATACCAGTTCAAAAGGGCCATAACTTTTGATCAGACCGTTGGATCGTCCTCAAATTTTTACAGGAGTATCCGGATGCCGTTTTCCTTGTAGTAGATGTGGAATCGCTACTCGGTGAGGCGGATGTCTCCTCGCTCGAGAGTAGAGTACCGGTTCCAAAGGGCTATAACTTTTGATCCGACCGTTGGATCGCCCTCAAATTTTTACAAGAGTTTTACGGATGCCGTTTTCGTTGTAGTAGATAAGGAATCGCTACTCCGTGAGGCGGAGGTCTCGTCACTCGAGACTAGAGTACCCGGTTCGAAGGGGCCATAACTTTTGATCGCCCTCAAATTCTTACAGGAGTTTCCGGAAGCTGTTTTCTTTGTACTAGAAGTTGTATCGCTACTCGGTGAGGCGGAGGTCTCGTCGCTCGAGAACAGAGTACCGGTTCGAAAGGGCCATAACTTTTGATCCGACCGTTGGATCGACCTCAAATTTTTACAGGAGTTTCCAAATTTTTACATGATTTTTCAGTAGCCTTTTTCCTTGTAATAGATGTGGAGTCGCTACTCGGTGAGGCGCAGGTCTCGTCGCTCGAGACTAGAGTACCCGTTCGAAAGGGCCATAACATGGGATCCGACCGTTGGATCGCCCTTAAATTTTAACAGGACTTTCCGGAAGCTGTTTTCCTTGGGGTATATGTGGAATCGCTACTCGGTCAGGCGGTTGTTTCATCGCTCGAGACTAGAGTACCCGTTCGAAAGGGCCATAACATGGGATCCGACCGTTGGATCGCCCTCAAATTTTTACAGGAGTTTTACGGATGCCGTTTTCCTTGTAGTAGAGAAGGAAGCGCTCCTCGGTGAGGCGTAGGTCTCGTCGCTCGAGACTAGAGTACCCGGTTCGAAGGGGCCATAACTTTTGATCAGACCGTTGGATCGCCTTTCAAGTTTTTACAGGAGTTTCCGGACGCCGTTTTCCTTGTAGTAGATGTGGAATCGCTACTCGGTGAGGCGGATGTCTCCTCGCTCGAGACTATAGTATCGGTTCGAAAGGGCCATAACTTTTGATCCGACTGTTGGATCGCCCTCAAATTTTTACAGGAGTTTTACGAATGCCGTTTTCATTGTAGTAGATAAGGAATCGCTACTCGGAAAGGCGGAGGTCTCGTCGCTCGAGACTAGAGTACCCAGTTCGAAGAGGCCATAACTTTTGATCGGACCGTTGGATCGCCCTCAAATTTTTACAGGAGTTTTACGGATGCCGTTTTCGTTGTAGTGGATGTAGAACCGCTACTCGGTGAGGCGGATGTCTCGTCGCTTGAGCCCATAGTACCGGTTCGAAAGGGCCATAACTTTTGATCGGACAGTTGGATCGCCCTCAAATTGTTACAGGAGTTTCCGGAAGCTGTTTTCCTTGTAGTAGATGTCGAATTCCTACTCGATGAGGCGGATGTCTCGTCGCTCGAGAATAGAGTACCGGTTTGAAAGGGCCATAACTTTTGATCCGACCGTTGGATCGACCTCAAATTTTTACAGGAGTTTTACGGGTTCCGTTTTCCTTGTAGTAGATGTGGAATCGCTACTCGGTGAGGCGGAGGTCTCGTCGTTCGAGACAAGAGTACCGGTTCGAAAGGGCCATAACTTTTGATCCGACCGTTGGATCGGCCTCAAATTTTTACAGGAGTTTCCGGACGCCGTTTTCCTTGTAGTAGATGTGGAATCACTACTCTGTGAGGCGGAGGTCTCGTAGCTGGAGACCAGAGTACCGCTTCGAAAGGGCCATAACTTTTGATCCGACCGTTGGATCTCCCTCAAGTTTTAACAGGACTTTCCGGAAGCTCTTTTTCTTGGGGTACATGTGGAATTGCTACTCGGTAGTGGATGTTGAATCGCTAATCGGTGGGGCGGAGGTCTCGTCGCTCGAGAACAGAGTACCGGTTCGAAAGGGCCATAACTTTTGATCCGACCGTTGGATCGCCCTCAAATTTTTACAGGAGTTTCCAAATTTTTAAATGATTTTTCAGAAGCCATTTTCCTTGCAGTAGATGTGGAGTGGCTACTCGGTGAGGCGCAGGTCTCGTCGCTCGAGACGAGAGTACCCGTTCGAAAGGGCCATAACTTGGGATCCGACCGTTGGATCGCCCCTAAATTTTAACAAGACTTTCCGGAAGCTGTTTTCCATGGAGTACATGTGGAACCTCTACTCGGTGAGGCGGAGGTTTCATCGCTCGAGACTAGAATACCAGTTCGAAAGGGCCATAACTTTTGATCAGACCGTTGGATCGCCTTAAATTTTTACAGGAGTATCCGGACGCCGTTTTCCTTGTAGTAGATGTGGAATCGCTACTCGGTGAGGCGGATGTCTCCTCGCTCGAGACTAGAGTACCGGTTCGAAAGGGCCATAACTTTTGATCCGACTGTTGGATCGCCCTCAAATTTTTACAGGAGTTTTACGGATGCCGTTTTCATTGTAGTAGATATGGAATCGCTACTCGGTGAGGCGGAGGTCTCGTCGCTCGAGACGAGAGTACCCGGTTCGAAAGGGCCATAACTTTTGATCCGACCGTTGGATCGCCCTCAAATTTTTACAGGAGTTTTACGGATGCCGTTTTCGTTGTATTAGATATGGAATCGCTACTCGGTGAGACGGAGGTCTTGTCGCTCGAGACTAGAGTACCCGGTTCGAAGGGGCCATAACTTTTGATCGGACCGTTGGATCGCCCTCAAATTCTTATAGGAGTTTCCGGAAGCTGTTTTCTTTGTACTAGATGTTGAATCGCTACTCGGTGAGGCGGAGGTCTCGTCGCTCGAGAATAGAGTACCGGTTCGAAAGGGCCATAACTTTTGATCCGACCGTTGAATCGCCCTCAAATTGTTACAGGAGTTTCCAAATTTTTACATGATTTTTCAGAAGCCGTTTTCCTTGTAGTAGATGTGGAGTCGCTACTCGGTGAGGCACAGGTCTCGTCGCTCGAGACGAGAGTACCCGTTCGAAAGGGCCATAACATGTGATCCAACCGTTGGATCGCCCTTAAATTTTAATAAGATTTTCCGGAAGCTGTTTTCCTTGGAGTACATGTGGAACCTCTACTCGGTGAGGCGGAGGTTTCATCGCTCGAGACCAGAATACCAGTTCCAAAGGGCCATAACTTTTGATCAGACCGTTGGATCGTCCTCAAATTTTTACAGGAGTATCCGGATGCCGTTTTCCTTGTAGTAGATGTGGAATCGCTACTCGGTGAGGCGGATGTCTCCTCGCTCGAGAGTAGAGTACCGGTTCCAAAGGGCCATAACTTTTGATCCGACCGTTGGATCGCCCTCAAATTTTTACAAGAGTTTTACGGATGCCGTTTTCGTTGTAGTAGATAAGGAATCGCTACTCCGTGAGGAGGAGGTCTCGTCGCTCGAGACTAGAGTACCCGGTTCGAAGGGGCCATAACTTTTGATCGGACCGTTGGATCGCCCTCAAATTTTTGGAGGAGCTTCCGGACGCCGTTTTCGTTGTAGTAGATGTGGAATCGCTACTCGGTGAGGCGGAGGTCTCGTCGCTCGAGACCAGAGTACCGGTTCGAAAGTGCCATAACTTTTGATCCGACCGTTGGATCGCCCTCAAATTTTTACAAGAGTTTTACGGATGCCATTTTCGTTGTAGTAGATAAGGAATCACTACTCCGTGAGGCGGAGGTCTCGTCGCTCGAGACTAGAGTACCCGTTTCGAAGGGGCCATAACTTTTGATCGGACCGTTGGATCGCCCTTAAATTTTTAGAGGAGTTTCCGGACGCCGTTTTCGTTGTAGTAGATGTGGAATCGCTACTCAGTGAGGCGGAGGTCTCGTCGCTCGAGACCAGAGTACCGGTTCGAAAGGGCCATAACTTTTGATCCGACCGTTGGATCGCCCTCAAATTTTTACAGGAGTTTTACAGATGCCGTTTTCCATGTAGTAGATATGGAATTGCTACTCGGTGAGGCGGAGGTCTCGTCGCTCGAGACTAGAGTACCCGGTTCGAAGGGGCCATAACTTTTCATCGGACCGTTGGATCGGCCTCAAATTTTTACAGGAGTTTCCGGACGCCGTTTTCCTTGTAGTAGATGTGGAATCCCTACTCGGTGAGGCGGATGTCTCCTCGCTCGAGACCAGAGTACCGGTTCGAAAGGGCCATAACTTTTGATCCGACCGTTGGATCGCCCTCAAATTTTTACAGGAGTTTTACGGATGCCGTTTTCCATGTGGTAGATATGGAATCGCTACTCGGTGAGGCGGAGGGCTCGTCGCTCGAGACTAGAGTACCGGTTCGAAAGGGCCATAACTTTTGATCCGACTGTTGGATCGCCCTCAAATTTTTACAGGAGTTTCCGGACGCCGTTTTCCTTGTAGTAGATATGGAATCGCTACTCGGTGAGGGGGAGGTATCGTCGCTCGAGACTAGAGTAGCGGTTCGAAAGGGCCATAACTTTTGATCCGACCGTTGGATCGCCTTCAAATTTTTACAGGATTTTTTGGAAATTGTTTTCCTTGTAGTGGATGTGGAATCGCTCATCGGAGAGGCGGATGTCTCGTCGCTCGAGACTATAGTGCCGGTTCGAAAGGGCCATAACTTTTGATCCGACCGTTGGATCGTCCTCAAATTTTTACAGGAGTTTTACGGATGCCGTTTTCGTTGTAGTAGATGTGGAATCGCTACTCGGTGAGGCGGATGTCTCCTCGCTCGAGAGTAGAGTACCGGTTCGAAAGGGCCATAACTTTTGATTCGACCGTTGGATCGCCCTCAAATTTTTACAGGAGTTTTACGGATGCCGTTTTCGTTGTAGTAGATAAGGAATCGCTATTCGGTGAGGCGGAGGTCTCGTCGCTCGAGACTAGAGTACCCGGTTCGAAGGGGCCATAACTTTTGATCGCCCTCAAATTCTTACAGGAGTTTCCGGAAGCTGTTTTCTTTGTACTAGATGTTGAATCGTTACTCGGTGAGGCGGAGGTCTCGTCGCTCGAGAACAGAGTACCGGTTCAAAAGGGCCATAACTTTTGATCCGACCGTTGGATCGCCCTTAAATTTTAACAAGACTTTCCGGAAGCTGTTTTCCTTGGAGTACATGTGGAACCTCTACTCGGTGAGGCGGAGGTTTCATCGCTCTAGACCAGAATACCAGTTCGAAAGGGCCATAACTTTTGATCAGACCGTTGGATCGCCCTCAAAGTTTTACAGGAGTATCCGGACGCCGTTTTCCTTGTAGTAGATGTGGAATCGCTACTCGGTGAGGCGGATGTCTCCTCGCTCGAGACTAGAGTACCGGTTCGAAAGGGCCATAACTTTTGATCCGACCGTTGGATCGCACTCAAATTTTTACAGGAGTTTTACGGATGCCGTTTTCGTTGTAGTAGATATGGAATCGCTACTCGGTGAGGAGGAGGTCTCGTCGCTCGAGACGAGAGTACCCGGTTCGAAAGGGCCATAACTTTTGATCCGACCGTTGGATCGCCCTCAAATTTTTACAGGAGTTTTACGGATGCCGTTTTCGTTGTATTAGATATGGAATCGCTACTCGGTGAGGCGGAGGTCTCGTCGCTCGAGACTAGAGTACCCGGTTCGAAGGGGCCATAACTTTTGATCCGACCGTTGGATCGCCCTTAAATTTTTACAGGAGTTTTACGGATGCCGTTTTCGTTGTAGTAGATAAGGAATCGCTACTCGATGAGGCGGAGGTCTCGTCGCTCGAGACTAGAGTACCCGGTTCGAAGGGGCCATAACTTTTGATCGGACCGTTGGATCTCCCTCAAATTTTTACAGGAGTTTCCGGACGCCGTTTTCCTTGTAGTAGATGTGGAATCGCTACTCGGTAAGGCGGAGGTCTCGTCGCTCGAGACCATAAGACCGGTTCGAAATGGCCTTAACTTTGGATCGGACCGTTGGATCGCCCTTAAATTTTTACAGGAGTTTCTGGAGGCCATTTTCCTTCTAGTAGATGTGGAATCGCTACTCGGTGAGGCAGAGGTCTCGTCGCGCGAGACTAGAGTACTGGTTTGAAAGGGCCATAACTTTTGGTACGACCGTTGGATCGCCCTCAAATTTTTACAGGAGTTTCCGGATGCCGTCTTCCTTGTAGTAGATGTGGAATCGCTACTCTGTGAGGCGGAGGTCTCGTAGCTGGAGACTAGAGTACCGGCTCGAAAGGGCCATAACTTTTGATCCGACCATTGGATCTCCCTCAAATTTTTACAGGAGTTTCCGTAAGCTGTTTTCCTTGTATTAGATGTGGAATCGCTACTCTGTGAGGCGGAGGTCTCGTCGCTGGAGACCAGAGTACCGGTTCGAAAGGGCCATAACTTTTGATCCGACCGTTGGATCTCCCTCAAAGTTTTACAGGAGTTTCCGGAAGCTGTTTTCCTTGTATTAGATGTGCAATCGCACCTCGGTGAGGCGGAGGTCTCGTCGCTCGAGACCAGAGTACCGGTTCGAAAGGGCCATAACTTTTGATCCGGCCGTTGGATCGCCCTCAAATTTTTACAGGAGTTTCCGGAAGCTGTTTTTCTTAGAGTAGATGTGGAATCGCTACTCGGAGAGACGGAGGTCTCGTCGCTCGAGACCAGAGTACCGGTTCGAAAGGCCAATAACTTTTCATCCGACCGTTGGATCGCCCTCAAATTTTTACAGGAGTTTCCGGAAGCTGATTTTCTTGGAGTAGATGTGGAATCGCACCTCGGTGATGTGGAGGTCTCGTCGCTCGAGACCATAGTACTGGTTCGAAAGGGCCATAACTTTTGATCCGACCGTTGGATCGCCTTTAAATTTTTATAGGAGTTTCCGGAAGACGTTTTTCACGTAGTAGATGTGGAATCGCTACTCACTGAGTCGGAGGTCTCGTCGCTTCAAACTAGAGTACCGGTTCGAAAGGGCCATAACTTTTGATCCGACCGTTGGATCGCCCTCAAATTTTTACAGGAGTTTTCGGAAGCTGTTTTTCTTGGAGTAGATGTGGAATCGCTACTCGGTGAGTCGGAGGTCTCGTCGCCCGAGGCCAGAGTACCGGTTCGAAAGGGCCATAAATTTTAGATCCGACCGTTGGATCGCCCTCAAATTTTTACAGGAGTTTACGGAAGCTATTTTTCTTAGAGTACATGTGGAATCGCTACTCGGAGAGGCGGAGGTCTCGTCGCTCAAGACCAGAGTACCGGTTTCAAAGGGCAATAACTTTTGATCCGACCGTTGGATCGCCCTCAAATTTTTACAGGAGTTTCCGGAAGCTGTTTTTCTTAGAGTAGATGTGGAATCGCAACTCGTTAAGGCGGAGGTCTCGTCGCTCGAGACCAGAGTACCGGTTCGAAAGGGCCATAGCTTTTGATCCGACCGTTGGATCGCCCTCAAATTTTTACAAGAGTTTCCAGAAGCTCTTTTTTTGGAGTACATGTGGAATCGCTACTCGGTGAGACGGAGGTCTCGTCGCTCGAGGCCAGAGTACCTGTTCGAAAGGTCCATAACTCTTGATTCGACCGTTGGATCGCCCTCAAATTTTTACAGGAGTTTCCGGAAGCTCTTTTTCTTGGAGTACATGTGGAATCGCTACTCGGTGAGACAGAAGTCTCGTCACTCGAGACCATAGTACTGCTTCGAAAGGGCCCTAACTTTTGATCTGACCATTGGATCTCCTTCAAATTTTTACAGGAGTTTCGGGAAGCCGTTTTCCATGTAGTAGATGTAGAATTGCTACACGGTGAGTCGGAGGTATCGTCGCTCGAGAACAGAGTACCGGTTCGAAAGGGCCATAACTTTTGATCCGACCGTTGGATCGCCCTCAAATTTTTACAGGATTTTCCAGAAGCGGTTTTCCTTGTAGTAGATGTGGAATCGCACCTCGATGAGGCGGAGGTCTCGTCCCTCGAGACTATAGTACTGGTTCGAAAGGGCTATAACTTTTGATCCGATCGTTGGATCGCTGTCAAATTTTTACAGGAGTTTCCGGAAGCCGTTTTCCATGTAGTAGATGTGGAATTGCTACCCGGTGAGTCGGAGGTATCGTCGCTCGAGACCAGAGTACCGATTCGAATGGGCAATAACTTTTGATCCGACCCTTGGATTGCCCTCAAATTTTTACAGGATTTTCCGGAAGCTGTTTTCCTTGAAGTAGATGTGGAATCGCTACCAGGTGAGTAGGAGGTATCGTCGATCGAGACCAGAGTACTGTTTCGAAATGGCGAAACTTTTCATCCGACCGTTGGATCGCCCTCAAATTTTTACAGGAGTTTCTGGAAGCTCTTTTTCTTGGAGTAGATGTGGAATCGCACCTCGGTGAGGCGGAGGTCTCGTCGCTCGAAACCATAGTACTGGTTCGAAAGGGCCATAACTTTTCATCCGACCGTTGGATTGCCCTCGAGTTTTTACAGGATTTTCCGGAAGCTGTTTTCCTTGAAGTAGATGTGGAATCGCTACCAGGTGAGTAGGAGGTATCGTCGATCAAGACCAGAGTACTGTTTCGAAATGGCGAAACTTTTCATCCGACCGTTGGATCGCCCTCAAATTTTTGCAGGAGTTTCCGGAAGCTGTTTTTCTTGGAGTAGATGTGGAATCGCTACTCGCTGAGTAGGAGGTATCGTCGATCGAGACGAGAGTACCGGTTCGAAAGGGCAAAACTTTTCATTCGACCGTTGGATCGCCCTCAAATTTTTACAGGAGTTTACAGAAGCTGATTTTCTTGGAGTAGATGTGGAATCGCACCTCGGTGAGGCGGAGGTCTCGTCGCTCGAAACCATAGTACTGGTTCGAAAGGGCCATAACTTTTGATCCGACCGTTGGCTCGCCTTCAAATTTTTAGAGGAGTTTCCGGAAGCCATTTTTCATATAGTAGATGTGGAATTGCTACTCGGTGAGTAGGAGGTATTGTCGCTCAAGACCAGAGTACCGGTTCGAAAGGGCCATAACTTTTGATTCGACCGTTGGATTGCCCTCAAATTTTTACAGGATTTTCCGGATGCGGTTTTTCTTGTAGTAGATGTGGAATCGCTATTCGGTGAGGCGGAGGTGTCGTCTCTCGAGACCATAGTACCGGTTCGAAAGGGCCATAACTTTTGATCCGACCGTTGGATCGCCCTCAAATTTTTACAGGAGTTTCCGGAAGCTGTTTTTCTTAGAGTAGATGTGGAATCGCAACCCGGTGAGTCGGAGGTATCGTCGCTCGAGACCAGAGTACCGGTTCGAAAGGGCCATAACTTTTGATCCGACGGTTGGATCGCCCTCAAATTTTTACAGGAGTTTCCGGAAGCTGTTTTTCTTGGAGTAGAGGTGGACTCGCTACTAGGTGAGTCGGAGGTCTCGTCACTCGAGGCCATAGTACCGGTTCGAAAGGGCAATAACTTTCGATCCGACCGTTGGATCGCCCTCAAATTTATACAGGAGTTTCCGGAAGCTGTTTTTCTTAGAGTAGATGTGGAATCGCAACCCGGTGAGTCGGAGGTATCGTCGCTCGAGACCAGAGTAGCGGTTCGAAAGGTTCATAACTTTTGATACGACTGTTGGATCGCCCTCAAATTTTTACAGGAGTTTCCGAAAGCTGTTTTTCTTGGAGTATATGTGGAATCGCTACTCGGTGAGGCGGAGGTCTCGTCCCTCGAGACCATAGTACTGGTTCGAAATGGCCATAACTTTGGATCCGACCCTTGGATTGCCCTCAAATTTTTACAGGATTTTCCGGAAGCCGTTTTCCTTGTAGTAGATGTGGAATCGCTACCCGATGAGTAGAAGGTATCGTCGATCGAGACCATAGTACTGGTTCGAAAGGTCCATAACTTTTGATCCGACCGTTGGATCACCCTCAAAATTTTACAGGAGTTTCCGGAAGCCGTTTTCCTTGTAGAAGATGTGGAATCGCTACTCGGTGAGTCGGAGGTGTCGTCTCTCGAGACCAGAGTACCGATTCGAAAGGGCCATAACTTTTGATCCGAACGTTGGATCGCCATCAAACTTTTACAGGAGTTTCCGGAAGCCGTTTTCCTTGTAGTAGATGTGGAATCGCTACCAGGTGAGTAGGAGGTATCGTCGATCGATACCAGAGTACCATTTTGAAAGGGCAAAACTTTTCATCCGACTGTTGGATCGCCATCAAATTTTTACAGGAGTTTCTGGAAGCTTTTTTTCTTGGAGTAGATGTGGAATCGCACCTCGGTGAGGCGGAGGTCTCGTCGCTCGAGACCATAGTACTGGTTCGAAAGGGCCATAACTTTTGATCCGACCATTGGATCGCCTTCAAATTTTTACAAGAGTTTGCGGAAGCCGTTTTCCGTGTAGTAAATGTTGAATTGCTACCCGGTGAGTCGGAGGTATCGTCGCTCGAGACCAGAGTACCGTTTCGAAAGGGCAATAACTTTCGATCCGACCGTTGGATCGCCCTCAAATTTTTACATGAGTTTCCGGAAGCTGTTTTTCTTGGAGTAGATGTGGACTCGCTACTCTGTGAGTCGGAGGTCTCGTCGCTCGAGGCCAGAGTACCGGTTCGAAAGGGCCATAACTTTTGATCCGACCATTGGATCGCCCTTAAATTTTTACAGGAGTTTCCGGAAGCTATTTTTCTTGGAGTACATGTGGAATCGCTACTCGGTGAGACGGAGGTCTCGTCGCTCGAGAACAGAGTACCGGTTTGAAAGGGCCATACCTTTTGATCCGACCGTTGGATCGCCCTCAAATTTTTACAGGAGTTTCCGGAAGCTCTTTTTCTTGGAGTAGATGTGGAATCGCTACTCGGTGAGGCGGAGGTCTCGTCCCTCGAGACCATAGTACTGGTTCGAATGGGCAATAACTTTTGATCCGACCGTTGGATCGCATTCAAATTTTTACAGGATTTTCCGGAAGTCGTTTTCCTTGTAGTGGATGTGGAATCGCTACCAGCTGAGTAGGAGGTATCGTCGATCGAGACCAGAGTACCGTTTCGAAAGGGCAATAACTTTTGATCCGAACGTTGGATCTTCCTCAAATTTTTACAGGAGTTTCCGGAAGCCGTTTTCCATCTAGTAGATGTGGAATTGCTACCCGGTGAGTCGGAGGTATCGTCGCTCGAGACCAGAGTACCGGTTCGAAAGGGCCATAACTTTTGATCCGACGGTTTGATCGCCCTCAAATTTTTACAGGAGTTTCGGGAAGCTGTTTTTCTTGGAGTAGATGTGGACTCGCTACTAGGTGAGTCGGAGGTCTCGTCGCTCGAGGCCACAGTACCGGTTCGAAAGGGCAATAACTTTCGATCCGACCGTTGGATCGCCCTCAAAATTTTACAGGAGTTTCCGGAAGCCGTTTTCCTTGTAGAAGATGTGGAATCGCTACTCGGTGAGTCGGAGGTGTCGTCTCTCGAGACCAGAGTACCGATTCGAAAGGGCCATAACTTTTGATCCGAACGTTGGATCGCCATCAAATTTTTACAGGACTTTCCGGAAGCCGTTTTCCTTGTAGTAGATGTGGAATCGCTACCAGGTGAGTAGGAGGTATCGTCGATCGATACCAGAGTACCGTTTCGAAAGGGCAAAACTTTTCATCCGACCGTTGGATCGCCCTCAAATTTTTACAGGAGTTTCTGGAAGCTTTTTTTCTTGGAGTAGATATGGAATCGCACCTCGGTAAGGCGGAGGTCTCGTCGCTCGAGACCATAGTACTGGTTCGAAAGGGTCATAACTTTTGATCCGACCGTTGGATCGCCTTCAAATTTTTACAGGAGTTTGCGGAAGCCGTTTTCCGTGTAGTAAATGTGGAATTGCAACCCGGTGAGTCGGAGGTATCGTCGCTCGAGACCGGAGTACCGGTTCGAAAGGGCAATAACTTTCGATCCGACCGTTGGATCGCCCTCAAATTTTTACAGGAGTTTCCGGAAGCTGTTTTTCTTGGAGTAGATGTGGACTCGCTACTCTGTGAGTTGGAGGTCTCGTCGCTCGAGGCCAGAGTACCGGTTCGAAAGGGCCATAACTTTTGATCCGACCGTTGGATCGCCCTTAAATTTTTACAGGAGTTTCCGGAAGCTCTTTTTCTTGGAGAACATGTGGAATCGCTACTCGGTGAGACGGAGGTCTCGTCGCTCGAGAACAGAGTACCGGTTTGAAAGGGCCATACCTTTTGATCCGACCGTTGGATCGCCTTCAAATTTTTACAGGAGTTTCCGGAAGCCGTTTTCCGTGTAGTAAATGTGGAATTGCTACCCGGTGAGTCGGAGGTATCGTCGCTCGAGACCAGAGTACCGGTTCGAAAGGGCAATAACTTTCGATCCGACCGTTGGATCGCCCTCAAATTTTTACAGGAGTTTCCGAAAGCTGTTTTTCTTGGAGTAGATGTGGACTCGCTACTCTGTGAGTCGGAGGTCTCGTCGCTCGAGGCCAGAGTACCGGTTCGAAAGGGCCATAACTTTTGATCCGACCGTTGGATCGCCCTTAAATTTTTACAGGAGTTTCCGAAAGCTATTTTTCTTGGAGTACATGTGGAATCGCTACTCGGTGAGACGGAGGTCTCGTCGCTCGAGAACAGAGTACCGGTTTGAAAGGGGCATACCTTTTGATCCGACCGTTGGATCGCCCTCAAATTTTTACAGGAGTTTCCGGAAGCTCTTTTTCTTGGAGTAGATGTGGAATCGCTACTCGGTGAGGCGGAGGTCTCGTCCCTCGAGACCATAGTACTGGTTCGAATGGGCAATAACTTTTGATCCGACCCTTGGATCGCATTCAAATTTTTACAGGATTTTCCGGAAGCCGTTTTCCTTGTAGTGGATGTGGAATCGCTACCAGCTGAGTAGGAGGTATCGTCGATCGAGACCAGAGTACCGTTTCGAAAGGGCAATAACTTTTGATCCGACCGTTGGATCTTCCTCAAATTTTTACAGGAGTTTCCGGAAGCCGTTTTCCATCTAGTAAATGTGGAATCGCTACTCGGTGAGTCGGAGGTGTCGTCGCTCGAGACCACAGTACCGGTTCGAAAGGGCAATAACTTTTGATCCGACCGTTGGATCGCCGTCAAATTTTTACGGGATTTTCCGGAAGCTGTTTTCCTTGTAGTAGATGTGGAATCGCTACTCAATGAGTCGGAGGTCTCGTCGCTTCTAACTAGAGTACCGATTCGAAAGGGCCTTAACTTTTGATCCGACCGTTGGATCGCCCTCAAATTTTTATAGGAGTTTCCAGAAGCCGTTTTCCTTGTAGTAGATGTGGAATTGCTACTCGGTGAGTCGGAGGTCTCGTCGCTCCAGACCAGAGTACCGGTTCGAAAGTGCCATAACTTTTGATGCGACCGTTGGATCGCCCTCAAATTTTTACAGGAGTTTCCGGAAGCTGTTTTTCTTGGAGTACATGTGGAATCGCTACTTGGTGAGGCGGAGGTCTCGTTGCTGGAGACCAGAGTACCGGTTCGAAAGGGCCATAACTTTTTATCCGACCGTTGGTCGCCCTCAAATTTTTACAGTAGTTTACGGAAGCCGTTTTTCTTGTAGTAATTGTGGAATCGCTGCTCTGTGAGTCGGAGGTATCGTCGCTGGAGACCAGAGTACCGGTTCGAAAGGGACATAACTTTTGATCCGACCGTTGGATCGCCCTCAAATTTTTACAGGAGTTTCGGAAGCTGTTTTTCTTGGAGTACATGTGGAATCGCTACTCGGTGAGGCGGAGGTCTCGTCGCTCGAGACCAGAGTACCGGTTCGAAAGGGCTATAATTTTTTATCCGAGCGTTGGATCACCCTCAAATTTTTACAGGAGTTTCTGGAAGCCGTTTTCCTTGTAGTAGATGTGGAATCGCTAGTCGGTGAGTCGGAGGTATCGTCGCTACAAACAAGAGTACCGGTTCGAAAGGGCCATAACTTTTGATCCGAACGTTGGATCGCCTTTAAATTTTTACAGGAGTTTCCGGAAGCCGTCTTCCTTGTAAAAGATGTGGAATCGCTACTCGGTGAGTCGGAGGTGTCGTCTCTCGAGACCAGAGAACCGGTTCGAAGGGGCCATAACTTTTGATCCCAACGTTGGATTGCCCTCAAATTTTTACAGGAGTTTCCGGAAGTCGTTTTCCTTTTAGAAGATGTGGAATCGCTACTCGGTGAGTCGGAGGTGTCGTCTATCGAGACTAGAGAACCGGTTCGAAAGGGCTATAACTTTTGATCCGACCGTTGGATCGCCCTCAAATTTTTACAGGAGTTTCCGGAAGCTGTTTTTCTTGGAATACATATGGAATCGCTACTCAGTAAGGCGGAGGTCTCGTCGCTACAGAGGAGAGTACCGGTTCGAAAGGGCCATAACTTTGGATCCGACCGTTGCATCGCCCTCAAATTTTTACAGGAGTTTCCGGAAGGCGTTTTCCTTGTAGAAGATGTCAAATCGCTACTCGGTGAGTCGGAGGTGTCGTCTCTCGAGACCAGAGTACCGTTCGAAAGGGCCATAACTTTTGATCCGACCGTTGGCTCGCCCTCAAATTTTTACAGGAGTTTCCGGAAGCTGTTTTACTTGGAGTCCATGTGCAATCCCTACTCGGTGAGGCGGAAGTCTCCTCGCTACAGACCAGAGTACCGGTTCGAAAGGGCCATAATTTTTCATCCGACCGTTGGATCGACCTCAAATTTTTACAGTAGTTTTCGGAAGCCGTTTTCCTTGTAGTTATTGTGGAATCGCTACTCGGTGAGTCAGAGGTATCGTCGCTCGAGACCAGAGTACCGGTTCGAAAGGGCCGTAACTTTTGATCCGACTGTTGGATCGCCCTCAAATTTTTACAGGAGTTTTCGGAAGCTGTGTTGCTTGGAGTACATGTGGAATCGCTAGTCGGTGAGGCGGAGGTCTCGTCGCTACAGACTACAGTATCGGTTCCAAAGTGCCATAACTTTTGATCCGACCGTTGGATCGCCCTCAAATTTTTTCAAGAGTTTCAGGAAGCTGTTTTCCTTGGAGTAAATGTGGAATCGCTACTCGGTGAGTCAGAGGTATCGTCGATCGAGACCAGAGTACCGGTTCGAAAGGGCCATAACTTTTGATCCGACCGTTGGATCGCCCTCAAATTTTTACAGGAGTTTCCGGAAGCTGTTTTTCTTGGAGTACATGTGGAATCGTTACTCGGTGAGTCGGAGGTCTCGTCGCTTTAGACAATAGTACCGGTTCGAAAGGGCCATAACTGTTGATCCGACGGTTGGATCGCTCTCAATTTTTTACAGGAGTTTCCGGAAGATGTTTTGCTTGGAGTACAAGTGGAATTGCTACTCGGTGAGACGGAGGTCTCGTCGATACAGACTATAGTACCGGTTCCAAAGTGCCATAACTTTTGATCCGACCGTTGGATCGCCCTCAAATTTTTACAGGAGTTTCCAGAAGCCACTTTCCTTCTAGAAGATGTGGAATCACTACTCGGTGAGTCGGAGATGTCGTCTCTCGAGACCAGAGTACCGCTTCGAAAGGGCCATAACTTTTGATCCGACCGTCGGATCGCCCTCAAATTTTTAGAGGAGTTTCCAGAAGTCGTTTTCCTTGTAGTAGATATGGAATCGCTACTCGGTGAGGCGCAGATCTCGTCGCTCGAGAACATAGTACCGGTTCGAAATGGCCGAAATTTTTCATCCGATCGTTGGATCGCCCTCAAATTTTTACAATAGTTTCTGGAAGCCGTTTTCCTTGTAGTAATTGTGGAATCGCTACTCGGTGAGTCAGAGGTATCGTCGCTCGAGACCAGAGTACCGGTTCGAAAGGGCCGTAACTTTTGATCCGACTGTTGGATCGTCCTCAAATTTTTACAGGAGTTTTCGGAAGCTGTGCTGCTTGGAGTACATGTGGAATCGCTAGTCGGTTAGGCGGAGGTCTCGTCGCTACAGAGGAGAGTACCGGTTCGAAAGGGCCATAACTTTTGATCCGACCGTTGGATCGCCCTCAAATTTTTTCAGGAGTTTCAGGAAGCTGTTTTCCTTGGAGTAGATGTGGAATCGCTACTCTCTGAGTCGGAGGTCTCCTCGCTTCAAACTAGAGTACCGATTCGAAAGGGTCATACCTTTTTATACGACCGGTGGATCGCCCTCAAATTTTTACTGGAGTTTCTGGAAGCCGTTTTCCTTGTAGTAGATGTGGAATTGCTACTCGGTGTGTCGGAGGTATCGTCGCTCGAGACCAGAGTACCGGTTCGAAAGGGCCATAACTTTTGATCCGACCGCTGGATCGCCATCAAATTTTTACAGGAGTTTCTGGAAGCTATTTTCCTTGGACTAAATGTGGAATCGCTACTGGGTGAGTCGGAGGTATCGTCGCTTTAGACTATAGTACCGGTTCGAAAGGGCCATAACTGTTGATCCGACAGTTGGATCGCTCTCAATTTTTTACAGGAGTTTCCGGAAGCTGTTTTTCTTGGAGTACATGTGGAATCGCTACTCCGTAAGGCGGAGGTCTCCTCGCTACAGACAAGAGTATCGCTTCGAAAGGGCCATAACTTTTGATCCAACTGTTGGATCGCCCTCGAATTTTAACAGGAGTTTCCGGAAGCCGCTTTCCTTCTAGAAGATGTGGAATCGCTACTCGATGAGTCGGAGGTGTCGTCTCTCGAGACTAGAGTACCGGTTCGAAAGGGCCATAAATTTTGATCCGACCGTTGGATCGCCCTCAAATTTTTACAGGAGTTTCCAGAACCTGTTTTCCTTGTAGATGATGTGGAATCGCTACTCGGTGAGTCGGAGGTGTTGTCTCTCGAGACCAGAGTACCGGTTCGAAAGGGCCATAACTTTTGATCAGACCGTTGGATCGCCCTCAAATTTTTACAGGAATTTCCGGAAGCAGTTTTTCTTGGAGTACATGTGGAATCGCTACTCGGTGAGGCGGAGGTCTCGTCGCTCGAGACCGGAGTACCAGTTCGAAAGGGCCATAACTTTTGATCCGACCGTTGGATCGCCCTCGAATGTTAATAGGAGTTTCCGGAAGCCGCTTTCCTTCTAGAAGATGTGGAATCGCTACTCGGTGAGTCGGAGGTGTCGTCTCTCGAGACCAGAGTACCGCTTCGAAAGGGCCATAACTTTTGATCCGACTGGTGGATCGCCCTTAAATTTTAACAGGAGTTTCCAGAAGCTGTTTTCGTTGTAGATGATGTGGAATCGCTCCTCGATGAGTCCGAGGTGTCGTCTCTCGAGACCAGAGTACCGGTTCGAAAGGGCCATAACTTTTGATCAGACCGCCGGATCGCCCTCAAATTTTTACAGGAATTTCCGGAAGCTGTTTTTCTTGGAGTAGATGTGGAATCGCTACTCGGTGAGGCGGAGGTCTCCTCGCTCGAGACCAGAGTACCGGTTCGAAAGGGCCATAACTTTTGATCCGACCGTTGGATCGCCCTCATATTCTTACAGGAGTTTCCGGAAGCCATTTTCCTTGTAGAAGATGTGGAATCGCTACTCGGTGAGTCGGAGGTGTCGTCTCTGGAGACCAGCGTACCGGTTCGAAAGGGCTATAAGTTTTGATCCGACCGTTAGATCGCCCTCGAATTTTAACAGGAGTTTCCGGAAGCCGATTTCCTTCTAGAAGATGTGGAATCGCTACTCGATGAGTCGGAGGTGTCGTCTCTCGAGAACAGAGTACCGGTTCGAAAGGGCCATAACTTTTGATCAGACCGTCGGATCGCCCTCAAATTTTTACAGGAATTTCCAGAAGCTGTTTTTCTTAGAGTACATGTGGAATCGCTACTCGGTGAGGCGGAGGTCTCGTCGCTCGAGACCAGAGTACCGGTTCGAAAGGGCCATAACTTTTGATCTGACCGTTGGATCGCCCTCGAATTTTAACAGGAGTTTCCGGAAGCCGCTTTCCTTCTAGAAGATGTGGAATCGCTACTCGGTGAGTCGGAGGTGTCGTCTCTCGAGACTAGAGTACCGCTTCGAAAGGGCCATAACTTTTGATCCGACCGTTGGATCGCCCTTAAATTTTTACGGGAGTTTCCGGAAGCTGTTTTCCTTAGAATAAATGTGGAATCGCTACTGGGTGAGGCGGAGGTCTCGTCGCTCGAGACTAGAGTACCGGTTCGAAAGGGCCATAACTTGTGATCTGACCGTTGGATCGCCCTCGAATTTTAATTGGAGTTTCCGGAAGCCGCTTTCCTTCTAGAAGATGTGGAATCGCTACTCGATGAGTCGGAGGTGTCGTCTCTCGATAACAGAGTACCGGTTCGAAAGGGCCATAACTTTTGATTAGACCGGCGGATCGCTCTCAAATTTTTACAGGAATTTCCGGAAGCTGTTTTTCTTGGAGTACATGTGGAATCGCTACTCGGTGAGGCGGAGGTCTCGTCGCTCGAGACCAGAGTACCGGTTCGAAAGGGCCATAACTTTTGATCTGACCATTGGATCGCCCTCGAATTTTAACAGGAGCTTCCTGAAGCCGCTTTCCTTCTAGAAGATGTGGAATCGCTACTCGGTGAGTCGGAGGTGTCGTCTCTCGAGACCAGAGTACCGGTTCGAAAGGGCCATAACTTTTGATCCGACCGTTGGATCGCCTTCAAATTTTTACAGGAGTTTCCGGAACCTGTTTTCCTTCGAATAAAAGTGGAATCGCGACTGGGTGAGGCGGAGGTATTGTCGCTCGAGACCAGAGTACCGGTTCGAAAGGGCCATAACTTTTGATCCGACCGTTGGATCACCCTCATATTCTTACTGGACTTTCTTGAAGCCGTTTTCCTTGTAGAAGATGTGGAATCGCTACTCGGTGAGCCGGAGGTGTCGTCTCTAGAGACCAGAGTACCGGTTCGAAAGTGCCATAACTTTTAATCCGACCGGTGGATCAACCTTAAATTTTTACAGGAGTTTCCGGAAGCTGTTTTCGTTGTAGATGATGTGGAATCGCTACTCGATGAGTCGGAGATGTCGTCTCTCGAGACCAGAGTACCGGTTCGAAAGGGCCATAACTTTTGATCAGACCGCTGGATCGCCCTCAAATTTTTACAGGAATTTCCGGAAGCTGTTTTTCTTGGAGTAGATGTGGAATCGCTACTCGGTGAGGCGGAGGTCTCCTCGCTCGAGACCAGAGTACCGGTTCGAAAGGGCCATAACTTTTGATCAGACCGTCGGATCGCCCTCAAATTTTTACAGGACTTTCCGGAAGCTGTTTTTCTTGGAGTACATGTGGAATCGCTACTCGGTGAGGCGGAGGTCTCGTCGCTCGAGACCAGAGTACCGGTTCGAAAGGGCCATAACTTTTGATCCGATGGTTGATCGCCCTCGAATTTTAACAAGAGTTTCCGGAAGCCGCTTTCCTTGTAGAAGATGTGGAATCGCTACTCGGTGAGTCGGAGGTGTCGTCTCTCGAGACCAGAGCGCCGGTTCGACATGGCCATAATTTTTGATCCGACCGTTGGATCGCCCTTAAATTTTTACGGGAGTTTCCGGAAGCTGTTTTCCTTAGAATAAATGTGGAATCGCTACTGGGTGAGGCGGAGGTCTCGTCGCTCGAGATTAGAGTACCGGTTCGAAAGGGCCATAACTTTTGATCTGACCGTTGGATCGCCCTTGAATTTTAACAGGAGTTTCCGGAAGCCGCTTTCCTTCTAGAAGATGTGGAATCGCTACTCGGTGAGTCGGAGGTGTCGTCTCTCGAGACTAGAGTGCCGGTTCGAAATGGCCATAATTTTTTATCCGACCGTTGGATTGCCCTTAAATTTTTACAAGAGTTTCCGGAACCTGTTTTCCTTAGAATAAATGTGGAATCGCTACTGGGTGAGGCGGAGGTATTGTCGCTCAAGACCAGAGTACCGGTTCGAAAGGGCCATAACTTTTGATCCGACCGTTGGATCGCCCTCATATTCTTACAGGAGTTTCCGGAAGCCGTTTTCCTTGTAGAAGATGTGGAATCGCTACTCGGTGAGTCGGAGGTGTCGTCTCTCGAGACCAGAGTACCGTTTCGAAAGGGCCATAACTTTTGATCCCACCGTTGGATCGCCCTTAAATTTTTACAGGAGTTTCCGGAAGCTGTTTTCCTTAGAATAAATGTGGAATCGCTACTGGGTGAGGCGGAGGTCTCGTAGCTCGAGACTAGAGTACCGGTTCGAAAGGGCCATAACTTTTGATCCGACCGTTGGATCGCCCTCATATTCTTACAGGAGTTTCCGGAAGCTGTTTTCCTTGTAGATTATGTGGAATCGCTACTCGGTGAGTCGGAGGTGTCGTCTCTCGAGACCAGAGTGCCGGTTCGACATGGCCATAATTTTTGATCCGACCGTTGGATCGCCCTTAAATTTTTACAGGAGTTTCCGGAAGCTGTTTTCCTTAGAATAAATGTGGAATCGCTACTGGGTGAGGCGGAGGTCTCGTCGCTCGAGATTAGAGTACCGGTTCGAAAGGGCCATAACTTTTGATCTGACCGTTGGATCGCCCTCGAATTTTAATAGGAGTTTCCGGAAGCCGCTTTCCTTCTAGAAGATGTGGAATCGCTACTCGATGAGTCGGAGGTGTCGTCTTTCGAGACCAGAGTACCGGTTCGAAAGGGCCATAACTTTTGATCCGACCGTTGGATCGCCCTCAAATTTTTGTGGAATCGCTACTTGGTGACGCGGAGGTCTGGTTGCTACAGACTAGAGTACCGGTTCGAAAGGGCCATAACTTTTGATCCGACCGTTGGATCGCCCTCATATTCTTACAGGAGTTTCCGGAAGCTGTTTTCCTTGTAGAAGATGTGGAATCGTTACTCGGTGAGTCGGAGGTGTCGTCTCTCGAGACCAGAGTACCGGTTCGAAAGGGCCATAACTTTTGATCAGACCATTGGATCGCCTCAAATGTTTACAGGAATTTCCGGAAGCTGTTTTTCTTGGAGTACATGTGGAATCGCTACTCGCTGAGGCGGAGGTCTCGTCGCTCGAGACCAGAGTACCGGTTCGAAAGGGCCATAACTTTTGATCCGACCGTTGGATCGCCCTTAAATTTTTGTAGGAGTTTCCGGAAGCTGTTTTCCTTGCAGAAGATGTGGAATCGCTAATCGGTGAGTCGGAGGTATCGTCGCTCGAGACAAGAGTACCGGTTCGAAAGGGCCATAACTTTTGATCCGACCGTTGGATCGCCCTCATATTCTTACAGGAGTTTCCGGAACCTGTTTTCCTTGTAGAAGATGTGGAATCGCTACTCGGTGAGTCGGAGGTGTCGTCTCTCGAGACCAGAGTACCGGTTCGAAAGGGCCACAACTTTTGATCAGACCGTTGGATCTCCCTCGAATGTTTACAGGAATTTCCGGAAGCTGTTTTTCTTGGAGTACATGTGGAATCGCTACTCGGTGAGGCGGAGGTCTCGTCGCTCGAGACTAGAGTACCGGTTCGAAAGGGCCATAACTTTTGATCGGACCGTTGGATCGCCCTTAAATTTTTAGAGGAGTTTCCGGAAGCTGTTTTCCTTGCAGAAGATGTCGAATCGCTACTCAGTGAGTCGGAGGTATCGTCGCTCGAGACAAGAGTACCGGTTCGAAAGGGCCATAACTTTTAATCAGACCGTTGGATCGCCCTCATATTCTTACAGGAGTTTCCGGAAGCTGTTTTCCTTGTAGAAGATGTGGAATCGCTACTCGGTGAGTCGGAGGTGTCGTCTCTCGAGACCAGAGTACCGGTTCCAAAGGGCCATAACTTTTGATCCGACCGTTGGATCCCCCCCATATTCTTACAGGAGTTTCCGGAAGCCGTTTTCCTTATAGAAGATGTGGAATAGCTACTCGGTGAGTCGGAGGTGTCGTCTCTTGAGAGCAGAGTACCGGTTCGAAAGGGCCATAACTTTTGATCCGACCGTTGGATCGCCCTCGAATTTTAACAGGAGTTTCCGGAAACCGCTTTCCTTCTAGAAGATGTGGAATCGTTACTTGGTGAGTCGGAGGTCTCGTCTCTCGAGACGAGAGTACCGATTCGAAAGGGCCATAACTTTTGATCCGACCGTTGGATCGCCCTCAAATTGTTACAGGAGTTTCTGGAAGCTGTTTTCCTTGTAGGTGATGTCGAATCGCTACTCGGTGAGTCTGAGGTGTCGTCTCTCGAGACCAGAGTACCGGTTCGAAAGGGCCATAACTTTTGATCCGACCGTTGGATCCCCCCCATATTCTTACAGGAGTTTCCGGAAGCTGTTTTTCTTGGAGTACATGTGGAATCGCTACTCGTTGAGGCGGAGGTCTGGTCGCTCGAGACCAGAGTACCGGTTCGAAAGGGCCATAACTTTTGATCCGACCGTTGGATCGCCCTTAAATTTTTAGAGGAGTTTCCGGAAGCTGTTTTCCTTGCAGAAGATGTGGAATCGCTAATCGGTGAGTCGGAGGTATCGTCGCTCGAGACAAGAGTACCGGTTCGAAAGGGCCATAACTTTTGATCCGACCGTTGGATCGCCCTCATATTCTTACAGGAGTTTCCGGAACCTGTTTTCCTTGTAGAAGATGTGGAATCGCTACTCGGTGAGTCGGAGGTGTCGTCTCTCGAGACCAGAGTACCGGTTCGAAAGGGCCATAACTTTTGATCAGACCGTTGGATCGCCCTCGAATGTTTACAGGAATTTCCGGAAGCTGTTTTTCTTGGAGTACATGTGGAATCGCTACTCGGTGAGGCAGATGTCTCGTCGCTCGAGACCAGAGTACCGGTTCGAAAGGGCCATAACTGTTGATCCGACCGTTGGATCGCCCTCAAATTTTTACAGGAATTTCCGGAAGCTGTTTTGCTTGGAGAACATGTGGAATCGCTACTTGGTGACGCGGAGGTCTGGTTGCTACAGACTAGAGTACCGGTTCGAAAGGGCCATAACTTTTGATCCGACCGTTGGATCGCCCTCAAATTTTTACAGGAGTTTCCGGAAGCTGTTTTCCTTGTAGAAGATGTGGAATCGCTACTCGATGAGTCGGAGGTGCCGTCTCTCGAGACCAGAGTACCGGTTCGAAAGGGCCATAACTTTTGATCAGACCGTTGGATCGCCCTCATATTCTTACAGAAGTTTCCGGAAGCTCTTTTCCTTGTAGAAGATGTGGAATCGCTACTCGGTGAGTCGGAGGTGTCGTCTCTGGAGAGCAGAGTACCGGGTCGAAAGGGCCATAACTTTTGATCCGACCGTTGGATCGCCCTCGAATTTTAACAGGAGTTTCCGGAAGCCGCTTTCCTTCTAGAAGATGTGGAATCGCTACTTGGTGAGTCGGAGGTCTCGTCTCTCGAGACGAGAGTACCGATTCGAAAGGGCCATAACTTTTGATCCGACCGTTGGATCGCCCTCAAATTTTTACAGGAGTTTCCGGAAGCTCTTTTCCTTGTAGAAGATGTGGAATCGCTACTCGGTGAGTCGGAGGTGTCGTCTCTCGAGACTAGAGTACCGGTTCGAAAGGGCCATAACTTTTGATCCGACCGTTGGATCGCCCTCAAATTTTTACAGGAGTTTTCGGAAACTGTTTTCCTTGTAGAAGATGTGGAATCGCTACTCGGTGAGTCAGAGGTGTCGTCTCTCGAGACCAGAATACCGGTTCGAAAGGGCCATAACTTTTGATCCGACCGTTGGATCCCCCTCATATTCTTACAGGAGTTTCCGGAAGCCGTTTTCCTTATAAAAGATGTGGAATCGCTACTCGGTGAGTCGGAGGTATCGTCTCTTGAGAGTAGAGTACCGGTTCGAAAGGGCCATAACTTTTGATCCGACCGTTGGATCGCCCTCGAATTTTAACAGGAGTTTCCGGAAGCCGCTTTCCTTCTAGAAGATGTGGAATCGCTACTTGGTGAGTCGGAGGTCTCGTCTCTCGAGACGAGAGTACTGATTCGAAAGGGCCATAACTTTTGATCCGACCGTTGGATCGCCCTCAAATTGTTACAGGAGTTTCTGGAAGCTGTTTTCCTTGTAGGAGATGTCGAATCGCTACTCGGGAGTCGGAGGTCTCGTCGATGTAGACTAGAGTACCGGTTCGAAAGGGCCATAACTGTTGATCCGACCGTTGGATCGCCCTCAAATTTTTACAGGAATTTCCGGAAGCTATTTTGCTTGGAGAACATGTGGAATCGCTACTTGGTGACGCGGAGGTCTGGTCGCTACAGACTAGAGTACCGGTTCGAAAGGGCCATAACTTTTGATCCGACCGTTGGATCGCCCTCATATTCTTATAGGAGTTTCCGGAAGCTGTTTTCCTTGTAGAAGATGTGGAATCGTTACTCGGTGAGTC